>Ga0075023_100000208_pt1 | contig 14418 bp, 13 predicted proteins | sample Str014_FD_71388 | JGI IMG/M metagenome (GOLD analysis project Ga0075023, IMG submission 71388) | Freshwater sediment microbial communities in response to fracking from Pennsylvania, USA - Straight Creek_MetaG_SC_2014 | ecosystem: Environmental > Aquatic > Freshwater > Creek > Sediment | place... | reverse complement strand
GCCTCTGGCTGGCCTCCAGTGCGCACGGCGCGGAGCCCTATGTTGCCCACGAGGTGTTGTTCCTGCGCGGTCCAGGCCAGACGCGGCTATGGATGGCACCGCGGCAGGCTATTGCGATCCTGCTGGTCGCGCCCGCCGGCAGCGGCAACGATGAGACCCGGCTGCCCAATATGGTGTTTCGCGCGCTGCGTGAGTCGCCCTCAGGCACCAACCGGAACATCGGCGATCTGGTGCCCCACCACTGAAGCTGCCAGCGTGCCGCGGACTAGTTGGCGCGCAGGCCCGCGACCACGCTCTGGCGCGCGGCGCGAATCGCCGGCAGCAGGCCGCCAATCAGCGCCAGCAGCAGTCCGTAGCTCAGGCCGCGCATCATCAGTGCCGGCGTGACCCGGAACGCAAAGGTAATCTGGCTGAAGCTGGCCCAGTTCATCGTCGAGGTCTCGACACCATTGAATCCCAGCCAGGCCGCCAGGCAGCCCAGCAGTCCGCCGGCCAGGCCCAGCAGCATGGCCTCGCTCAAGACCGAGGTGACGACCGGCAGGGCGCCAAAGCCGAGCGCACGGAGCGTGGCGATCTCGCGCGTCCGCACCGCCACCGTGGAGTACATGGTATTGAGCGCGGCGAACACCGCGCCTAGTCCCATCAGCACGGCAATCACTGAACCCACAGATTCAATCACCGCGGTGATGATGCGCGATTGCTCCTGATAGAACACCCGCTCGGACATGACCCGCACCGTCAGGCGCGGGTCGGCCTGCAGCGTCGCTGCGTAGCGTGCCAGGTCGGCGGCGCGGCGCAGTTGCACCCGCACCGACTGGTAGCTGGTGCCGCGGTTGTAGGCGTTCTGCAGCACCGTGGCATCGGTCCACACCTCGCCCTCGGCGACACTGCCACGATCGGCGAATATGCCGGCGACATACCAGTCGGTGCTGCCCCAGTGCACGGTGCTGCCGGCATTTAGGCCGCGAAACTGGCGCGCTGCGCTCTGGCCGACGATGACCTCGAATTTTCCGGGCTCGAACATGCGGCCGCTGAGGATGCGAAAGTCCTGGCGCAACAGCCGTGCCTGCGTGCCCACGCCGCGCAGCGGCACGTTGGCGGCGGTGCCGGTGGTGCGCATGGGCACGTCGATGATCACGTACAGCTCCGGGGACGCCAGCGGACCGTCGGCGGCGCGTACCACCTGCGGCGCATCGGCGATCAGGCGCGTCTGGTCCAGCGACAGGCCGCTGCTCATCTCATCGTTCGAGCCGCCGCGCAGCACGATCGCGACATCATCGTGCCCCGCGTACTGCAGCACGGAGCGGAAACCCTCGCTCATGGACAGTACACCGACCAGAATGGTGACTACGCCGGCGACGCCGACCGCCGCCACCAGCGAGGTCGACAGCCGATCCGGCACATTGCGCAGGTTCATCAGCGTGATGGCGCCAAGCTGCCGCAGACCGTTGAGGTGCATGCCTCAGCCTCCCTGGCGCAGGGCGTCGGTGATACGCAGCCGCCAGGCACTCCACGCGGGTAAGGCGCCGGCGAGCAGCCCGAGCACGGCGGCAAAACCCATCGCGGCCAGCCAGGCGGAGGCCGGAATGCCGAGTAGCGGCAGATACTGCTGCAGGGCAGGGCGGGCCAGGGCGGTGAGGCCACGTGCCAGCAGCATGCCGACCGCGCTGCCGAGCAGCGTGATCAGCAGCGATTCGCTGAGCACCAGCCCGAGGATCTGCGCGCCGCTGAACCCCAGGGTCTTCATCACTGCCAGCTCCGGCGTGCGTTCACGGATCGACTGACCCATGGTGTTGGCCGTCACCATCAGCATGGTAAAGAAGACCGCTCCCACCACGATCGCAATGATCGCGCCGATATTGCCGACCTGGTTGATGAAGGTCTGGGCAAAGGCGCGCTCGCTGGAGGTCTTGGTCTCGGTGTCGGAGTTCGCGAACAGCGCGTCGATACGCCGGGCAATAGTCGCCGACTGCGCCGGATCCTTGACGCGCAGCACCAGCCAGCCGACCTGGTCGCGCCCAAAGGAGCGCGGCTCGTTGAAGTACTGGTAGTGAAAGAACAGCGCATTGGTGTCGCCGTTGTTGCTGTTGCGGAAGATGCCATCGACGCGCAGCTCCCAGACATTGCTGCCGTCACGCTTGCGATAAATGTTCGAATGCAACGGGATTACGTCGCCCACTTTCCACTTGTAGGTGTTGGCCAGCGCCTCGCCGACGATCATGCCGGTGGTATCCTGCAACCAGGCGCGTCGCTGATCATCGGGTAGCGCCAGCTCCGGATAGACGGCCAACAGCGTATCGGCATCGGCGGCCTCGGCGACGATCGTGCTGCGCTCGTCCCGGTAGTTGCCGCCAAACCAGCTGGCGGCGGTGACCGCGCGCACTCCGGGTAGGCTGGCGACCCGCTCCACGTAACTGCGCGGCAGCGACATGATGAACGAGACCTTGTGCATCGTGATCAGCCGGTCGGCGCCCGAGAGCTCGACCCCGCCCGAGATCGCGTGACGCAGCGCTATCAGCAGGCCGAACAGCAGGAAGGCGGTGGCCACCGAGGCGAAGGTCAGCAGCGTGCGAATCCGGCGGCGCCACAGATTGGCGCGCAGCAGCGGCAGGTATTTCAGCACGCTCATGCCGCGAGCGTAGCCAACGCAATGCTGGTTTCGAAAATCACCACGGCCGTGCCGCTGACGCTGACCTGGCGGAGCTTCCCGTCCGCGTAGTGCATGCCGACCTGCAATTCGCCGGCGCGGCCCATATGGTGTCCCTGGCGGCCACGGAAGCCGGCACTGGCCGCGCCGCCCGCCAGCAGCCGCAACTGTTGCAGCAGCACCGCAAGCATCGCGTGCGCGTTGCCACTTACCGGATCCTCCGGAATGCCGAGTGCCGGACAGAACATGCGCGCCTCGCTCTGGCAATCGGCCACTGCCGGCCGCAGCGTGTACACAAAGAATCCAGGCGCCGCGCCGGCCGCCGACAGCGCGGCGAGTCCTGGCAGGTCCGGCTGCAGCCGTGCCAGGCAGTCGCCGTCGCGCACCCCGATCAGGCAGCGGCGGCTGTGTTCGCCGGCCAGCGTCACCGGGCAGCGCTCATCGAGCTCGGCATCGCTGAGGCCGAGGGCCGCCAGCAGTGCGTGGCGCAGCGTCGGATCGATTGGACCACGCAGCCGCGGTGCCGGCTGCGTAAAGGAAATGGTGCAGCCCTGCGCGCTCGCATGGCGCTCAATCGCGACAATGCCGCCGCGTTGCTTTTGCAGGCGGTGCGCCGCCAGGCCCTGCGCCGCCAGCACCGCGTGCGCCGCGACCGTGGCGTGACCAACGAAGCCGACCTCGGCGCGCGGCGTGAAAAAGCGTACGCGCAGGTCATGATCGACGCCGTCGGCCGGCAGCAGGAAGGCGGTGTCGCCATTGTTGAGTTCGCGGGCGATCAGCTGCATCTGCCGCTCATCGAGCTGCCCGGCGTCGAGCACCACGCCGGCCGGATTGCCGCTGAAGGGCTGGCGCGTGAAGGCATCGACCTGGAAGATTCGCACCCGCGTCATGACGCACCGGCTTCGAAGGCCACGCGCGCGCCCATCTCCGGAAGAATGCGCGCATCGCGGGTCTTGAACCCGACCCGCACCTTGACTGTCGCTTTGGAGCGATCGGCCGTCGGGATCACGGCGATCACGCTGGCCGGGATCTCCCAGTCGGGATAGGCATTGAGGCGAATGGTGGCCGGCTGGCCCGGGTGCACGCGGGTGATGAAGTTTTCACTGACATCCACTTCGACTTCGAGCGAATCCATGTCGACGATGGTGCCGATACCGGTGCGGGTGTAGCCGCCGCCGGCGGCAGCGGGCGAGACGATTTCACCGGGCTGGGCTCCCTTGTAGGTGACCACCCCGGTGAAGGGCGCGCGGATCACGGTGTCGCTGAGATTGCGGCGCGCGGCAGCCACGGCGGCGTCCGCGACCGCTACCGCGCGCTGCTGCACCAGCAGCGCCGTGCGCGCGGCGTCAATGGCCGCGTGGGCGTTGTCGAAATCCTGCGCGCTGAGGAAGCCGGCGGCGCGCTGCTTCTGATTGCGTTCGTAGATGGGCTGCGCGTTGTCGAAGGCGGCCTGCGCGGCCTGCAGCTGGGCGTGGCTCGCATCGGACTGTGCGCTGATCTGATTGAGCGCGAGCCGGTACGGTTCGTCATCGAGCCGGGCGATCACCTGGCCGCTGGTTACGCGGCTGCCCTCGTCGATCAGCACCTCCGTGACGCGGCCACCGACGGTGGCCGAGACCGTGGCCTGGCGACGGGCGACCACGAAACCCGAGGCGTCGAGCAGCGCCGCCGAGCCACCGCTCCGATGGCTATCGGCCGCGGCGGCCGTGGCCTCGGCCGCAGCGGCCAGCTGTGCGGCGCGCTCCGCGGCTGCAGCCTGCCGGCGCCAGTAGTACAGGCCGGCCGCGATCAGCACCACCACCAGCAGCGCTACGGCCAGGTAGCGGCCGCGCTTCGAGGCGCCAGCTGCCGGCGCGGTGCGATCGATGCGCAGCTCGTCAAGCAGCTGGTCGCGCTCAGTCATGCGCGGCGCCGGCGCCAGCAGCGCTCACCAGGCGGCCCTTGTCGACCTGCAGTTGATGCCGGGCGTAGCTGGCGGCCTTGGGATCGTGCGTGACCATGATCACGGTCTTGCCGCGATCGCGATTCAGTGCCTGCAGCAGCTCCAGGATCTCCTCGGCCGTGTGGCGATCCAGATCGCCCGTGGGCTCATCGCACACCAGCAGGCTGGGGTCAGCGATCACGGCGCGCGCGATGGCCACACGCTGCTGCTGGCCGCCCGAGAGCTCGCCGGGCTTGTGGCGGCCGCGATCCGCCAGTCCCACCAGTTGCAGCGCCGCGGCGACGCGCCGCCGGCGCTCGGCCGACGACAGCGAGGTGAGCAGCAGCGGCAGCTCGACATTACGCTCGGCAGTCAAGGCCGGCATCAGGTTGTAGAACTGGAAAATGAAACCGACGTGGCGCGCCCGCCAGTGCGCCAGTGCACTGCCGGACAGTTCATCGAGGCGCTTGCCGGCCACGCTGATCTGGCCGCTGCTGGGCGTGTCGAGCCCGCCAATCAGGTTCAGCAGCGTGGTCTTGCCCGAGCCCGACGGGCCCATGATGGCCACGAAATCGCGCTCCTCGATATCCAGGTCGAAATCACTGAGTACCGCAAGGTCTTCGGTGCCGCGGCGGTAGTGCTTCGACACGCCGCGCAGCGCAATGATGGCCGCCATGACTTCCCCTGGTGTTCGTGCCCGGCCACGCCGGCGCCTTATCTTAGCGCAGCTGCCCGCCGTGGCGGTTGCAATGCGCTGCCGACACGCGGATAGTTCGCTACGCAAACCTTGGGGTGGCTCGTGCGCAGAGCCTGAGATGCCGGTGTGACCGGCAAACCCGTTGAACCTGATCCGGTTAGTACCGGCGTAGGGAGCAGGTCGATGTTCAGTATCCACAGTGTGACAGCCACCATGACGGCGCTGCTGGCGCTCGGCGCGCCCGCGCTTGGCGCCGACACCCCGCTGGATGAAATCGTCATCAGCGCCAACCTGCGCGCGACCCCGCTGGGCGAGCTGCCCGCCAGCGTGGCCGTGCTGGGGCCCGATACTCTGCACGATGCCGGCGTGCAGCACCTGCAGGATGTGCTGAGCCTGGTTCCGGGCCTGAGCTGGGCGTCGGGCACTTCGCGCCCGCGATATTTCCAGCTGCGGGGTGTGGGCGAGACCGAGCAATACCAGGGAGCACCCAATCCATCGGTCGGTTTCCTGATCGACGACATCGATTTTTCCGGGGTCGGCATGCCGGCGACATTGTTCGACCTCGAGCGCGTCGAAGTGCTGCGCGGGCCGGCCGGCACGGTCTATGGCGCCAATGCACTGGCCGGACTTATCGACCTGCGCAGCCGTGACCCGGGCACGCAATTCGACCTGCGGGGCGAGGCCACGGTCGGCGACTACGGCACGCGCTCGGCGGGCGTCGCCCTCGGCGACGGTCGTGCCGATGGCAGTGCCGGCTGGCGGCTTGCGGCGCAGCAGTTCCGCAGCGACGGCTATCGCCGCAACGTGTTCCTCGGGCGCGATGACACCAACGGCTACGACGAGAGCACACTGCGCGGCAAACTGGGCTGGCAGCCGTTGCCGGGGCTGCGGCTGGCACTGACGCTGCTGTATGCCGACCTGAATAACGGCTACGACGCCTGGTCGGTCGACAACAGCCTGGTGACCCGCTCGAATCAGCCCGGGCGCGATGCGCAACGCTCCAGCGGCGCGGCGCTGCGCGTGTACTACCAGGGCGGGCACGGCGAGTGGCTGGCGATCAGCAGCGGCTCGGATTCGCACATCGACTACTCCTTCGACGGCGACTGGGGCAACGACCGTTACTGGGGCGCGAACGCACCCTACGATTACTTCGAGCAGCACCTGCGCGAGCGGCGCAACCTGACCCAGGATCTACGCTTCCTCGCCAATCCGCTGGCGCTGGGATCCGCGAGCCTGCGGCCGGTCTTCGGCGTGTACCTCGCGCGGCTGCGTGAAAGCGAGCAGCAGTTCGATCGCTGGAATGATCAGTACTATGGCGCGGGCTCCAGCCTGCTGAACAGCTATTACACCGCCAACAATGCCGCGCTGTATGGTTCATTGGAACTGCGCCGTGGCGCCCGCGACAGCTGGCAGCTCGGATTGCGCGCCGAGCAGCGCAGCTCGGACTACGCAGACAGTTTCGACATCCCCTTTCCCAGTTCGCGCGACACCATGCTGGGCGGTAACCTGTCCTGGTCGCATCGCGCGAGCGCACAGCGCCAGCTGTACACGACCCTGTCGCGAGGCTACAAGGCCGGCGGCTATAACATCGGCGCGCAGATCGATCCCGCGCTACGGCGCTTCAATGCCGAGGCGCTCTGGAACCTGGAGCTGGGCTGGCGCGGTGAGTTGGCGGGCGAGCGCCTGTACTACCAGGCCGATGTGTACGCCATGCGCCGCGAGCACATGCAGGTCTACAACTCGAATCAGCTCAACCTCAACAATCCGCTGACCTACGTGTTCTTCACCGCCAATGCCGCGCACGGCGAAAATCTGGGCATCGAATCGCAGCTGCACTGGCGGCCGCTGCCGCATTGGCAATTCGACGGCAGCCTCGCGCTGCAGCGCACGCGCTTTCTGTCGTTTGACCTGTCAGGGGAGGCGCTGCAGGGCCGGGCCCAGGCTTTTGCGCCGGCCTATCAGCTGGCGCTGGCGGCCAACTGGCAGTCGGCGCAGGGAGTATTTGCGCGCTTCGACCTCAGCGCCCAGGATCGCTTCTACTTCAGCACCAGCCACGATCAGCAGGCCGCGGCCCGGCTGTTGTGCAACCTGCGCGTCGGCACGCGGCGCGGCGCCTGGAGCGCGAGCGTGTGGGCGCGCAACCTTTTCGACCGGCGCTATGCGGTGCAGGGCTTCTACTTCGGCGACGAGCCCCCGGATTTCCCGGTCAAGCTCTACCTGCAGAATGGCGATCCCAGGCAGCTTGGCGTTACGCTCAGTTATGTCGCGGGCGAACATTAGTATGGCGCTGCTGACGCCATTGCAGGCCGCGTTGCGCTCGGTGTCGCCGCTGGAGGCGGTGGCAGTGGTCAGCGGCGTGATCTATGTGCTGCTGATCATGCAGCGCAATCGCTGGGGCTGGGTCGCCGGTGCGATCAGCTCAACGATCTATGTGTACCTCTCGGCGCTGGCGCATCTGCCGATGCAATCGGCACTGCAGGCCTACTACGTGGTGATGGCGGTGTTTGGCTGGTGGAGCTGGACGCGCAATGCCACGGAGCAGGGCGGCCGCATCTTCCGCTGGCGCGTGCGCCAGCACGTGCTGGCGCTGGTGCTGATCGGCGTGGCCAGTGGCGTAAGCGCGCGCGTGCTGGCCAGCGAGACGCACGCGGCCTGGCCGCTGCTCGATTCCTTCACAACCTGGACCAGCCTGGTGGCTACCTGGATGGTCACGCGCTCGGTGCTGGAAAACTGGTGCTACTGGATCGCGGCCGACTCGGTCATGGTGTTCCTGTTCGCGCGCCAGGGCTATCCCTATACCGCGGGCCTGTTTCTCAGCTACATGGTCATCGCCTGCTACGGGTTTCGCGCATGGTTGCGCCGCTGGCGCCTGCAACGTCCCTGACGCCGCCCGCCGCGGCGCTGGCGCTGGTGCCGGGGCTGGAGCAGGGCGGTGCGCCACTGCGCGTGCAGCGGCTCAGCGGTGGGCATGTCAACGACACCTGGCGCATCGACACACCATCGGGACGCTTCACGCTGCGGCTTGACGGTCCGCTCGCCATGCGCCCGGGGGTCGAGCGTGGGCGCGAGCTGCGTCTGCACGCCGCCGCGGCCGCAGCCGGCATGGCGCCCGGCATAGTGCGCGCGGCGCCCGAGGCCGGGGCGCTGGTGTGCGAGTTTCTGCCGGGGCGCACCTGGACGGATGAGGACTTTCACGACGCGGCCGCTCTGGGTCGGCTCGGCGAGCGCCTGCAAGCGTTGCATGGGCTGGCGGTGCCCGTGCAGCCACTGCAGCGCTTCGACCCCTGCGCACTGACACTGGGCTATCTCGAGCAGGGGCGGGTCGCGGGCGTGCCGCTGGCCGGCGCCGACGCCGTCCTGCCGCAGCTGCGCGCGGCGGTGGCGAGCATCGATGCCGCGGCGGTCGCGCCCTGCATCGTGCATGGCGACCTGCCCTATGGCAACGTACTGGAAGCGGCGCGGCTGTGGCTGCTGGACTGGGAGTACGCTCAGATTAGTGACCCGATCTACGACGTGGCCTGCATCGTGGCCCACCTGCCGCTGACCGGAGCACTGCAGCGCCAGCTGCTGGCGGCAAGCGGACTGGGCGCGCCGCAGGACGCCGCCCGCCTGCCGGCCGCGGCCTTCGTGTACCGGGTGCTGACCTGGGCCTGGCACCTGGCGCGCGCCGAGCGCTGCGCTGCGCCAAGTTTCGGCTAAATGCCCTGCCGGGACTGGCGTCCGGGACCGCCGCTCGGCAAACTAGCGCGTTTTTTGGTGCTTGTCCCGGAGGAGTCGTCCATGCCCGTGCTGCGTGTCGTGAATCGAGATGGAGTGGAACTGGAAGTCAACGCGCCGCTCAGCGGCGTGCTGATGGAGCCGCTGCGTGACATGGACGATGGCGTCACGGCGATCTGCGGCGGCATGTGTTCCTGTGCCACCTGTCACGTGTATGTCGACGAGGCGTGGCAGGGCAAGCTGCCGGCGCCGATGTCGGACGAGACCGACATGCTCAAGGACCTGGTGTCGTACCGGCCGAACTCGCGGCTGTCCTGCCAGGTGCAGCTGGGCGCGGCGCTCGACGGGCTGCGCGTGACGATCGCGCCTGAAGAGTAGTCCGGAGCCGCATGTCAGTACTCAATCTGCTGCTGGTACTCGCCGCTGCCATCGCGGCTTTCCGCATCTTCATCATCGTGCGCAATGTGCGCGGCGCGCAACAGGACGACTGGGATGAACGACTGGTCAAGAACCTGCGCGCCCAGGGCGGCAATCTCTTCAGTCCCTTTGAGGTCGACTTCTTCTTCGACCTGCCGGATGCCGCGGCCTGTGACAAGGTGGCCGCGGTGCTGCGCGCCGACGGTCACGAAGTGGATTTTCGCCAGGTCGAGCCGGACCGTGGCGTCAGTTTCACGCTGCACGCGCGCAAGAACATCCGCGTTTCGGTTCCGGACATGCAGGCGCTGACGCGCCGCTTCGGCGCTCTGGCCGCGCAGCACGGCGGCCGCTACGACGGCTGGGTGACCGCCGGCATCACGCGTGATGCGCTGACGCGCAAATAGCGACGCACGCGTCCCGTTACCCTTGACTACCGCAGCCACCAGCGCGCCGGCCACGGACGCCAAGCCGCCGCTCGCTTTCCACGAGTTCGTGGTGCTGATCGCGGCGATGATGTCGACCCAGGCGCTGGCGGTCGACGCCATGCTGCCGGCGCTGGCCACCATTGCGCTCGAGCTTGGGGTCGGCAACGCCAATCACGCCCAGTGGGTGGTCACCGCCTATGTCGTCGGGGTCGGCACTGGCCAGCTGTTCTGGGGCCTGATGTCCGATCGTTTTGGCAGGCGCACGGTGCTGTTGTGCGGACTGGCGCTCTATGTCGTGGCCGCAACGCTGTGTGCGCTCGCCACCAGCTTTCATGGGCTGCTCGTGTGGCGCGTGCTGCACGGACTGGCCGCTGCCAGCGTGGTGGTCGGCCGTTCGGTGATCCGTGATCTGTATTCAGGGCGCGCCATGGCGCGGGTCATGTCGCTGACCTTCGTGGTGTTCCTGATCGTGCCGATCATCGCCCCGAGCGTCGGCCAGCTGATCCTGTTCGTCGCGCACTGGCGTGCGATATTCATGGTGTTCGCCGGGTTCGGCGCCGCGGTCTGGCTGTGGGCCTGGTGGCGGCTGCGCGAGACCCTGCACCCGGAGTACCGGCTGACACTCACCGCCAGCCATATTGCCGGCGCGCTGCGCATCGTGCTCGGCGAGCGCATTGCGCTGTTCTATACGCTGGCGATGATGGTGATGTTCGGCTCGCTGCTGGCCTATGTGGCGATGGTGCAGCAGATTTTCGCTGACGTCTTCCACCAGGCCGGCTGGATGCCGCCGATGTTTGCGCTGTGTGCGGTTTTCATGGGCTGCGCCTCCTGGTTCAATTCCAGGATCGTGGAGCGCATCGGCATGCGGCATGTGTCCCACACCGCGCTGCTGGCGTTCATCGGCATCACGGCACTGCACGTGCTGGTGGTCTGGCTCGGCTGGGAGCGGCTGTGGACCTTCGTGCTGCTGCAGTCGTTGACCATGGGCTGCTTCAGCATGGCGGTGTCCAATTTCGGCGCCATGGCCATGGAGCCGGTGGGTGCGGTGGCCGGCATCGGCGCCTCACTGCAGGGATTCATTACCACCGTGGGCGGGGCGCTGGTGGCCGCCGCGATCGGCCGCCAGTTCCACGGCACCACGATGCCGCTGGCCGCGGGTGCCCTGTGCAGCGGACTGGTGGCGCTGCTGTGCGTGCTGTGCGCTGAGCGCTGGCGGCTGTTCAGGCCTCATCACGGCACCACTCAGGCCTTGGCGGGACCCTCGGTCTGACGCCGTACGGCCTCGGCCGCGGCGGCGACGGCCGCCGCATCGCCGAGGTAGCGGCTCGAGGTCGGCTTGAGCGCGGCATCGAGTTCATAGAGCAGCGGAATGCCGGTGGGAATGTTCAATTCGACGATCGCCGCTTCCGACAGGCCATCGAGCATCTTGACTAGCGCCCGCAGGCTGTTGCCGTGCGCGACGATCATCACGTTGCGCCCGGCCTGCAGCTCCGGCGCGATGCGCTGCTGCCAGTAGGGCAGCACGCGCGCCAGCGTGCTCTGCAGCGATTCGGTCGCCGGCAGGTCGGCCGCGGGCACAGCGGCGTAGCGGCGGTCAAAACGCGGATGTCGCGGATCATCGTTGCCCAGCGGCGGGGGCGGCACGTCGTAGCTGCGCCGCCAGATCTTGACCTGCGCCTCGCCGTGCTGTGCGACCGTCTGGGCCTTGTTGAGTCCCTGCAAGGCGCCGTAGTGGCGTTCGTTCAGGCGCCAGTGGCGCTCGACCGGCAGCCACAGCAATTGCAGCTCCTCGAGTATCAGCCATTGCGTTCGGATGGCGCGCGTCAGCACCGAGGTGAACACCAGGTCGGGGATCAGGCCGGCGCGGGCAATCTCCCGGCCCGCCTGGCGGGCCTCATCGATACCGGCAGCCGACAGGTCGACGTCGGTCCAGCCGGTAAAGAGATTCTCGACATTCCAGACACTCTGGCCGTGGCGTACCAGCAGTAACTTGCCCGACACTGTCACTCCTTAGCGATCGCCGGCCTGCGCAAGATTGCGCAGCGCTTCGGCGCCGGCCATCAGCGCTGCGAGGTCGGGGGTCGCGGTGGCGCGCAGATCACGCAGCGTCAGCCGCCACTGCGCGCCGGGTGCGCCCAGCTGCTCGCACCAGCGCGCCAGCTGCTCGTTGTCGCCGGCGCGCTCGCGCAGCGCCCGCGCGCACAGGCTACGCTGGCCGTCGAGGCAGGCGGTATACAGGCGTTCGCGCGCCACCGCCTGCCAGGCACCGCTGGTCTTCAGTTCCCGTATGGCCTCGGCCAGCCAGTCGATGCCGAGCGCAGCCGCAGTGCGGAAATACTGGCGCGCCACCAGGCCCAAGGGCTTGCGCGCCAGCTGCGACAGCCTCACCAGGTCAGGCGTGGCACGCAATGCCGGTAGTGCCGCCAGCCACGCTGCCAGCGCTGCTGGCAGGCCGCTGCCGGCGTGCTGGGCCTGTTCATTGAGGTAGCGCTGGTGCGCAATGCCGGGCAGCAGCGCGGGCAGCAGGCCGTGCAGCTGCTGGAACGGGTCGCTCAGGCGCGCGACCGCGGCGCCGATGTCGGCCAGCTCGTGGCCCGCCTGGGCCAGCAGCAGGCGCCGCGTGAGCTGTTCGACATAGTCACGGGTCATCAGCAGCGCGTCGTACTGCACGTCGGTAGCGAGCCTGTTATCCAGCGCTTCGATGCTGGCCCACAGTTCCCGCAGGCCGGCACTGTCGCGCGCGATGGTATAGGCGCGCGCCACGCTGCCTACATCGGCGCCAGTCTGCGCCGACATGCGCACGGCAAATCCTGGATCCATGCGGTTGAGAATGCTGTTAGTCGCCGCCGTGAGTATCAGCTGGGCACGCAGCCGGTGGCGGGCGATGCGCGCGGCGAAGCGCTCGCGCCAGCGCTGTGGGAAATAGCGCTGCAGCTCAGTGCCGAGGTAGGCGTCGCCGCTGATATCGGCGTTGCCCAGCGCGTGATGCATGGCGATCTTGCCATACGCCAGCAGGATGGCCAGCTCGGGGCGCGTGAGCCCTGCGCCGCGCGCCAGGCGCTCGTCGATCTCGCGATCACTGGGCAGGAACTCGAGCGCCCGGTTCAGTTCGCCACTGCGCTCGAAGGTGCGCAGCAGCTGCTGGTGATCGGCGAGATCGGCGACGCTGCGCCGCTCCAGCAGGCTGATGGCCTGGCTCTGCAGGTAGTTGTTGCGCAGCACCTGCGCCGCCACTTCATCGGTCACCGAGGCCAGCAGCTGGCGCCGGCGCGCGCCAGTCGGTGCCGGGCCACCGACATTGCCGGCCAGCATGATCTTCAGATTGACCTCGATGTCGGAGGTGTTGACACCGGCGGAGTTGTCGATGAAATCGGTGTTGATGCGGCCCCCGGACTGCGCGTACTCGACGCGTCCGCGCTGCGAGCAGCCGAGGTTGCCGCCCTCACCGAACACCCGGGCCCGCAACTCGTGCCCGTCGATGCGCACCGCATCGTTGGCGCGATCACCGATTTCGCCGTGGCGTTCGTCGGCGCCCTTGACGTAAGTGCCGATACCGCCGTTCCACAGCAGATCAACCGGCATCTTGAGAATGGCTCGAATCACCTCGAGCGGCGTCGCCCGCTCGCCGCCCAGCTCCAGCAGCTTGCGGGCCTGGGCACTGAGCTGCAGGTGCTTCTGCGTGCGCTCGTAGACACCGCCGCCCGCCGACAGGCAGCGCGTCTGATAGTCCGCCCAGCTCGAGCGCGGCAGCGCAAACAGCCGCGCGCGCTCCTGGCGGGAGCGGGCGGCGTCCGGATCCGGATCGATGAAGATATGGCGATGATCGAAGGCGGCCACCAGGCGCAGGTGTGGCGAGAGCAGCATGCCATTGCCGAATACGTCACCGGACATGTCGCCGATGCCGGCGACCGTGAAGGGCTGGCGCATGATGTCCAGACCCAACTCGCGGAAATGGCGTTTGACGCATTCGAACGCACCGCGGGCCGTGATGCCCATCTTCTTGTGATCGTAGCCGGCCGAGCCGCCCGAGGCGAAGGCGTCGCCCAGCCAGAAGCCGCACTCGGCGCTCAGCGCGTTGGCGACATCCGAATAGCTGGCGGTGCCCTTGTCGGCCGCCACCACCAGGTAGGGATCGTCCATCGCGGCGGCGCAGTTGCCGCGGCGGCACGATGCGGCCAGCAACGATGTTATCGGTGATCTCGAGCAGACAGCGGATGAAGGCCTGGTAGCAGGCCAGCACCTCGCGCGCGCGTTCCTCGGCCGGCACACCGGCGCGCAGGCGCCGGGCCACGAAACCACCCTTGGCGCCGACCGGCACGATCAGCGTGTTCTTCACATGCTGGGCCTTCATCAGGCCCAGGATCTCGGTGCGGAAATCCTCGGGCCGCTCGGACCAGCGGATGCCGCCGCGCGCAATCGGCCCGCGACGCATGTGCACGCCCTCGACGCGCGTGCCATGCACGAAGATCTCGAAGGCCGGCCGCGGCTCCGGCAGACCCGGCACCTCGCGCGGCAGCAGCTTGAAGGCCAGCGGCCGGTCGGGTGCACCCTCGCACCAGTAGTTGCAGCGCGTGATCGCCAGCAGCAGCGCCAG
>Ga0075023_100000207_pt1 | contig 14440 bp, 13 predicted proteins | sample Str014_FD_71388 | JGI IMG/M metagenome (GOLD analysis project Ga0075023, IMG submission 71388) | Freshwater sediment microbial communities in response to fracking from Pennsylvania, USA - Straight Creek_MetaG_SC_2014 | ecosystem: Environmental > Aquatic > Freshwater > Creek > Sediment | place... | reverse complement strand
GCACAGGGTGGTCTTGCCCATGCCGTTGCGGCCGACCACCGAGAACACGCCGCCTGGCAGCGTGATGTCGACGCCTTGCAGCGCATGCGAATGGCCGTAATAGACATCGAGGCCCTTTACCTCGAGGGCAGGCGTGGAGCGGCGCGGCTTACTCATGGCCGCCTCCGAGATAAAGCTCCTGCACCTCGGGATCGGATTCGATTTCGCGGGGCAGGCCTTCCTTGAAGATGCGTCCGTTGTGCATCATCGTCACGCTCTCGACCACCCGCAGCGCGACGTCCATGTCGTGTTCGATGATAATGTAGCCTATGTGCGCGGGCAGCGAGGTCAGTATCTGGATCAACTCGAGCCGCTCGGCCGGCGAGAGCCCTGCCGCGGGTTCGTCGAACAGCATGAAGCGCGGCGCGCCCGCGAGCGCCAGCGCGATCTCGAGCTGGCGTTGCTGCCCGTGGGCAAGTTCCAAAACGCGTTGCTCCCTCACGGCAGTCAGATGTACCGCCTGCACCAGCGCGTCGGCGGCATGCATCAGCGCGTCGTCGACGCCCGGGCGTAGCGGAGAAAAGCGTCCGCGCGACACACCGCAGCATGCAAGATAGACATTGTCCTGCACGGTGAGGCCGGGGAACAGGGCGGAAATCTGGTAGGTCCGGCGCAGGCCCCGGCGGATCCGCTCATAGGGCGGGAAATGGGTGATGTCTTCGCCGAAGAAGCGGATCGTGCCGGAAGAGGGCGGAAAATCGCCGGTGATGCAGTTGAACAGCGTCGTCTTGCCGGCGCCGTTCGAACCAAGCACCGCGCGCCGTTCGCCCGGTCGCACCGTGATGGTGACATCCGTCAGCGCCGCAAGCGCGCCGAACATCCGCGTCACGCCGCGCAGCTCCAGCGCTGCGCCGGCGCCGACCGCGAACAGGCCTTGCGCTACGCTATCCATGGCGGCTTCCATCTGATCGGGCCGGGGCGCGGGTGATGCGACGGCGCCATTGTTCCCAGAGCCCGACCACGCCGTCAGACGACCAGAACACGATGGCGAGGAAACCAAGGCCGATCAAAAGCCGGAAGCGATTGCCGTCGAGCCCGAACTTGACCAGGAAGTCGAGCGCAAAAGTGCGCAGCATGACGAAGATGAAAGCGCCGATGAAGGGGCCGATCGGCCGCGTGATGCCGCCGACCACGGCGATGATCAGGATGTCGATACAGGCGTTGACACTGACCGAGCCGGGCGAAATCTGCCGGTAGTTCCAGACCTGCAGGACCCCACCAAGGCCTGCAACGAACGACGCGACCGCGTAGGCCGCCACCCGATGCGCGTTGACATTGAAGCCGAGCGCAGCCATCCGCCGGGGATTGTCGCGAACGCCCTGCAAGGCGAGGCCGAACGGCGCGCGCGAGAGGTACTGGACCGCGAAATAGCACAGCGCAGCTGTGCCGAGCGCCAGGTAATAAAACGGAATGTCGGAGCGCCAATCCACGCCGAGAAAATGCGGGGTGGCGACGGTGTTGATGCCGGTATGGCCGTTGAAGATCGCCCAGTTCTGGTTCGTGAAGTAGTAGAACGCGGCGCCGATCGCCAGCGTGATCATGATGGTGTAGATGCCCTCGGTACGCACCGCGAGCGCGCCGCCAAGCGTGCCGAATATGGTCGCAAGCGCGAGCGCGATCGGGGTCGCGAGCCACCACGGCCAGCCCATGCTGATATTGGCGTTGCCGCTCACGCCGATGACCGCGACCATGTAGGCCGCAAAGCCCGCGATGGTGAGCTGCATCAGGCTGACCATGCCACCATAGCCTGCCAGGAACATCAGGCTGAGGGCGATGATGCCGAGGGTCAGCGTGGTGCCGAAGATCTCGATCAGGAAGAAGCCGTTGGCAATCAGCGGCATGATCACGAGGATCAAAGCCACCAGCCAAGTGGCGGGACTGTTGAGTTCCGGCCAGGCGCGACTTATCGCCCGCCGCAGCGCGGAGGCGGATTGGCTTGACTGAAGCTGGGCGCCCTGGATCAACGACATGTCATCGCCTCGCCAACAGGCCTTGCGGCCGCAGCGCCAGCACTAGCACCATGATCAGGAAGGTCACGACGATCGCATAGGTCGGGATGTAGACGGAGCCGAGCTGCTCGGCGAGACCGATGATGACGGCGCCGAGCGCAGCACCCGGAATCGAGCCCATGCCGCCGACGATCACGACCACCAGCGAAGCGAGCAGGAACCGCGTATCCTCGCCCGGTGAAATCGACTGGAAGGTGCCGCCGACGACACCGGCGACGCCGGCAAGGCCTGCACCGAGGGCGAACACGAGCACGAAGACAAGCTGGATCTGCACGCCGGTGGCGGCCAGTATGTCGCGATCGTCGACGCCTGCGCGGATGATCACTCCGATCCGCGTGCGATTGAGCGCCAGCCACATGGCAACGCCGATCACGACGGAGGCGATGAAGATCACCAGCCGCACCAGCGGATACAGCAGGTAGACCGGCTCGCCGGAGGATTTTATTGCGGTGACGAGCGGTAACTGGATCGGCCCGACCAGCCAGCTCGGCGTCTGGACCTGGTAGAAGTCACCTCCGAAGGCCCACAGCATCAGGTCGGCGAACACGATCGAGAGACCGATCGTGACCATGGTCTGCCGCAAATCCTGGCCCTCCATGCGACGAAATACCAGCAATTGCAGGAGGACGCCGACCAGCGCCACGGCAACGAATGCGACGACGAAACTGAGGACCCAGGAACCGGTCCAGGTGCTGATGGCGTATCCGACATAGCCGCCGAACAAATACAGCGAACCGTGCGCCAAATTGACATTGCGCATCAGGCCGAAGATCAGGGTGAAGCCGCTTGCAACCAGGAAATAAAGTCCACCGAGCGTGATGCCGTTGAAGATGGCGTTGAGAAACACGCGCTTCCGACCGATCGCCGCCTCAAGACCTGGTGGCCAAATCGAGAAGATCAGCCACAACAGCACGGCGACCGCGAGGATCGTGATCAACGCCCATGCCGGATGGCGTTCGATGAACCTGCTCATGCAAGTCCCCCGGCCACGGCGCTTGGCAGGGCACTCGCCAGTGCCTTAATGTCCGCCGTCTGCGCTGCCACTAACGTGCATCCTCCCGCGTCACGACCGTCTTCGGGGTCGCGTTCGGGACATCCTAACGGCGGCGGGTGGGCCGGATTTGATCGAGAGTATCTTTAATCGCCCGAGCAACGCTGCTCAGGGATGCAATACCTTGGCGGCACGGCGGTAATCGGTCGGCGCCATCCCGACATTGGCGGCGAAGAAGCGGGTGAACCCGCTCTGCGAGGTGAAGCCGAGATCAAAGCTGATGTCGGCGATCGGCGTTTCCGTTGCGACCAACGCGTCGAGCGCTTGCTCCATGATCAGCGTATTCAGGTACAGATGGGGCGTGACGCCGGTCTGGGTGCGGAAAAGCCGGTAGAAATGCGGCCGCGAAAGGCCGGATTCGCGCGCGATCGAGTCCAGTTCGATTTCGGCGCCGGGGCTTTCGGACATCAGCTTGATGGATTTTCGAACGCGAAAATCGGTAATCGTGGCGGCCGCGCGCACCGACTGCGCGGTGTCCGACTGCTGCCAGCTTTCCTCGTAACAGCTATCGATCAATTGCCTGAGTTCGCAGTCGAGGTTCCTGAGCGAAGGGGCGCCGCAGACTAAAGCGGCCGCCCTGCGAATGTGCCTGTCGAGAACATCCGTGCGTTTGAAATGCGTGCGGCCGAAACGCAGGCTTTGCGCGTTTGCGAACCAATCGTGATTGACGTAGAGCACGAAGAAGATGCCGCCGTTTGTCGTGTCCGTCGGCAAGAAGTTGTGCGGTTCCCAGGGGTTGACCGCGACGACGGAGTCCTCGCTGAGCTGCCGGCGCCGATCGCAAACGTCGATCTGCGCCGGCGTTCCGCCGACATGAAAGATCAGGTGTCCTTCGCGGTGCGCATGCACGTTGAAGGCACGGTTCAACTGATAGACCGTCGCGCGACCAAACCAGCCGTGGAAGACGGCAAGCGCTTTGCTCATGCCCTCCCTCCCGGGATGTTTTTGCTTTATTTATCAGCGTTCAACATCCGGGGAGGGAATGCAAGGGTGAGAGGGCCGCCTTGTGCAACGGCGCCCGCCGCAGCCCGGCGCGCTCGCACATGCAAAAAATAGGTCAGTACTTCTTGCACTCCGGAACGGTCCGGCCCGGCAGGCCGATCTTGGCGAACACCGCCGGATCATAGCCGAGCGTCTGGTTCACATTCGGAATCACCTTCACGACCTTGCTGAACAGGGCGCCTTTGCCGTCGTCCACGACCTCGGTCACGAAATTGGTTCCGATCGCCTGCCGGTTGGAGTCGAGCTTGATCTTGCCGTTGGGGGCGTCGAGCTCGATTTTTGCCAGCGCTTCCCTGTACTTGGCCTGGTTGTTGCTGAGGTCGCCATTGACCTGACGGAGCGCCAGGATCAGCGCCATGGTTGAGTCATAATAGTTGGTGGCGAGCAGGGAGGGGCTCGGGAACCGCTTGTTCTCCGGAAACGAGTCCTGATAGGCCTTCACGAACTTCTGCCAGCCCGGATCCTCCCAGGTATCGGCCTGGCCGCTGGCCGCGAGGGTCCCCAACAGGGCGTTCTTGGCATTGCCTTTGGCCGAGAGGATCGTTTGGTCGACCATGATCGAACCGCCCATCAGATGGGCCTTGCCGCCCGCTTGCTGGTACTGGTTCAGGAAATTGACGGCGTCGGCGCCGCCAAGACCGAGATAGATCGCGTCGACATCGTCGGGCAGGGCGGCGATGACGGAGGCGAAATCCTTCGTCCCGAGCGGAACCCATTGTCGGTTCGTGACCTGTCCCCCGGCGCCGCAAAATTCGAGCACCAGTCCGAACACCTGCGTGTAGATGAAGGAATAATCCTCGCCGACGGTTGCGATCTTGCGATAGCCCTTGGTTTCATAGGCGTACTTGCCGAGCCCGACCTGCCATTGCGCGCCGTCCATGTTGTAGCGGAAGAAGTTTGGCGCCGGGTCGACATACGTCGTCTCCTGAGCGCCGGAAGCGGCGTTGATGAAGGTAAGCTCCGGGTGGGTCTTTGCAAAATTCTTGACCGCGATGCCTTCGTCGCCGGAAAGCGGCGAGAGCAGGATCTGGACCTTATCCTGCTCGATCAGCTTGCGCACGGCGCGAATAGCGGAGTCGGGCGTCGCGTCGGTTGATGCGATGACAAACTCGAGTTCCTTGTCGCCGACCTTCTTGCCAAGCGTGTTGAGCGCGGTCTGGTGGCCGCGGATGCCGTCTTCACCGAGCACCGTATAGGTGCCTTCCAAGGTTGCGGTGACACCAACCTTGATCTTCTCCTGCGCGAGTGCAGTCCCCGAAAGCAACAGGCTGCTCAACGCAATCAGTCCCAAACTGCCCTTCAACATTGCCTCCTCCTTGTTTCGCCAATTTGTTTGCGCCCGATCGCAACGCCTGTGATCGAGCTGCGCGAACGTCGCAGGAAAGCTAGCCGATGACACCGACAGAGCGGATGTCTTCACTCCCATCTGGCTTGATCGCCAGTCTCATTTTGCATGCTGCGCTGCAACGCGCGAAAGGTTCATCACCTTCGGTGGAAACCGGCCTCTGAGTGAACGATCGCTCTTGGTGCGTAAGTTACCGGCAAGATGCCCGTGGGACGATTAAGGTTCGATCTGCGGCGATATTTAGAGCGTCATCCACCTCGATCTTGAGATAACAGACGGTGCTCTCCAGCTTCGTGCGGCCGAGCGGGAGTCGCACCGCGTGCGGGTTGCCAGTCTTGCGATGGATCTGGATAGCCTTGATGCGTCGCACTAGTGCGTACCATAAGCGGTCGACTCCAGGCCGATGCTTGGAAGCGAGGCTTCAACGGAGTTCTTCGATTGCTCCGCGATCTCGAACTAGACTGGTCGACCGGTCTCCTTTTGAACAATCGTCGCTCGATGCCGCACCTTGGTTCCTGAGCAAATGTCGTCCAATCGGAGTTTGGCCAGATCGCAGGCGCGAAGCTCGCTATCGATGGCCAGGTTGAAGATGACAAGGTCACGCCGAATCGGGCGATTTTTAGAGGAACGCGAACAGACCGAACGTGCTTCGGTTCGAGAGGCTTCTTCTGTCCGATAAGCTAAGCAATCCCTTGTTCTAAGGTCGTGGTTTCTCCCGACAGGTTGAACAAGCATGAGGGCTCCTCCGCCACCCCGCCCTCCGCGTCGCTCTACTTGAGCGTACTGTTCATAACGATCAGGCAGGAGGCCACCCAGAATCGCTACAGCCGACGCTAACAAGTCAGCGGCCGTAGCGAAGACCTTTTGACCTAAGCCATTGATTTATAAAGAGCAGGCATCTTCAAAACCAGCCAATCCGCGAAGACGGGCTAAGCTACGCTCGCTAAGGTGCGCCGACAGGCTCCCGCGCACATTTGCGCGGGAACCTGTCTCGGGTCTATGCGGCTGCTCTTAGCGAAAGACTTTTGTAGGCCGCCGTTTCCAAGTCGATATAGCCCGTGACCGACGTCGCGTCGGCGAACGGAAGTATCTGCGTTGCCCAGTAGCCGCCGATGCCGTTTTGGCGGTCGATCCAGTAATACAGGTTCGCCAAGCCGGCCCAGGCCAGCGCGCCGGCAGGACGGCCGGTTGGCGCCGCGACGTCGTTGATCATGAAGGTCAACGCCCAGGACTTCGGCATTCCTGGGAAGAACTCCGCGTCGTTGGAGAGCGATGGAATCACGCCGGGCAGCATTTTGATCCTCTTGTCGCCGAGGCCGTTTTTCTCGGCGGCGAGGATGGTCTCCTTCTTTAGGACCCGGCCATTTTCGCCGGCACCGTCGTTCAACCACATGCGGATGAAGCGCATGTAGTCACCCACTGTTGAATATAGCCCGTGACCGCCCATGTGGACCTCGGGATCCTGTGGCAGTTCGAGCTCCATCAGCGGCGTGAGCAAGCCATTGGCCTCGCGCTGATGAATTCGCGCCAGTCGCGAACGCATCAAGGGCGTCATGGTAAAGGCTGTGCTCGACATGCCTAAAGGCTTGAAGATTCTCTCCTGCATCACCTCGCCGAGCCGTTTGCCGGCGATACCTTCCACGACCTGACCGGCCCAGTCGATATTGGAGCCGTATTCCCACTGCTCGCCGGGATCGAACAGCAGCGGCGTCTTGAGCGCTGCCTTGGAGGAGGTGATCACGCTGGGCTGGCCGTGCTCCTGCGCCAGCCGGTTGTAATTCTCATTGAAGAAGTCGTAGCCGAATCCGGCGGTATGGAGCAGCAGCATCCGGGTGGTGACGTCGCGTTTGGGCGCACGCAGCTTCGGCTTTCCGGCGGCATCGAAACCGTCCAGCACCTGGAGCTTGCCGATATCCGGCACATAGGTCTTGGCCGGAGCATCGAGATCGAGCTTGCCCTCCTCGACGAGCTGCAGGGCCGCGGTTCCAGTGATCGCCTTGGTAGTGGAGAAAATGGCGAACACGCTGTCCGTCGTCATGTCGGTATCCTGGCCGAGGACGCGCTTTCCGGCGGCGCCTTCATAAATATTTCCGGTCCGGTCGGTAACCATTGCGACCACGCCAGGCACACGCGGATTTCCCGAAACGACCTGGTTCAGGATCGCATCTGCTGCGCTTTTAAGACTTTCATTCATCGCTCTTCCTCCGTTTGCTGTTAGAGCGATTGTGTCGCTCGTTGTGTCCTTTGCTCGTTGTGAGGCTGGATTCTGGGACCAGCTTGCCCGTTACCGGCGCGGCTCCTGTTGGGAGATGCCATGACGTCAGAGCTTCTCTGCGAGCAGCTCGATCTTTTCGATGCTCGGTGGGCTTGCAAACAATTCGGCGCTTTGGCCATCAGCGCCGCGGCGGAGCTCCGGTCCGGAGGCGCCAAACCCCGTTTCCGACCTTGCGCTCCCTTGACGATACGCTAACAGCCCGAACAAGATGGTACTAACAGATTTGCATTGTGAGGATCATCGTGCGGCGTGATGTCGAGGCGCTCGACGTAAGGCTTCTGCAGACTTTCGACGCGCTGATGATCGAGCACAGCGTGACGCGCGCAGCCGCGCGTCTGGGCATGACCCAGCAAGGCCTGAGCGGCCAGCTTTCACGGCTGCGCGACCTCTTCGGAGACCCGCTCTTCGTGCGCGCTGGAGCCGGCGTGGTGCCGACGCCTCGAGCCGAGAGTCTCTATCCCTTGGTGCAAGGAGCGCTGGATAAGCTGCGAGCGCTGCTGGTTCCGCCGACATTCGATCCTGCCGGCTTTGTCGGCGTGATCTCGCTGGCAACGACGGACTATGCGCTGGTCCTGCTTCTGCCCAGGCTGTTGCATCGCTTGCGGACGGAAGCACCTCAATTGCAGCTTGCGGTTCGGCCGGTCAATTCGGCGAGCCTGGAGCTGGAGATGCGGAACCGCAAGATCGACCTCGCCTTGACGGTCCCGCAATTCGTCCCCGCCGGGCTGCACTCGCGTCGCCTGTTTCGCGAGGAATATGTTGGCGTGGTCCGTCAGAAACATCCGCTGACAAAGGGCAACATCGACGTCGAGCGGTTCGTAGCCTTTCCACATCTGCTGGTATCGCCGGACAAGGGTGACTTCAGCGGCCCTACCGATGCCGCGCTGGACAAGGTCGGCCTCAGGCGCAACATTGCCTTGGTCGTGCCGAGCTTTTCGGTCGTGGCGGCGATTATCGATACGACCGATCTCGTTGCAGTGCTGCCATGCAGGCTGCTGAGCCAGACCCGGAGAAAGCTGCATTCCTTCGAACTACCTGTCGCCGTCGAGGGATTCGATCTGCATGCCTATTGGCCGGAACCGCTCAACAATGACGCCATGCATAAATGGTTTCGAAATCTCGTTCAGGAAAGCCTTTCCGCTGCGGCTTGACCGATCCAAGCCCCTTCGGACTGGCCTGGAAGCCAGCTCGATCAGTATACCTCAACGCTCGAGGCCGTCGCTGGCGAGATAGCCGCCTTCCACGGGAATGACCGTCCCGGTGACGAAGTCGGACGCGGGGGACGCAAGATAGAGGCAGGTACCGACCAGGTCCGCCGTTCGGCCCCAGCGTGCCGCTGGTATGCGACGAAGCGCCGACTGCTCGAAGTCCGTGCCGCGCAGCTCTTCGGTCATCTCCGAGAAAAACCAGCCCGGCGCGATCGCATTGACCTGGATCCCGAGCGCCATGAGCTCGACGGCATTGACCTTGGTCAGCCCGATCAACGCATGTTTAGACACCGTGTAGGCAACTTGAAGCCCCTTGCTGGGGGCGACCAGGCCATAGATCGACGAGACGTTAATGATCTTGCCGGCACCTTGCGATCTCATTTGCCGTGCGGCGTGCTTGGTACACAGGAAGGCGCCGGTAATATTGGTGCTCAGCACGCGCTCCCAGTCCGAAAGGTCGAGCTCCATGACGGACGATCGCTGGCCAATTCCCGCATTGTTAATGAGAATGTCCAGCCGCTCGTAACGATGCACGATCGCTCCGATCGCGTCGCGAACCGACGCCTCATCGGCGACATCGAGCTCGAGCGCCAAATGCCGCGGACCGAGCTCGGCCAACACTTCGGCGTTGCGTTCGGCGCGACGGCCGCCAATAACCACCCGCGCGCCCTGGTCGCGCATGGCGCGCGCAATGGCCCGGCCGAGCCCGCTATTGCCGCCGGTGACCAGCACGACGCGTCCGTCGAGTGCGAAGGGACTTTCGGCCACGATCAGAAGAACGCGATCGTTCTGATTTCGATGCTCTCGCGGAACGGAGCGTCCGGCGACGACGTTGGGTCTTCGAAGGCGCTGTGGCCGACGAAACGTGCGCGCCCGTCCGTCTCAGAATCATAGGTCTTGAGGAGAACGACATGTTCCGGCGTCATATGGGGAAAGTACCACCAGGCATGGCGCGGCGAATGGCGCATCACAAAGATCTCACCGTCTCGCTCGCGGTAGCGCAGCGCCATCGTCACAAAATCATCCTCGACGGAGGACGTGACGTCGCACATTGCAAGCGGACGCTCCTCGACGCGGCGCCGCAGCGGCTTCCAGAAATTGTAAAAGGCCACCCGGCGAGCGAGGAGGCTCTCGGCTTCGCCGGGCAGCAACTGGCGCACCCGCAAGGGGCCCGAATTCGGCGTGTAGTCGCAGTGCACGAGCATCACCGGCGCGCGCTGCGTCGTGGTATCCTCGGCAGTCTGTTGCTTCTCGTTTCGCTTGGCCCGGATGGTGTGGTCGAAAACGACGACCCGTCTAGCGCCGACCTCATTCTTCAGGAACGAAATAACGTCGCCGTAGAAGTCGCGCCGAACTGCCTCATCATCCTCCCAACGATCGAAGGATGAACGGAATTCGCGCAACGCAAAGCCCTCACGATCGAGAGAGAACTTGTTCGCGCGGTCCCAGCCGTTCAACACAGGCATTTCATGAGGATCATCGCCCGGATCGTGGATCTTCGTGCCAGGCGGCGGCTCGTAGAAATATACCTCAGGCATGACGCCGGTATCACGCGTGTAGTTGAAGGTGGAGCGAACGGTTTCTGGAGCCATGGCGATAGTTCCTCCCGTCAAGAGGTGAGGCAGCCGTAAGGGAGCTTCCGGCGCCGGTGGCCTGACGTCAGGCCGCTTTCTTCTGAAGCGTGAAGCCTTCGTAGACCATGGTGTTCTTCCAGCACGGCAGCCGCTCAACATTCTCAGTCATCCAGCGCGACAAGTGCCGGTGCTGGCTGAGCGGCAGCTTCTGCCATTCGTGGAGATGTATCGCCGATGCCACTACGATATCCGCGATCGTCGGGCTATCGCCGCAAAGCCATTTGCTGTGGGCGAGCCGCTGATCGAGAATGCCGGCGAGCTTGTGGAAGTTCGGGGTTTCCTTTTCGAGGATCGCCGGATCGGCGGCCCCACCGAGCAGAGGCTTCACGCAATTCTCGACCAGGAACACATAACAGCTCGGAAACCACGCGCCGCACTCCCAGAACAGCCAACGGTTGACGTCCGCCCGGGTCTTCGCATCGGTCGGATAGAAGGCCGCCTTGCCGTGCCTGTCGGCCGCGTATTGCAGAATCGCGTTCGATTCCCAAAGGGTTAGACCATCATCACGCATGGCCGGCAGCGCCGCGTTCGGGTTGATCGCGACGTAGGACGGACCTTTCTGCTCGCCCTGAAAATAGTCGACCTTGTTGAGGTTGTAGGCGACCCCCATGAGCTGCAATCCCGCGAGAACCTTGCGGCAGTTCACCGTGATCGGATCGGCATAGACTTCCATGACGTTTCCTCCCGCTGGCGCGCCGACTGGGCCGGCGGCGTTTGTCCCTGAAATTTCACCGGCAGTCTTGCTTGCTGCCCGCGGAGCCGGCTTCTTCGGTCGGCCTTCCCTCAAGAGCTACCGTAAGTCACCACATCGCTCAAACAGATAATTTCTGTGGCTATCATCGCAATAGGCGATATTGCAGAGACAAGAAAGCGCGCCCGACAAACGGAAAAAAATTTACCAAACCGCTGATGTCGGCATCTATGCAACGTCCCCGATAGGAAGTGCGTCAGGAGAAGCTCATGATGTCTAGCGGATGAAAGTTCTGCCGAGGTAGGTCTTAGCCAGACGCCTCGTAGCGAGTCTTGGGTCCGAACCGGTAACGGCAGGACCAAGCGTAGACAGCAAGCGTGCAGGGTGTGTATTGGGCCACGTAATGGGATCGTCGCGGTCGCCGAGGCTGCTTCAAAAGTCGAAGGCAACACCGGGATCTGCGCTAAAGGCGAGCAGGTTTCGGGCCGCCGGGGTCGGAGACCACATCACGCACGCACAGAAATCATGGGAACCTGAGAAGCCCTGTCGTGTGCTCCGGCTCGTCACCGGAGGGAGAACTGGACGAGCGAAAAGCAGAGGCCGTTTCTCAGGCACGGCAGGGTGGCGGATCGGGGCGTAGTACTGTCGATGGCGGCGAAGGCAACGAGTCGACCGGAGGGAAGGCCCCGACTGATGGGAAACTCCGGTGAGCAGGCACGGGACCGGACACAGAGCCGGGTCATCCTGTCAGCCAATCTCACCAGAGTGAATGAGGCGGCCAAACGGTCGTGCCAGACCAGGTTTACGGCGCTGCTGCACCACGTTGACGTCGCTGCGCTCGAAAGGGCGTATCGACGGCTGCGGCGGCAGGCGGCGCCCGGGGTAGACGGGGTGACAGTGGAATCCTACGGGCAAGGCCTCGAAGGTAATCTTCGCGATCTGGCCGACAGGGTCCATGGCGGCCGCTATCGGCCGTTGCCGGTTCGCCGGACGTACATCCCGAAGGCTGACGGCGGTCAGCGGCCTCTCGGCATCCTCGCGCTGGAAGATAAAATCGTCCAGGGCGCGGTGGCGGAGGTCTTGAGCGCCATCTATGAAGCCGACTTCCTCGATTGCTCCTTTGGCTTCTGACCCAAACGCAGTGCTCATCAGGCGTTGCGGGTGGTGCGTGAAGCCATCACGACGGAGCCGGTGACTGGGTACTCGATGCCGACATCCGCAGATACTTCGACAGCGTTGACCACGACTGGCTGCTGCGGATGCTGGCGCACAGGATTGCCGACCCGAGAGTCCTGCGGCTGATTGGCCAATGGCTCCGTGCCGGCATCCTGGAGGGTGGCGTGTACGCCGACACGGTGGAAGGAACGCCCCAGGGCGCGGGCATCGACGCCTCTACTCGACCCTACCACTCGACGGGATCCGGAGGCTTTAGGCGGACGCCCGGGGAAAATATCGCAGGTTCGGCTGGTGTGGGGAAAGGCGGTAACGCTCTCCTGACTCGATCCCCGGCACATCACAAACCAGCTCATCCACTGTGGAAACCGATTTCTAGTCTGCAAACCGCGAGTAAAGGTGCGAGCTTCTGAAACAAATGATCGCTGCGCCGAGCGCCGTTCTTCCTGAGAACGCCGCAACGAAATCGCAACGAATTGGGTGAGACGACCGTGAACAAAACGTGGCGGAAGCACCCGCCACAGCAAGAAAAATCAATAACTTAGCAGATATTCACTGCGTTCGGGACGCTGGGGCGCCAGCTCGAACGCTGCTAGTCCGACCACGCTCCGCCCTGAGGCCACGATGGACTACGAACCACGCGTAGGGCCCCGAATTAGGCGGCCTGTCGTATCGTTACGTGCTCCGGGTCGCAATCGGCTGACTTGACCTGTGCATTCTGAATAACTCGTTGGGTTGCGCCATGGCCGAGCCAATCTTGCAGATATTGCCTTTCGATCAGCGAAGTTCCCAAAGCCGTAAACACGGCGCTGCTGATTACTTGCTGCTGCCGTCGCAGATGATCGTGAAGCAGCTTGTGTCGAGTAATGTAGCCGGCGTTCACGCCGGGCATGGCATGGTTCATCAGGAGCTTTGCATCGATCTCTGAGACTCCCGCTGCTGTCGCTATGGTTCGGAAGGTTTGACGAAGATCGTTGCCCCATTTTGACAACTCGTCTCGGTCCTCCTTGGTTTCCGCTAGGTGCCCCGATGCACTGTCAGCTGGGAATACCCATTCTCGCGCTTGGGCTGGATGCATTTCCCTGCCGAAGCGAATTGCGCGAATGAGACAAAGAGCCATCTGCCGTGATAGCGGAATATCGAAAGCCCGCTTCTTGCCACCCTTCGGCTTAGAGATGTGCAGGGTGCGTCGCCGAAAATCGATGCGATCGGGTCGTATTTCCTGCAAGGCGGCGGGTCGCGATCCAGACAGTAACGTGAACAGATGGAATTCACGGCGGACCGGGTTGTCCAGGCCAGCCAACTCTAAGAACCATCCTTTCAAGTCGCTGATACCCATCCCGGTGTCGCGGCGTTTCTCCTCATTCCAATCGATCGCATCTGCAGGATTGTCGGGCGGCAGTGACCTATTGGTTTTGCGAGCGTGATTGTAGATAGCTCGCAACGTGCGCATGCTGCCATTCGCCATGTATGAACCGTTCTCTCTTGTGACATCGTCGTGCTTCCTTGCCACGCGCGCTGGGTCCGCTGCCAACTCGCGGAGGGGAATGTCTAGCCACTCCAAAAAGATCCGTTCGACGTGGCCGCGATACCCGTCAATTGTCGTTTCGCTGCGACCTTTTCGAACAAGATGAGCCTCCAAATATCGTTGCCACGCCAGCCTGAGCGTCACGTCCACTTGAGCGTTCGGCTTACTCGCTGCGGTTTCGACGGCGCCGACCTGGATGTCGCGCTGGTCTGCCTTTGGGTGCTGTCCTTTGCTAATCTGAGCTAAATACTCTTTCGCGATTGCGCGTGCAGTTCGGGTCGACATTTCACGGGTGTCGCCAATCGAAACTCGGATAGCGCAAGATTACGCGCATTATCCAACCGCGTACCCAAACGACTTTGAAGGCAACGCGAAATACCGTCGATACTCAATGTTGAAATGGTTCGGACTAGGAGTGTTTGCGGTTTCGCTGGTGCTGAGCATAATTTAACAATATTCCTCGCGTGCTTATATGAACTGGTCTC
>Ga0075023_100000206_pt1 | contig 14447 bp, 13 predicted proteins | sample Str014_FD_71388 | JGI IMG/M metagenome (GOLD analysis project Ga0075023, IMG submission 71388) | Freshwater sediment microbial communities in response to fracking from Pennsylvania, USA - Straight Creek_MetaG_SC_2014 | ecosystem: Environmental > Aquatic > Freshwater > Creek > Sediment | place... | reverse complement strand
TCGTAGGCCTTGCGCTGCGAGTCGTTCATGATGTCGTACACCATGCCGTGAACCTGCTTGTGGTCCAGCGGATCGACGTTGATGCGCCGCACATCGCCGTGCACCCGGATCATCGGCGGCAGGCCGGCCGAGAGGTGCAGGTCGGACGCCTTGTTCTTGACCGAAAACGCCAGCAGTTGGGTGATGTCCATGGGGTCTTGGTGTGGTTGGCGCCGGGTCGCAACGCACCCTGCAGCGCGCGGTCGCTGCGGGATACTCGGCGCATTATGGCGATGATCGCAAACAAGCTCCAACAAGTGCACGAACGTGTGGCCCGGGCCTGCGCGCAGGCCGGCCGGCCCGTGCAAAGCGTCACGCTGCTGGCGGTCAGCAAGACCTTCGGCGCCGATGCGGTGCGCGAAGCGGTGGCGGCCGGCGAACACCGATTCGGCGAGAACTACGTGGCCGAAGGCGTCGACAAGATCGCCGCGCTGACGGGTCTGCGCACGCCGGCCGGCACCGCGCTCGAATGGCACCTGATCGGGCCGCTGCAATCGAACAAGACGCGTGTCGTCGCCGAGCATTTCGACTGGGTGCACTCGGTCGACCGCCTGAAGATCGCGCAGCGCCTGGCCGAGCAGCGGCCCGCGCACCTCGCGCCGCTGCAGGTCTGCCTGCAGGTCAACATCAGCGGCGAGGCGAGCAAGAGCGGGCTTCGGCCGGATGAGGTGCCCGAGGTGGCGCGTGCTGTCGCGGCGCTGCCCCGGCTCGTGTTGCGCGGCCTGATGGCCATCCCCGAACCCGCCGCCGGGTTCGAGGCGCAGCGCGTGCCGCACCGTGCACTTCAGGAGTTGCTGACCGCGTTGCGATCGGCAGGGCTGACGACGATGGGCACGCTGTCGATGGGCATGAGCGCCGACCTCGAAGCCGCCGTCGCAGAAGGTGCCACGATCGTGCGCGTGGGCAGCGCGATCTTCGGTGCGCGCTCGCAGCTGCTCGGCGCTACGGCAGCGCCAGCGTCATGAACACGCTGTTCACGTCTTCGAGGTAGTTGCCGAACGGGCCGGTCGGCACGAAGCCGACGCTCTCGTACAACCGGTGCGCCGGCACGAACGCAGCCACCGACCCGGTCTCGAGACTCAGCCGCTCGTAGCCGCGCGAACGCGCGACGTCGATGATGTGCATCAGCAGCGCGCGGCCCGCACCCGTGCGCCGCAGCGCCTCGGGCGTGCGCATCGATTTCACCTCGCCGTGCTTTTCGTCCAGGTGCTTCAACGCAGCGCAGCCGAGCAGGACCGCACCATCCCATGCCGACCAGAACGAGATGTCGGGCAGGCGCAGCTTGGCCAGATCGAGCGCATGCACGCTCTCCGGCGGCCCGAGCGCGTGCATGTTTTGCAGGTGTTCTTCCAGCAAGGCGTGGATCGCCGGGCGGGTGAGGTCGTCGGTTTCAATCTTCATCGGGGTCCCCGTGGGCGCGCGATCACGGCAGCAACGCGATCGGCAACATTGTCGTGTTCTTCACCTCTTCCATTACCGCGTAGGTTCGTGTCTCGCGCACGCCGGGCAGCGCCCAGATCACCGAGCCGACGAACTCGCGGTAGGCCTGCATGTCGGCCACGCGGGTCTTGATCAGGTAATCGAATCCGCCGGCCACGAGATGGCATTCGAGGATCTCGGGCCGAACCTGCACCGCGGCCTTGAAGATGTTCATCGCATCGTGCGTGGTGCGGTCGAGCACGACCTCGATGAACACCAGCAGGCCCGCGCCGAGCTTGTCGGGGTTCAGCCGGGCCTCGTAGCCGAGGATGAAACCGTCGCGGGTCAGGCGCTTGACGCGCTCCAGCACGGCGGTCGGCGAGAGGTGCACTTCCTCGGCCAGCTTGAGGTTCGAGATGCGGCCGTCGGCCTGCAGCACGCGCAGAATTCGGGCGTCGGTTCGGTCGAGTGCTGGCGGTGGGTCGTCGTGGCGCATGCCGGATTATTCTCCGACAGATGGCCTCGTTTCAGAGATTAATCCTGGGTTCAAACCCATAACCTAGAGATCGATCCAGTCAGCCAAACGTCGAGGTCATCCATGTTCAGCGCCGCACCCGCTTCTGCCCGCCTGCCGCAACCGTACCGCGAGGAGTTCGCCGTGCTGGCGGCGTTGTTGCAATCGATGCAGGGTCAGGTCGACTGGCCCGCCGCCGTGCGCACGGCGCGCCCATGGGTGCAGTCGGTGCGCGACAACCCGGCGCCGTTCTGGGCGATGGAGTCGCTGCTGCAGGAGTACCCGATTTCTAGCGCCGAGGGCCTCGCGCTGATGCGTTTGGCCGAGGCGCTGCTGCGCGTGCCCGATGCCGAGACCGCCATCGCGCTGACGGCCGATCAACTCGGCAAGGCCGATTTCGACGCAGCCTCCGGCGGCCCGCACAAGATGCTCGCGAACCTGTCGGCCAGCGCGATTTCGTTGTCGAAAAAGTTCCTGCCCGAGAACGATTCGGAGCGCGGCCTGTTGAAGCGCCTCGGCGCGCAGACGGTCGTCGCCGCGACCGTGCGCGCGATCCAGTTGCTCGGCCGGCAGTTCGTGCTGGGTCGGTCGATCAAGGAGGCGATGGGAGAGGCGGCGTCAGCGCGCAAGGCGCTGAAAGGCCTGCGCTTCAGCTACGACATGCTCGGCGAAGGCGCGCGCACCGAGGCCGATGCCGAGCGCTACCTCGCGTCGTACCTGAACGCGATCCACGCGATCGCGAACGGGCGGTCGGCCGAAAGCCCGGAAGCGGCCGACGGCATCTCGATCAAGCTCAGCGCGCTGTTCTCGCGCTATGAGGATGCCCAGCGCGAGCGCGTGTTCGCCGAGCTGCTGCCGCGCGTCTGGCAACTCATCGAGCCGGCCGCGCAAGCCAACATCAACCTGACGATCGACGCCGAGGAGAGCGATCGCCTCGAGCTCTCGCTCGACGTGCTGGACGCGCTCGCCGCCCGCATCGCCGTCGCGTTCCCGCAGTGGCGCGGCTTCGGCCTCGCGGTGCAGGCGTACCAGACGCGCGCGCTCGAAGTCATCGACGAGGTCGCGCGCATCGCCCGTTCGCATGGCCTGCGCTTCATGGTGCGGCTGGTCAAGGGCGCGTACTGGGACGGCGAGATCAAGCGCGCACAGGAACTCGGCCTTTCCGGCTACCCGGTCTTCACGCACAAGCACCACACCGACATCTCCTACCTCGCCTGCGCCCGCGCGCTGGTCGCCAATCAGGACGTGATCTACCCGCAGTTCGCCACCCACAACGCCGGCACGATCGCCGCGATCATCGGCATGGCGCAGAAGGCCGGCGCGAAGTACGAAATGCAGCGCCTGCACGGGATGGGCGAGGGCGTGTACCGCGAGGTGATGCGCGACGGGAACATCCCCGTGCGCGTCTACGCACCGGTCGGCGAGCACCGCGACCTGCTGGCCTACCTCGTGCGTCGCCTGCTCGAGAACGGCGCGAACTCGTCTTTCGTGCACCAGTTGTCGGACGAGACCGTGAACGTCGAAGCGCTGCTCGCTTCGCCGCTTGTGCCGGCGTCGAAGGTCGGCATTGCCGCACCTGTCGCGCTGTACGGCTTCGATGGCCGGACCGGTCGCGCGAATTCGACGGGCGTCGACCTCGCCTGCCTCGCCGAGCGCGCGCCGCTCGACCAAGCACTCGCGGCGACCGTCGTGCCACCCGTGCCCGAGGCGACACCGGCCGAGGTCGATGCCGCGATGAAGAGGCTGCACACCGGCTTCAGCGCGTGGAACGCCACGCCGCTCGCCCAGCGCGCCGCGGTGCTGCGCCGTGCCGCCGACGCGCTCGAGGCGCGCCTGCCCGAGTTCTGCGGCCTGCTCGTCAAGGAAGCGCACAAGACCCTCGGCGATTGCGTCGCCGAAGTGCGCGAGGCGGTCGACTTCTGCCGCTACTACGCCGACCAGGCCGAAGAACGCTTGAAAACGCAACGGCTCCCCGGCCCGACCGGCGAGAGCAACGAACTGCACTTGCACGGCCGTGGCGTGTTCGTCTGCATCAGCCCGTGGAACTTTCCGCTCGCGATCTTCGCGGGGCAGGTCGCCGCAGCACTCGTCGCCGGCAATGCGGTCGCCGCGAAGCCGGCCGAGCAGACGCCCGCGATCGCGCTGCGCTTCGTCGAATTGCTGCATGCGGCCGGTGTGCCGAACGATGCGCTCGCGCTGCTGCACGGGCCGGGCGAAACCGTGGGCGCCGCGCTCGTTGCCGATGCGCGCACCGCGGGCGTCTGCTTCACCGGCTCGACCGCGGTCGCGAAGATCATCAACCGCACGCTCGCCGCCAAGGACGGCGCGATGGTGCCGCTGATCGCCGAGACCGGCGGCATCAACGCGATGATCGTCGACAGCACCGCGCTGCCGGAACAGGTGGTCGATGCGGTCGTGCAGAGCGCGTTCCGCTCCGCCGGCCAGCGCTGCTCGGCGTTGCGACTGCTGTGCGTGCACGAAGGCATCGCCGACGGCGTGATCGAGATGGTGCGCGGGGCGTTGCAGGCACTGAACGTCGGCGACCCGGCGCTGCTGGCGACCGATGTCGGCCCGGTGATCGATGCCGAGGCGTTCGACGGCATTTCGGCGCACGTTGTCCGCTTGCGCCGCGAGGCGAAGGCGATCGGCGAGGCGCCGGTCGCGTCGACCTTCCCGCGCCTGGTCGCTCCGATCGCGTTCGAGCTGAACGCCATCGCCGACGTGAAGCAGGAGATCTTCGGCCCGGTGCTGCACGTGGTGCGCTGGGGCGGCGACGTCGACCAGGTGGTCGCGCAGATCAACGCGCTCGGCTACGGCTTGACGCTGGGCATCCAGACGCGCATCGACTCGCGCGCCCTGCGGCTGGCGGCGGCGGCGCGCATCGGCAACGTCTACGTCAACCGCAACATGATCGGCGCGGTGGTGGGCGTGCAGCCGTTCGGCGGCGAGGGCCTTTCCGGCACCGGCCCGAAGGCCGGCGGCCCACACTACCTGTACCGCTTCTGCGCCGAGCAGACAGTGACGATCAACACCGCCGCCGCCGGCGGCAACGCGACGCTGCTGGCCGGCGGGCACTGAGCCGCGGTCACGCAGGCTGCTGGTAACGCGCTTCCTGCGTGCGCCCGCCGTAGCCGTAGGCGCTCGCGCGCAGATCCGCCACGTGCACGTAAGAGTGCTCGGCCACGTCGCCGAGGAGTTCGCCCATCGCCGCGTGCACGGCCGCGATGTAGCGCGACTTCTCGGCCTTGGTGTTGGTCTCGTCGGTGATGCTCACGTACCAGTGGTAGCTGCGCGGCTTGCCGGCGGCCAAGGCCTGGCCCGCGACGAACCAGTGCGCAGGCTCGATGAACTCGACCACGACCGCGGTCAGCGCGCGGTCCTTGCCGAGCAGGCCCGCGGTGAGGTCGGCGGCCGCTTCGGCCGTTCTCGTCGCCAGCGCGTCGTCGCGCGCGCCGGAAATCTGGATGTGCAGGTAGGGCATGGCGTCCTCGTGTTCCGTGAAAGTTGACGACTGAACTCTAGGCGGCGATCATTCATCCGTGAAGCAGATCATTTCGATCACATTCATCGATCATCCAGATGAATGACCTCGAGCCCGCCTGGCTGCGCAGCTTCGAGGCCATCGCCCGTGCCGGCTCGATCACGCGCGCTGCGCAGCAGGTGCACCGCACGCAGTCGGCCGTCAGCACGCATCTGCAGCAGCTCGAAACGGCTGTCGACGCGCACCTGGTCGAGCGCAGCACGCGCGCCCTGGCGCTGACCGCGCAGGGCCTCGCGTTCCTGCCGCACGCGCGGGCCCTGCTGCGTGCGCAGGACGAGGCCCGCGCCGCCGTGCGCCCGGCCCGCGAGGCCGCGGTGCAGCGCCTGGGCATCAGCGAGTACTTTCTGCCCGACCGTCTCGGCGAACTGCTCGGCGTGCTGCGCAATGCGGCCGGCGCCGCGCGGCTCGAACTGCTGCTCGGCATCTCGGCGCTGCTGCAACGACACTGGGCGCGGGGCGAGGCCGATCTGGTCGTGGTCACCGCGACCGCGCCGCCACCGGGCGCGAAGCTGCTGCGGCGCGAGCCGCTCGCATGGGTCGCGTCGCGGGCTCTGGCGCTGCCGGCCGGTCGATCGGTGCCGCTGGTGCTGCTCGGCCACGAATGCCCGGTGCGCGAGATCGCACTGGGCGCGCTCGCGCGCAGTGGCCGCCCGCACCACCTGCAGCTCGGCTGCACTGGGAGCCAGGCCGCCGTGGCGGCGATCCGAGCCGGCTGGGGTGTCGGCTGCCTGAACCTGTCGGCGATCACGCCCGACATGGCCGTGCTGACACGACAAGACCCGAAGCGCTGGCCCTCGCCTGGCCGCCTGTCGTTCTACCTGCTCGCGAAGCCCGCCGCGCGGCCGATCGCGCAGGCGCTGACGGCCTGGTCACGGTGAGGGCGGCTCACGCGCTCCACAGCCCGTGGCGCCGGTGCCACTGTTCCAGCGATTCGTCCGGCATGTGCCTGCAGGGCACGTGGCCCGGGCCCCGCGGCACATCCACCCACGTCGGCGCCCAGGCCAGGCCGATCTCGAACACCTCCGGCGGCTTCGGCAACGGCGTGTCGATGGCCGAGGCGTGCGGATGCACCAGTTCGGGCCAGCGCGGGTCCCACAGCCACAGCGCGCTGCCGCACTCGCGGCAGAAGTGGCGGCCCGCGGGAGAGCGCTTCTCAGGTTTGCCCGGCTCGCGCAGCACGGCGTGGTAGATCGCGACATGCGCCTGCCCGCTCACCCGCAGCGTCGACGCATCGGCGCCGAGGTTGATGCCGTAGCCGCCGCTGCCGGCGGTCTTGCGGCAGATCGAGCAGTGGCAGCGCATGAACGGAGACGGGCTGTGCGACTCGACCGTGAACTGCACCGCGCGACAATGGCATGAGCCTTCCAGACGCATCCCTCACTCCTTCGAAAGCCGGTTCATGGACATGATCGCATTCATCGGCGGCGGCAACATGGCCGCGGCCATCGTCGGCGGCCTGGTCAAGAGCGGCCGGCCGGCCGGGTCGATCCTCGTCGTCGACCCGGGCGACGCGCAGCGCGCCAAACTGCAGGCCGATTTCGGCGTGCGCACGTTCGCGGCGGTCGATGCCGCGTTGAGCGAAGCCGGCACCGTGGTCTGGGCCGTCAAGCCGCAGTTGTTCCGGGCCGCGGCGGCACCTTGCGCAGCGCATGTGAATCAGGCGCTGCAGCTCAGCGTGATGGCCGGCATCCGCAGCGACGCGATCGCGAAGGCGAGCGGCGCCGAGCGCGTCGTGCGCGCGATGCCGAACACGCCGGCGCTGATCGGCGAAGGCATCGCCGGGCTGTTCGCACGAGAAGCGGTGAACGCGGCGGATCGCGCCGTGGTCGAGGCCGTGCTCGCCCCGACCGGTCGCGTTTTGTGGGTCGCGCGCGAGGCAGATCTCGACGCCGTCACCGCGCTCTCGGGCTCGGGCCCGGCCTATGTCTTCTACTTCGTCGAAGCCATGGTGCAGGCCGCGCAGGCGATGGGCCTGAGCGAGGCGCAGGGCCAGCAACTGGCGCTCGCGACCTTCGCCGGTGCGACCTCGCTGGCGCAGGCCTCCGACGAGCCGCCGTCCGTGCTGCGCGAGCGCGTCACCTCCAAAGGCGGCACGACCTACGCGGCGCTCAGCGCGCTGGAGGCGAGCGGCGTCAAGGCGGCGTTCATCGCGGCGATGCAGGCGGCGCAACAGCGCGCCCGCGAACTCGGCGACGAATTCGGCCTCTGAAATCACGCGGCGCGATGCCGCGTTCGGGTGACTTCATGCACAGCCCGCATGGGCGCCGATCGGCCTTTTCGGGGCCGGCGGGTCTACAGTCTCGCCCCATGCAGGCCGGTGCGTCACGAGCGGGCCGCAGCCCTGCATGAAACACAACCACCGAGACGACCATGAGCCACCTCTCCTACGTCAGCCAGGCCGGCGACACCGCCTGGGACACCTACCTCTCGCAAGTCGACCGCGTGCTGCCCTACCTGGGCCACCTCGCGCGCTGGTCCGAAACGCTCAAGCGCCCGAAACGCGCGCTGATCGTCGACGTGCCGATCGAGCTCGACAACGGCGAGGTCGCGCACTTCGAGGGCTATCGGGTGCAACACAACCTGAGCCGCGGCCCGGGCAAGGGCGGCGTGCGCTACCACCCCGACGTGACGCTCGAAGAAGTGATGGCGCTGAGCGCGTGGATGACGGTGAAGTGCGCCGCGGTCAACCTGCCCTACGGCGGCGCGAAGGGCGGCATCCGCGTCGACCCGAAGAAGCTCTCGATGAAGGAACTCGAGCGCATGACGCGCCGCTACACCAGCGAGATCGGCATCATCATCGGCCCTCAGCGCGACATCCCCGCGCCCGACGTGAACACCAACGGCCAGATCATGGCCTGGATGATGGACACGTACTCGATGAACACCGGCACGACCGCCACCGGCGTGGTCACCGGCAAGCCGCTGCACCTGGGCGGCTCGCTGGGCCGTGTGAAAGCGACCGGCCGCGGCGTGTTCGTGACCGGCCGTGAAGCCGCGCGGCGCATCGGCCTGAACCTGGACGGCGTGCGCATCGCCGTGCAGGGCATGGGCAACGTCGGCGGCTCGGCGGCCGAGCTCTTCGTGCAGGCCGGCGCCAAGCTGGTCGCGGTGCAGGACCACACCGGCACGCTGGTGAACCCGAACGGTTTCGACATCGCCGACACGATGGCCACACTGCACCGCGATGGCGGCATCGGCAACTACGCAGCTGCCGAGCGCATCGACAACGAATCGTTCTGGGACGTGGACTGCGACATCCTGATCCCGGCCGCGTTGGAGAGCCAGATCACCGCCGCGCGTGCGAACCGCATCAAGGCCAGATTGATCCTCGAAGGCGCAAACGGGCCGACGCTGCCCGACGCCGACGACGCGCTGCACGAGCGCGGCATCCTCGTCGTGCCCGACGTGATCTGCAACGCCGGCGGCGTGACGGTGAGCTACTTCGAGTGGGTGCAGGATTTCTCGTCGTTCTTCTGGAGCGAGGACGAGATCAACCTGCGGCTCGACAAGATCATGGTCGATGCGCTGAAGAAGATCTGGGACACCGCCGACCGCCACAAGATCAGCCTGCGCACCGCGACTTTCGCGGTGGCGTGCGAGCGGATCCTCATCGCGCGCGAAGAGCGCGGCTTGTATCCCTGACGCGCGAAGAGCGCGGCTCGTATCCCTGATCGAACCGGGCGCGTTCAGCCCGTCGTCATCACGACGCGGCCGAACGCATGCCGCCCTTCGATGTAGGCGTGCGCGGCGGCCGCCTCCGACAGCGGGAACACCTTCGCGATCTGCACCTTGAGTTCGCCGCTCGCGACTCGAGCGAGGCATTCGCCGATCATCGCGAAGGTGCGCGGGTATTCGGCGCGCAGCGCGGTCGCCAGCAGCACGCCGTGCAGCGTGTTGTTGCGCGCCCAGAGCGAGAACGCGTCGACCGACGAGCCGCCGCGCGCCGCAATGCCCACGCTGATCAGCCGCCCGCGCCAGCCGAGCACCTTGACACTGTCGGCCAGCGTGCGGCCGCCGACGCTGTCGATGACGACGTCGACCCCGTCTTTGCCGACCAGCTTCTGCGTTTCCTTGACGAAATCCTGCGCGGCATAGTCGATGCCGTGGTCCATGCCGAAGGCCTTCAGGCGCTCCAGCTTGTCGGCGCTCGACGCGGTCGCGATCACGGTCGCGCCCGCGAGCTTGGCCAGCTGGATCGCCGCCATGCCGACACCGCCCGAACCGGCGTGGATCAGCACGGTCTGGCCCGGCTGCAGGTCGCCGGCGGTGAACAGGCATTCGAACGCGGTGCCGAACGCGACCGGAACGCAGGCCGCGTCCTGCGTGCTCACGCCATCGGGGATCGGCCACGCCATCGCCGCCGAGACCGCGCGCTTGGTGGCGTGCGAGCCGTCACCGTGCAGCGTGACCACGCGCTCGCCCACCTTGCGATCGGTGACCGCGCGGCCGACCTCGCAGACGGTGCCCGCGGCGATGTAGCCGACCACGTGCGGCAAGGTTTTCAGCGGGCTCATCGCGCGCGCCAGCAGGTCGCCGCCCTCGATGCTGATCGCCTCGACGTCGATCACGAGACCGTCGTCGGGGCAGACGGGGTCGGGCATGTCGATGTACGAAAAGGCCTCGGGGCCGCCGTTGATCTCGATCGCTGCTGCTTTCATGTCGGGCCTTTCTCAGAACGGAAGTGCGTAGTTGACCAGCACGCCGACGAACACCGCGAAGCCCAGCCAGTGGTTGAGCCGGAAGGCGCGGAAACAGCCCTCGCGCGAGCGGTCGCGGATCAGCGTGAAGTGCCAGCCGGCAATCATCGCCGCAACGGCCAGGCCGGTGAAGTAGGGCCAGCGCAGACCGAGCTGCACGCCGAGCGCGGCCCAGATCGCGAGGAACGCGGCATAGAACGCCATCACGCCAAACACGTCGAAACGGCCGAGCGTGATCGCCGAGGTCTGGATGCCGATCTTCAGGTCGTCGTCGCGGTCGACCATCGCGTACTCGGTGTCGTAGGCCAGCACCCAGAACAGGTTGCCGATCAGCAGCCACCACGCGAGCGCCGGCACTCGCGCCTGAGACGCCGCGAACGCCATCGGGATGCCGAAACTGAAGGCCACGCCGAGCACCGCCTGCGGCATCGAGAAGAAGCGCTTGCTGAACGGGTAGACGAGGCTGATCGCGAGCGCCGCGAAGCTCCACAGAATGGTCACCGTGTTCGTCGTCAACACCAGTGCGAACGCGGCCAGCGCGAGCAGCGCACCGAAGATCAACGCCGCTTTCGGGCGGATCGCACCACTCGTCACCGGCCGCTGTGCGGTGCGCTTGACGTGCTTGTCGAAGTCGCGATCGGCCACGTCGTTGACCGCGCAGCCGGCGCTGCGCATCAGGAAGGTGCCGAGCACGAACACGACAGCCAAGTGCCAGCCGGGAAAGCCGCCTGCGGCGATCCACAGCGCCGAAAGCGTCGGCCACAGCAGCAGGTAGCTGCCGGCGGGGCGGTTCCAGCGGATCAGGTCGAGGTAGAGCGGGAGGCTTTGCGAGAGCGTTGGCATGCGCCGGATTATCGAAGCGGCGTCGCACGCGCCGGCACACCGGCCGCTACTGCACCCGCAGCGCCTTCAGCCGGTCGAGCTTGCCGGCGTACAGGTCGTGGTCCTTGCGCGTGGTGCTGACCTCCATCGCGCGCTGCAGATGCAGCGTGGCGCGCTCGGCGTCGTTCAGTTCCATGTAGCTCACCGCCAGCCAGTACTCGAACTCGTGGTGGTACGGCGCGCGCTCGACCTCCTTCGCGAAGAGCCGCCGCGCCACGTCGTAGTGCTTTTCGTGCAGCGCCTGCATGCCTTGCTTGAAGTAGCTGAACGGCGGGTGGGGTTCGAGCCGGGCGAGGCGCTGCGCGAGCGCGTCGGCCTGCGCATCGCGGCGCAGGTCGCGCAGCGCGAGGATGCGGTTCGACATCGCGTAGACGTTGTCGGGCTCGCGCTCGGCGACACGCTCCAGCGCCTGCTCCGACAGCAGCGGCTGGTGCCGTGTGCGGTAGACGACGCCGAGCGTCACGTAGGCGCCCAGCAGCAGGGGATCGGTGCGCAAGGCCTCGCGCGCCCACCAGTACGCGTCGTCGACATCGCCGACGGTGAGCGACTCGACGGCGCGGTTGTTGAGGTACATCGCGATCAGCGTGCTCTCCTCGATCGCCCGCGTGACGAGCAGGCTGGCATCCTTCGACGGCAGGAAATCGACCACCATCGGGCCGCCGGTGGTCGCCAAGAACCGGATCGGCTCGGCCCGTTCCTCGACCAGCAGGTTCACGTGGCCGATCGCGATGTAGAGCTCGTCGGCGCGGCTCCAGGCCTCTTCGCCGACCACCGACTGGTAGTGCACCGTCAGCCCGAGTTCTTTGGCGAGCGCCGCCGTCATCAACACCAGCGCCAGGCAGTTGCCCGAGCGCGCCTCGAATGCCTGCGCGGCGGTGCGCGTCATCGCGGCGTCGTACTCGAGCTTCAGGTCACCGCGGTACAGCGCGTCGATCAGTTGCTTGCGGCGGTCGACGCCATGCGCGCGGTTGACGAACCTGCTCCCGAGGTAGCTGCGCATCGCGGGGCTGACTTCGAGCGCGGCCTGCGGGTCGACGGGCGCCGAGGGCGCGGCGAACAACTCGTCGTGGAACAGCGTCGCGACCGGTGGCATCGGCGGCGGCGCGGCACAGCCCGCGAGCAGGGCCGGGATCAGCACAGCGATGAGGGCTTTCATGAACGCTCCCCAAAAGCGCATCTTCGGCGACCCGCCACCGGATCGGGACTGGTACTTACACCGCCGCCGATCGGCCACGCGGCGCGACGCGCTCAGGCCGTCACAGCGTCCCGGCTGCGGCTGTTCAGCAGCGCGGCGGCCCGTGGCGGGCATACCCGGTTGCGACCGGTCTTCTTGGCATCGTAGAGCCTCGCATCGGCGGCTTCGAGCAAGTCGTGCGCCGACTCGGCTTCGTTCCAGGGCGCCACGCCGAAGCTCGCGGTCACCGGCCGGCCGAGGCCGAAATCATGGCGCTCGACCGCGTCGCGCAGCTTTTCGGCCACCACCAAGCCGTCGGCCAGCTCGCAGCCTGTCAGCATCGCCACGAACTCCTCGCCGCCGAAGCGGGCGAGCAGGTCGTCCGGTCGCAACGCGTCGCGGAGCAGGACAGCGAGTTGCTGCAGCACCGCGTCGCCCTGCGGGTGGCCGAAGCCGTCGTTGACGGCCTTGAAGTGGTCCACGTCGATCATCACCAGGCAGAACGGCAGGCGGTGGGCGCGTGCGGGCTGGGTGCGCGCCGCGAGCTGGCGATCGAAGCCGCGGCGGTTCATCGCGCCGGTGAGCGGGTCGGTCAAGGTGAGGGCCTCCTGCTCGTCCATCGCGTGCCCGGCGATCTCGATCAGCTTGTTGATGCCGGTGGAGATGGTGCCGAACTCGTCGCGCCGCGAGTCGTCGATGCGAACCTTGAAATTGCGCCGCGTGCCGATGCCTTCCAGCCCTTCGAGCAGGCGGTCCAGGCTGCGCACGATGCGCCCGACCGTGGCGAGCACCAGCCCCAGCGTGACGATGCCCAGTACCACGAGCACGAGCACGGTCCAGAGCAGCTGGCGTTCGATCTGATGGATGCGCGCCTCGGCCTGGCGGGTCAGAGAGGAAGATTCGCCGACCGCGGCGCGGCGCAGGGTGTCGACGGCCTCGGTCGAGAGCGTCCACCACCGGGCGGCATCGAGCCCAAGGCTTCGTGTCTGCTTCATCGTGAGCAGCCGGGTGGCCAGCTCGATGGTGTCGCGTACCGCCGGCGCGTTGGTCTGCGCCGACGTGGCGAGCTTTGCCGCCTCGGGGGCAGAAAGCTCGAACAGGCGCATATATTCCTTGTGCAGGGTCAGTTGCCAGGCGAGCGACTGTTCGGTGTCGTCATTGAGCTGCTCGGCACTCAGCGCGCCGTTGACGAGCCCGCGCACCTGCGCGAGCAGTTCACCGGCGCGCTGCAGGTGGTTCACGTGTTCGTACGAGAGCGCGACCTGCACCATGCCATCGCGCAGCCGGTGCGCCGCCTGATCCTGCACGGCACCGACCAGGCTGGAGAAGTAGGTGAAGGCCACCAGCGCCGGGATCTCGCGCCGATCGATCTGGCCGCGGTAGCGCGCGAGCTGCTCGGCCCGCGACTCGATCGCCGGCTCGAACGCGTTCGCGCTGCTCTCGCGCAACGCGCGCAGGCTCGCATCGACGCGCGCGCGCACCTCGGTGAGTTCAGCGGGGTTGCCGCCCGAGCGGCGCAGCAGCAGGCCGTTGCTCAGGCCGCGCTCCTGCGCTGCGAAGCGTGCCAGCTCGGAGAAGCCACCGGCGCTTTGCAGATCGCTCTGGACCTGCGCCAGGTGATCGGATTGCTCGCGAAGGTGGACGTATTGCAGCAGCGCACCGGCCCAGATCGAACCGGTGGCGAGCGCGCCCAGCAGCAGCAACTGGTTCCGAATCGAGAATCGCAACATGGGCACGACAGGCTCCGGTCGACCCGGATGGCGGGTCGTATTTGGGCAATATCGGCACGCTGCGGGATGTCTTGATGGCGATCGTGGCACACCGTGCGCACGGGCCTGGCCGCGGAAGTTGCGCGTCAGCCCTCGAGCTGCTTCTGGAACACCAACCCCGCGTGCTCGCGCAGCGCGTGGAACCGGATCTTCGGCCAGTTGGCCTCGATCGCCCGCAGCTCGGGTGCGTACTCCACCAGCACGGTCGGTGCGTCGACCGCGTCGTACGCGACGCGGTGCGCGTTGCCGTCGATGAAGCGCTGCAACTCCTTCTGACCTCCATCCTCATCATTGCAAGTCACCCAGCGCGCCACCTGGTAGCGGCTCGGCGCGATCCGCGCCTTCACGCCGTACTCGTGCTCGAGCCGGTGCGCGACCACCTCGAACTGCAGCTGCCCGACGGCGCCGAGCA
>Ga0075023_100000203_pt1 | contig 14505 bp, 13 predicted proteins | sample Str014_FD_71388 | JGI IMG/M metagenome (GOLD analysis project Ga0075023, IMG submission 71388) | Freshwater sediment microbial communities in response to fracking from Pennsylvania, USA - Straight Creek_MetaG_SC_2014 | ecosystem: Environmental > Aquatic > Freshwater > Creek > Sediment | place... | reverse complement strand
CCCAAATTCATCATGCTGGATGAGCCCACTTCAGCTTTGGATATGTCGGTTCAGGCGCAGGTGGTCGATCTGCTACGCGCGCTGCAACAAAAGCATGGGCTTTCCTATTTGTTCATCAGCCATGATTTGAAAGTGGTTCGCGCACTGGCCAATGATGTGATTGTCATGCGCGATGGTAAAGTGGAAGAACGCGGCACGGCAGATGAGATTTTCCGCGCACCCAAGAGCGATTATACCAAAGCGCTGCTGGCGGCGGCGTTGAATTTAAAAGCTGACGAGAGGCTGGCGCGGCAATGAGCAGTTTTGTTTTTGTCACGCCGACGTGGCCCACGGCAGATTGGGTTGCCGCGATGAAGCGGGCTGCTCCCCGGCTTGATGTGCGCGGTTGGCCGGATGTGGGCAAAGTCGAAGACATCACTTATGCTGCGGCCTGGTTGCCACCCCCAGATGTTTTGAAAAGCTTCCCAAATCTCAAAATGATTTACTCGCTTGGTGCGGGCGTTGATGCCATTTTGAAAGACCCGACTTTGCCTCAGGGCATTCCCATCGTGCGGGTGAATGACCCCGACCTCACCAACCGGATGAGCGAATATATTGTTTTGCATGTGTTGCTGCACCACCGCCAGCAACGGCGGATCGATGCCAATCAGGCGCGCAAGGTTTGGGATTCATTCCCCACCCACGCCGCCAAGGATTTGAGCGTCGGCATCATGGGGCTTGGTGTGATGGGGCAAGATGCGGCGCACAAGCTTGGTCTGATGGGATTCAACATTCGTGGTTGGAGCCGATCAGCGAAATCTCTGCCGGGTATTGCGTGTTTTGCAGGTGCTGGTGAGTTGGACGCTTTTCTGCATGGTACGGATATTCTTGTGTCCCTGCTGCCCGCCACGGCGGAAACAGATGGGATTCTCAATGCCGCTCTATTCGCGAAACTCTCGCGGCGCGGGCCGTTTGCGGCGCCGATCCTGATCAACGCCGGGCGCGGGCGGCAACAGGTGGAGGCCGATATTCTCACCGCCCTTGACGATGGCACTTTGCTTGCGGCCACGTTGGATGTGTTTAATGCCGAGCCCCTGCCCGTGAACAGCCCGCTGTGGACGCATCCGCGCGTGACGGTGACGCCCCATGCCGCAGCGGATTCAGATCCCGGAACGATTTGCAATTATCTGGCGGGGCAGATTGCGCGTTTTGAAGCGGGGCTGCCGCTGGAGAATTTAGTTGATGTGCAGCGGGGTTATTAGGATGCCATAGAGGAGACACCAAAATCATCGCTTCCGCGCTTTTTAAGCGGGGAAGGTTGTCGCATCAGGGGCAATGTTCACCCTTCTCCCCCCGGGAGAAGGTGCCCGAAGGGGGAAGCGCGAGTTTGCGCCGCTTGATATAGATCCTTCCCAACATGGTTAACCACTGCTTAAAAAATGCTTTGCGCACCTCAATTGATCCGCTACAACGCGGCAGGTTTGCGGCGGGGTGCCGCGAACATATCGTTGTGGGGGTTACTCTATGTGGAATGAATTTAAGAATTTCGCGTTCAAAGGCAATGCATTCGATCTCGCCGTTGGTGTGATCATGGGCGGCGCTTTTGGCAAAATTGTACAATCTGTTGTTGATGATTTGATCATGCCAGTTGTTGGCTTGCTCACAGGCGGCGTTAGCTTCAGCCAACATTTTGTACCATTGTCCGGCGCTGTGAAGTCAGCAGACTATGCTGTTGCTGCCAAGGAAGGCGCTGTGTTTGGTTACGGCAACTTCATCCAAGTTTTGATTGGCTTCCTGATTCTTGCATTCTGCTTGTTCATGCTCGTGAAGATGTCGAACGCGATGAAGAAGGCTGAGCCACCAGCTCCTCCGCCAGCAGCCTCGACCACGGACACGCTGCTTGCTGAAATCCGTGACAGCCTTAAGGGTCGCAAGTAAGTTCAGAAATTAAAAGAAAGGCCCGGCAGAAATGCCGGGCCTTTTTGTTTGGGATGGAGAAAATTTGCGGTTAGTTCGCCCAGCCTAAAACACCGCTGCGGAACAGGCGGCCATGAACACCATGGGCCGGGCCACCGAAGGAATAGGTCAGCTTGTTCATTGCTGTGAACGTGTCGTAGCTGACACCCGCGACTGTTTCGCGACCATAACCCACCGCTGCGCCCAGGGTAAGTGGTATTGTGTCAAATGTATATTGCGTGGAAAATTGGGCGTTCATTTCCGAAATATTTGTACCAATATCCTTGACAGTGAAATTGGCATAAGTGGCATCGACGCGGGCACTGATATTATGCATCAGTTGCTGGCTTGCGCCAGCGGCGACCATATAACCCAAATGGCCAAAGTCCGGCCCGAGGCTGCCTGTCGTCACCGGACCACTACCCGAATTGATCACCGAGTTGTCGTAAATGGGAACAAGAATGGCTGCACGGATTTGCACGGCGGTTCCGTCACCCACAGCCATCAAACCTTCTGCACCCAAACCTTGAATACCATAGTTTAATGTATTCGAAGCCGTAGAGGTAACAAGGCTGGTATTTCTGCCGCTGTAACCCGTGAAGAATCCGAATTTTTTGGAATTGTCGATGGCATAGGTGGCGTGAATAGCGGAATCAATTTCGGACTGGTTGCCCGTCAGGCCGATCACCTGCGGCGAACTCCAGGTTATATCAGAATATTTGTAGTCAAGATCGGCCTGAAAGCCCCAGTCTTGCGGTGCAGCTTCATAGGCAAACTTGCCACCGAAAGCGCCGTAGGGCAGGTTGACAATCGCTGGATTGAGAGTTTCATCGACGCCAAAAGTGGTGTGCAGGTTGCCGTAAAATCCGGTGTCATCAGGTTGCGCCATGCCACCCTGTGGATTATCGCCCGCTTGCAAATCTCCGGCGATTGCGGTTCCTGCGGAACTCAAAATTGCGAGCAATGTGGAACTTAAAATAAACTTACGAAGAAGCATGGAACCCCCAACTGACGATGCTTCAACTTAAGGTCGTTTTGTTAAATATCTGTAAACCTCATTCAACTCACCGCCTTGGGCGGCTCGCGCTAGGGCTTTGCCATCAGCAGGCTCACACCATCAATCACAAACTGCACGGCGAGCGCTGCGAGAATGATGCCGAGCAGGCGGCTGATGACGGCACGGCCCGTGACGCCCATCAACATGGCAATGCGCTCGGCCGCGAGGAAACTGAGATAGCAGGCAAACATGACCAGTGCCGCGATGCCATAGAGTGCTGAGAGTTTGGAAATATCGCCATCAGCCCTGCCCGCCAGAAGGATCATGGCCGTGATGGCGCCGGGGCCCGCCAGCAACGGAATGGCCAGCGGGAAGGCTGCGATGTTTTTCACGTGATCGACACTGATGGCTTTGGCGGCCAAGTCCTGCTGGCGCGCGCCACGGCGGTCAAACACCATTTCCGCCGCTGACGACAACAGCAGCAGGCCGCCCGCAATGCGGAAGGCCGACAGCGATATGCCCAGCAGTGACAAAAGCTTTGCGCCGCCCAGGCCTGCACCGAGCAGGATGAAGAAGGCAATGGTGGTTCCACGCATCGCCACTTCGGCGCGCTGGCTCTTGTTCAAATCATTTGTGAGGCCCAAGAACAAGGCGCTGAGGAAAATCGGATCGGCGATCACAAGCAAGGTGGCCAAGGCTGAAGAAATATAATCCTGCATGATTCAACTCACCGTGTTGGGCAGTTCGCGTTCACGCCTCGCCACGAATTCGTGCAGCGCTTCGGCGATGGCTTGGTCCATCGGTGGCTTTTCATAGGCGGCCAATGCGGCCTTGGCTTTGTCGCGGCCTCTGGTGTCATGGTCTTTGGCCCCTTCGGCATTCCATTGTTCGAAGGAGTTGAAATCCATGATGGTGGGCATGAAGAAGGCTTTTTCGAAATGCTCCAGCGTGTGTTGTGTGCCAAGAAAATGCCCCGCTGGCCCCACTTCCCGCACGGCGGCCATGGCTTCTTTGAAGTCATCAAACTTGAGGCCGCCAGCATATTTGTACCAGCCGCCCAGTTGCTCACAATCGGTCATGAATTTGGAATAGCCGCAAGCCAGACCTGCTTCGAGCCAACCTGCCACATGCCAGATGTAATTGGCCCCCGAAAGAATAGCGGCGTGCATGAGCATATTGGATTCGTAACCTGCTTGGGCATCATTGATCTTGGAGCCGACGTGGAAACCTGAGGTGCGCCAGGGCAGGTTATATTTGCGCGCCAGCTGGCCCATCACAAACATCATTTGTGCGGCCTCTGGCGTGCCGCCCATGGGGGCACCGGTTTTCATATCCACCGTCACCATGAATTGGCCGTAGATCTGCGGAGAGCCGGGTCTGATCAATTGGGTGAAGGCGAGGCCCGCCAGCGCTTCCGCATTGACCTGCGCCACCGCACCGATGGCCGAGGCGGAAGTTGAAGCGCCGCACAGTGCGAAAGGGGCGAGGATCAGCGGCTGGTTGTTCCGCGCATAGACACGCATCGCATCCAGCATCGTCTGATCCCAGACCAGTGGCGAATTGCAATTGGTGATTGAGACAACAACTGGATTGTCTTTCACAAACTCGTCGCCAAAGACGATCCCTGCCATTTTCATCACATCTTCGGCGCGCTCTTTCGAGGTGACGATGCCCATGAAGGGTTTGTCGCCATGGGTGAGAGCGGAATGCGTGATATGCAGATGTCGCTTGGGCACGGCAACTTCCATCGGCTCACAGATGATCGAGCTCATCGAATGAAGCTGTGGCGCCATTTGCGCCAGTTTGTGGAAGTTGTGCAAATCCTCCAGCGAACCATAACGGCGCTTGCCTTCCAGATCGCGCACATAAGGTGCCCCATACATGGGCACGAAGATGGTGTTCTTGCCGCCGACCTTGACGGTGCGCTCGGGGTTGCGGGCATGCAACGTGAATTCGGGTGGCACTTGGGCCACCAGTTCCATCAGCATGGCACGGTCGATATGAACGCGCGTGCCTTGAACATCGGCACCCGCCGCCTTCCACATGGCCAGCGCTTCAACATCCCGGAATTCGCAGCCCACTTCTTCCAGAATCTTGACGGACTCGCGGTGGATCAGTTCCACCGCCTCATCCGGCACCAGATTATAGGCGGGGATTTCCCGCACCAGCGTGGGGAAGGACAGCATAGGCGCTGCCCTGAGGGCACGCCTGCCCTCGCGGCCGCCGGGCCTTTTGGCTTTCTCGTCTGACATGGCACGAGGCTAACACGGAAAATCATCTGACAGCAAAGGTGTCTCAAATGCGCGCCGCAGACCGAGGCAAACGCATGAAGCCCTGCTTGGCTTGCAGGGCAAAGGCCTGTTGACGACGCAGCAGAGAACGAGTCATCATGCCAGCAGGGGAAATTTGAGGTGAAGGGAGCGCTACGTCTTTCGGCCTCGGCAACGCAACACATCGTCGTTCGCCCTGGAACGCGTTTGGAGGGGCCATCATGGCTAATACGAATATGACCGAGGACGAAAAAGTCCTCCACGGAATGGGCTATGCGCAAGAACTATCGCGGCGCATGGGCGGATTCCAGAATTTCGCAATTTCTTTCTCAATCATCTGCATTCTCGCAGGTGGTATCACGTCCTTTCCGTTGGCCATGGGCACAGGCGGTGCCTTTGAAGCCACCATCGGCTGGTTGGTCGGCGGTGTCTTCGCCATGGTGGTTGCGGCCTGTCTGGGCCAGATCGCCTCAGCCTATCCTACCGCTGGTGGGCTTTATCATTGGTCGTCAATCTTGGGCGGCCGCGGTTGGGGCTGGGCCACGGCCTGGATCAACCTTCTGGGCCTGATCTTCGTTGTTGCTTCGGTGAATGTCGGCGTCTGGCAGCTGTTCCGTGATCTCGTCATGAACGGTGTGTTTGGCATTGATGTGACCAACTTGACCGCTGTTGACGTCACGGCATTGCCCAAGGACATGACATTGGACCAAGCCACTGCCATCAACTCCCATGCTTATTGGGTCCAGGTGACTGCCGTTGCCGTCATCACAGCGGCGCAAGCTCTGTTCAATCATTTCGGCATTAAAGTCACAACACTGCTCACTGACTTCTCCGGCTATCTCATCTTCGTGGTGGCCGTGGTGCTGACGTTGACTTTCTTCTTCTGGGGTGCAAGCCATGATGTTTCGCGCATGTTCACTTTTGTGAACAATACGGGCGATCCGGGCGGTGGCTATGTGCCAACAGCGCGAACCGGATTGGTGGCCTTCCTGATCGGCCTTCTCTATCCGCTCTATACGATCACTGGCTTTGATGCTTCGGCCCACACGTCCGAGGAAACCCGCGATGCCCGCAACGCGGTGCCGCGCGGCATGTTGCATTCGGTGTTCTGGTCTTTGGTGTTTGGTTTTGTGATGGCCGCTTCTTTCGTCATGGCGTCACCAGACTTGACAGCAACGGCCAAGGACGGCGGTGCCGCTTGGTTCAACCTGTTCAACAACCTGCCTGCTCCGGCCTTTCTGAAATACGTGTTGGCCATTGCGATCGTGTTGTCAAACTTCCTGTGCGCCTTGGCGGGCCTTACTTCCACTTCGCGCATGATCTATGCCTTTGCGCGTGATGGTGGCTTGCCTGCCTCTGGCGTTTTGGCCAGCGTCAACCCAACCTATCGCACGCCGGTGGCCGCGATCTGGACCGGGGCAGTGTTGGCTGTGTTGGCCACGTTGTACTCGCCCGCCTTTGCGGCCTTGGCTGCGGGCTGCGCCCTTTTCCTCTATGTCTCTTATGTCATGCCCATCGCGGCTGGCATGATTGCAGAGGGCAAGACTTGGACAGAGTTTGGTCCCTTCCGCCTTGGTGCTTGGTCCAAGCCCTTCGGTGTCATCGCCATCATTGGCGTGTTGGTCTTGATGTTTGCGGGCATCCAACCGCCCTTTGACATTCTGATCAACTATGCGCTGGGATTGATCGTTCTGTTGCTGGTCTTGTGGTTTGGGGTTGAGCGCAAGCGCTTCCAAGGCCCACCAATGGGCGCTGAGATTGCCAAGCGCCAGGCTGCCATTGCAGCTCAGGAACGGGCACTCGCGGCGAAATAACCCAAAAGTGATTTTGCAATTTGCGAAAAGGCGGCTCAATGAGCCGCCTTTTTGTTTGCTTCAGAGGGAGACGCAAGTTTAGTTTTCACCGATCGTTACACTTCATCCTTCTCCCGTCGGGAGAAGGTGGCCGCAGGCCGGATGAGGGACTTGTCACCAGTGAGATTTTCGGAAATTGGACTTGCGGTAAGACCCTCATCCGCCCTTCGGGCACCTTCACCCACAGGGGGAAGGGCGACAATTGGATTTTTGGCAGTTGGTCTCAGTAGAAAATGAACCGTTCTAGAAGCTTCTCTTCCAGCCTTCCCCTTGCGCTGCTGTTTGTATTGCCGCTGTTGGGTAGCCTTGCCCTCATGCTGGCGAGCGCTGCAAACCTTGGCGCGTGGGTGGCTGTCTTCCAGCACCCGCAGCTGTGGGGTGGGTTGGGGCTTTCATTGTTCACGGGCATCACTGCAACGGCGATTGCTGCTTTGGTTGCGCTGCTGATTGCGGCAAGTTTTTTTGAACGTGGAAAAGACACCACACTGGCGCGGGGATTGAGCGCGATGCTGGCCGTACCGCATCTGGCTTTCGCCATTGGGCTTGGATTTCTGATCATGCCTTCGGGATTGCTGACCCGGGTCATTGCTATGCTGTTCACGGGCTGGACCAGCCCGCCGCCATGGGTGACAACGCATGATCCTTATGGGCTGGCGCTGATCGTGGCGCTGGCGGTGAAGGAGAGCGGATTTCTTTTATTCGTTCTGACAAATATTCTCGCGCGTGAAGATATGCGCCAGAGTTTCGCCGCGCAAAAAGCGGCAGCGCAGGCTTTGGGCCATGGCACGCTTTCCATTTGGCTGCGGCTTTTTCTGCCGCAGCTTTGGGCACAGCTCGTCTGGCCGCTGGTGATTGTGTTTGTCTATGCGACAACTGTGGTGGACGTGGCCCTCGTTTTGGGGCCGACGCAGCCGCCGACATTTGCCGATGTGGTGTGGAGCGACATCAACAGCGCGCATGTTGCAGATGCTGCACGAGGGGCGGTGGGGGCGGTGTTTCTGGCTTTGATCACGGGGCTGGTGATTATGGTTGCGGCGGCGGTGGGCTGGGTTTTGCGGCCTGCGCTCAAACTTTGGTTGACCAGAGGGCCATCGCCGCTCGCCTTGCCATTGTGGCTGGGGTTGGCCAAGTGGCGCGGGCTGCAATTGTTTTTTGGTGCCGTGTTGATCACGCTGGTGTTGCTTTCCGTGGCGCAGCTTTGGCCTTTCCCGCAATTGTTGCCAGAGCATTTTGACGCTTCTGCCTGGCGGCAAGTTGCTGAACATTCTGCGCCGCTGGTGCTCAGCCTTATGCTGGCCATCAGCACCAGCCTTAGTGCACTCCTGCTGTTGGTGCTGTGGTTTGAGACCCTGCCGCAGACTTGGGACCGGGCCATGATGATCATGAGTTTGGTGATGCTCGGCCTGCCTGCCTTGCTGATTGGGCTTGGGCAATACCAAATGTTTTTGCGCTTTGGATTGACGGGAACTGGGCTTGGGCTTTTTCTGGCACATCTTATGCCTGTTGTGGCCTATATGTTCATCATGCTGGAAGGGCCTTATCGTGCGCTTGATCCGCGCTGGCGCGATGTTTCACGTGGGCTTGGTGCGGGGCGCATTGGCTTTCTCACGCGGATCAAATGGCCAATGTTGAAAGCGCCTTTGTTGGCAAGTGTCGCTGTCGGCTTTGCGGTGAGCTTTGGGCAGTTTGTGCCTGCGCAACTGGTCAGCGCCGGGCGGTTTTCGACTTTGACGATGGAAGCGGTGACGCTGACATCTGGCACCAATCGCCCGCTGGCGGCAGCTTTTGCATTGCTTCTGATGCTGCCGCCTTTGTTGGTGTTTCTGGGTGCCGGGCTGTTTGGCAGGGCGCGCTGGAGAGCGGCATGAGTTTGGTGCTGCGCGATATTTCGATCACGCTTGGCACGAAGGTTTTGGTCGTGCCATTTTCTCTGGCGATCGGCAAGGGCGAGATCGTGACATTGATGGGGCCATCGGGTTCAGGCAAATCGTCAGTGCTTTCGGCGCTTGCAGGAACGCTTGTGGCGCCATTGGCGGTTCACGGCGCAGCCACGCTTGATGGACGTGATATTTTCGGGCTTCCAGCTGAACAACGCCGGATGGGGCGCCTGTTTCAAGATGATCTGCTGTTTCCGCATATGACCGTGGGCGAGAACCTACTGTTCGGCATGGCGCGGGGGCAGCGTGAAGACAGGCTTTCCGCCATGCGCGCCGCGCTGAAGGAGATCGAGCTTGAAGGTTTTGAAGATCGCCCGCCGCAGACACTTTCGGGCGGGCAGCGGCAACGGATTTCGTTGATGCGCAGCCTCTTGGCGCGGCCAGCGGCGATGTTGTTGGATGAACCTTTCAGCAAGCTGGACCAGACCTTGCGCGCGCAGATTCGGCGCAACACATTTGGGCTTCTCATGGCCCGTGGCACGCCGACGCTGCTGGTCACGCATGATATTGCGGATGCGCCAGAAGCTGGGCGTGTGCTGTTGATTACACCACATGGTGAGGTGAAAGATGTTTGACAAGATCGCCCTTGCGGCCAGCAAGCCTGCGGTTGATTTCGTTGCCCGACAGCTGGCGCGGCGCGGCATCAGCGCTGATCAAGTGACGGCCACGTGCTTTGGGCTGGGCATGGCCTCTGCCATCACCATTGCATTGGGCCATCCCGCAGTGGCGCTTGTGCCGATGTTGGCGGGGCGCGCCTGTGATGGGCTGGATGGTGCGGTGGCGCGGGCGCAGAGCCAGCAAACGGACCGCGGGGCCTTCCTCGACATCGCGCTGGATTTTATCTTCTATGCTTCTGTGCCCCTGGCCTTCGCGCTGGCGGACCCACCACAAAATGCTTTGGCCGCAGCCGTTTTGCTGGCGGCGTTTATCGGCACAGGCACAAGCTTTCTCGCCTTTGCCACCATCGCTGAAAAGCGCGGGTTGAAAAGCACAGGCTATCCGACCAAATCTTTTTATTATCTTGGTGGGTTGACCGAAGGCGCTGAAACGATCGCGATGTTTGTGGCCATGTGTTTGTGGCCACAGCACTTTGTCGGCTTGGCTTTGTTTTATGCCGCACTTTGTATGCTGACGACGGCGACGCGGATTTTGGCGGGATGGACGACGTTCAAGTGACTGCCTTTGGCTTGTGAACCAGATTTACAAGCACGAAGGAGATAATCATCAGCAGATACCACGAACCAAACTTGCCCAGCGACACCAGCGCCCACTCATGCATTTGGTTCGGATAAAGCCAGACTTTCGACCAACTGCCAATATTTTCTGCAATCCAAATAAACAAGGCGACCAGGGCAAAGCCAAGAAGCAAACTCATTTGGTGGCGGTGACGAAACACGCGGTAGTGAACTTGCGTTTTGAAAAACATGGCAAATGTTGCCGCAAAAAGAAGTACCCTCAAATCCGGTGCAAAGTGATGCGTGAAGAAATTGGCATAGATGCCAAATGCCAAAGCGACAGTGAGATAAAGCGGCGGATAGTTTTGGTAGTGCATGTCAAAAATACGAGTGACACGGGCGATGTAGGAGCCGACAGCGGCATACATGAAGCCCGAGAACAGCGGCACGGCGGCGATTTTCAGATAGCCAAACTCAGGATAAGTCCAAGAGCCATGGCTCGTTTTGAAAACTTCCATCGCCGTTCCGACAACGTGGAAGATCAGGATGACCAATGCCTCGGAAGGTTTTTCCAGTTTGAAGGCGAGCATGCCGCCTTGGATGAGCACGGCCACAAGCACCAAAAAATCATAACGCGGCAAGCTCGCACCCTGAGGCCAGACATAGGCGGAAGCGAGTACGACCGAAAGGAAGAGACCGCCAAACAAGCAGGCCCAGCCTTGCTTTAAACCAAAAACGATAAATTCGGTGACACTGCCCCAAAGCCCTGTTTGCGGCAGGCGGGTCAATAGCGCGTTGGCAGCTGTATCAATGCGCTGCTCAAAAGAGGTGAAACGGTTCAGGTTGGAAACTTTCGGCTTAACGATCTTAAGAGTCTGTTAGCAAAAAAACTTTCCCTTGCCGCAAAAAATTCTTGAAAATGACACGCGAATCCATCATACGCCGTCTCACCCAAAGTCGCACGTGCCGCAAGGTCTCCCCAAAGCAACGACGGTGTAAGGTTTTTTAGTCTCAACCGGCCCTCCAAAGGTCGGGGTTACTGAGAGGCACCACTATCATTGCCCCAAGCGCGATTGGGTCTCCCCAATCAAACCAAGGCGAACAGTCAGTAAGCTTAAGCTTTGACTCCGCGTTTCCACCGGGCGGGTCAGTTTCTGCTTCTGCTGCCATCTGGTTCTTATTTTCGGGAGTTTGAACATGGCCGCCACCGCTCGTATTAAAGATTTCCTCCGACGTGAAAAGCCGGAAGGCCCATGCTTGGTCGTTGACCTCCAAGTGGTTAAAGAAAATTATCGCGCATTTGACCGGGCCATGCCTGGGACGCGCATTTTTTATGCGGTGAAGGCAAACCCCGCCGCCGAAATCCTGGCACTTCTGGCGAGCATGGGTTCATGCTTTGACACGGCATCAGTGCAGGAAATTGAAATGGCTTTGGCCGCAGGTGCCACGCCCGAGCGGATTTCGTTTGGCAACACCATCAAGAAACAACGCGACATTGCAACGGCGCACGCTCTTGGCATTTCGCTTTATGCCGTCGATTCAGTTGAAGAAGTTGAAAAAGTGGCCGCTGCTGCGCCGGGATCAAAAGTGTTCTGCCGCATTCTCACTGATGGGGCTGGTGCGGAATGGCCTTTGAGCCGTAAATTTGGCTGTGACCCGACGATGGCTACAGATGTGCTTCTCCATGCCCACAAGCTGGGCTTGGTGGCCTATGGCATTTCCTTCCATGTCGGTTCGCAACAGACGCGTCTGGGTGCCTGGGACACAGCACTCGGCGAAGCCAAAGCTATTTTCGACGCGATGGCCAAGCAGGGTATTGTTTTGCAGATGGTCAACCTGGGCGGCGGCTTTCCGACCAAGTATCTGAAGGCCGTTCCGGGCACGAATTCTTATGCCAACGCCATCCATGATGGTTTGGCCAAGCATTTTGGCAATGCGATCCCCGAAACCATCATTGAGCCGGGGCGCGGCATGGTGGGCAATGCCGGTGTCATTAAGTCTGAAGTTGTGCTGATTTCGAAGAAACATGCCAATGACAATCTGCGCTGGGTCTATCTCGACATCGGCAAATTCGGCGGTCTGGCCGAAACCATGGATGAAGCCATTCGTTATCCGATTGTGACCGAGAAGGACTCGGGCGAGAAGGGCCTTTGCGTGATTGCCGGGCCGACATGTGATTCAGCCGACGTGCTCTATGAGAAGACGCCTTATCCGCTGCCATTGAGCCTAAGTGTGGGCGATGAAGTGTTGATCGAGGCTTGCGGCGCTTATACGACGACCTATGCGTCAGTCGCGTTTAACGGCTTCCCGCCGCTGAAGGCCTATGTGATTTAAGGTTTCGCGCAGCTTCATCCTCCCCGCGTCAGCGGGGAGGTGGCGTGACGGAGGGGTTGGTGGCCACTGATCTCGACGGCCACCAACCCCTCCGTCTTGCTCCGTAATCCACCTCCCCTGCCTTCGGCAGAGGAGGATGAGGAAACCCACCGCCCCTTTTCATCACTTGATTTTGCCTTATAAGAAAACTCCAATTCAGGAATTTCGTTCTCATGGCCAGCCCCGATATTTCACAAACGGCTCTCATCCTCTCAGAAGCGCTGCCTTTCTTGCAGCTTTATGATGATGAAGTGATTGTGGTGAAGTTTGGTGGCCATGCCATGGTGGATGCACAGCTCGCCCAACAGTTTGCCCGCGATATGGTGATGCTGAAAGTGTGTGGGCTGAACCCGGTTGTGGTTCATGGCGGCGGGCCGCAGATCAATAAGATGTTGGATAAGCTGGCGGTGAAGCCGGAGTTTCGCGAGGGCTTGCGGGTCACTGACAATGAGACGATGGAAATCGTCGAAATGGTTCTGGCAGGTTCGATCAATAAATCGATCGTGGCATCGATCCAGCAGGCGGGCGGACGGGCCGTGGGGATTTCCGGCAAGGACGGAAATTTACTTATCGCGGAACGCTATGTGAAAGAGAAGAAAGACCCGGTGACGGGCGTCATCACCAAGATTGATTTTGGCCAGGTGGGTGAACCGGCGCGCGTCAACACTGAAATTCTTCATACGATCATGAAGAGCGACGCCATTCCGGTGATCGCACCCGTGGGCATTGGCTGGGATGGGCAGACCTATAATGTGAATGCGGACACGGCGGCGGGGGCGATTGCCACCGCGCTGAAAGCCAAACGCCTGCTGCTGCTCACCGATGTGGCGGGGGTTCTCGATAAGGCCAAGCAACTGATCCGCGAATTGAAGCTGGCCGATGTGCAGGGCCTGATTGATGATGGGACGATTACAGCGGGCATGATTCCTAAAATCGAAAGTGCTGCTGACGTGGTTCATTCCGGCGTTGAAGGCGTGATTATTCTTGATGGCCGCGTGCCGCATTCGGTGTTGTTGGAACTTTTGACCCCGCATGGTGTGGGCACACGTGTTTCGCGCGATGGCGCATGAGTAGATTTTCGCACGTCGATACGTGGATCTTTGATCTCGACAACACTTTATATCCGGCTTCGTGCAAGCTCTTCGACCAGATCGCGGTCAGGATGACGGACTATATCGTGGCCAAGCTGGGTGTCACCGCAAGCGAGGCCGCCAAACTGCGCCACGGCTATTTCAAAAAATATGGCACAACCTTACGCGGCTTGATGTTGGAGCATGATCTCGAGCCAGATGAATTTCTGATTTATGTGCATGAGATTGATTATGGCGCGGTGAAGCATCACCCAGCACTGGGCGCGGCCTTGGCGCGGCTGCCCGGGCGCAAGCTGGTTTTTACTGCGGGCACGCGGGCCCATGCCAAGAATGTCTTGAACAACCTGGGTTGCGCCGAGGCGTTCGAAGAAGTGTTTGATATTTCCGATTGCCACTTCATTCCCAAGCCTGACGCAAGGCCCTATGAGATTTTTCTCAAACGCCACAGTGTTGCGCCAGAAAGGGCTGCATTTTTTGAGGACTTGGCCGAGAACCTGTTGGTGCCCCGCGCCATGGGCATGACGACGGTTTTGGTGGGCGCGCATGATCAGGCTTTGTTGCCCGCGCATGTTGATTATGTTACGGACGATTTGGCAGAATTCTTGGACGGAGTCTTGAAATGAAGAACGCGCAAAGCATCATCGAAGCCGCATGGGAGGGCCGCGACAAGGTCACCCTCAAAACCAAGGGCGACACGCGCAAGGCGGTGGAATTTGCACTGGCCCAGCTTGATGCCGGCAAGCTGCGCGTCGCGTCCAAGGAAGGTGGCGAATGGGTTGTGCATCAATGGCTGAAGAAGGCCGTGTTGCTGTCGTTCCGTTTGAACGACATGGAAGTGATCAAGGGTGGGCCGGGCGCTTCGAAATGGTGGGAC
>Ga0075023_100000202_pt1 | contig 14531 bp, 14 predicted proteins | sample Str014_FD_71388 | JGI IMG/M metagenome (GOLD analysis project Ga0075023, IMG submission 71388) | Freshwater sediment microbial communities in response to fracking from Pennsylvania, USA - Straight Creek_MetaG_SC_2014 | ecosystem: Environmental > Aquatic > Freshwater > Creek > Sediment | place... | reverse complement strand
GCTGCTGGTGTTGCCGATCCTCTATCGCCTGATGCATCGGCGTGAGGAAGCGGACAGCGCAGCGACGCGAGCCGGCACTGCGGCGATCGGCGGCCCGCTGCCCGACACACCGGCGACCGCATGACCTGGCGCCGCAACCTCGGCCAACCCGGCGTGGCAGCGGCGCTGGGCGCGGCGCTGCTGTTCGGTGCCGGCACGCCGCTCGCCAAGCGGCTGCTCGATGGCGTCGGGCCGTGGATGCTGGCCGGCCTGCTGTACCTCGGCTCGGGCCTGGGCTTGCTGCTGTTGCGCCGCCTGCGTCGCGCGGCGCCCGTTCAGCTGCCGCCGGGTCAGTGGCGCTGGCTCGCGGGGGCCGTGCTGGCGGGCGGTGTGGTCGGGCCGGTGCTGCTGATGTACGGGCTGACGCGCATGCCGGCGTCGGGTGCCTCGTTGCTGCTCAACGCGGAGGGCGTCTTCACGGCGCTGCTGGCCTGGTTCGCGTTCCGCGAGAACTTTGACCGGCGCATTGCGCTCGGGATGGCGGCCATTGTTGCCGGCGCGGTGGTGCTGAGTTGGCCAGCCGCCTCGGCCGGCGATGCGCAGCCCGGTAATGTCTGGCCGGCGCTCGCCGTGCTCGGCGCTTGCCTCGCCTGGGCCATCGACAACAACCTCACGCGCAAGGTCTCGCTCAACGATGCGATGTGGATCGCGTCGGTCAAGGGCCTTGCGGCCGGGGCGGTCAATCTGGCTCTGGCGGTCGTTGTCGGCAGCAACTTGCCAGCATGGCCTGCGGTCGCCGAAGCGATGACGTTGGGCTTCCTGGCCTATGGCATCAGCCTGACGTTGTTCGTCGTGAGCCTGCGTCATCTCGGCACGGCCCGCACCGGCGCCTACTTCTCGGTGGCACCGTTCTTCGGGGCAGTGCTGGCGGTGATGTGGCTCGGCGAGAGCGTCGACCCCAAGCTGCTGATCGCAGGCGCCTTGATGGCGCTCGGCGTGTGGCTGCACCTGAGCGAGCAGCATCTGCACGAACACTCCCATGAGCCGATGGAGCACGAACACGAACATGAACACGATGTGCACCACCAGCACGACCACCTGCCCGGCATGGCGGCCATCAAGCATGCGCATCCCCACCGGCACGCCCCACTGGCGCATCGGCACGACCACTTCCCCGACGAGCACCACCGGCATTCGCACTGATCGAGTTCGATTCAGGAAGGCGGCCCCGCCGTTCGGGCGTCAAAGGTCCGCGTGTTTCAGCAACGGCAGCCGCAGCACCTTCTCCTTGACCCGACCTCTGCCATGACCAGTCCACTGACCAGCGTACTCGCGTTCGCGTCGATCCCGGCCGCCGCCGTCGTGATGGGCGGCGTGGTCGCCGCGTTCCGCACCCCGAGCCCGGCAGTCCGCAGCGGCGTGCAGCACGTTGCTGCGGGCGTGCTGTTTGCGGCCCTTGCAACCGAGCAGCTCCCGGAGGTCGTGCATCGCCGGATGCCCTGGGTGACGCTGATCGGGTTTGCGTTGGGCGTCGCGGCCATGCTGCTGCTCAAGGGCCTTGCTGGGCGCATGGAGGCTTCTGCGGGCGAGAGCATGTCGAAGGGCCTGTCCATCAGCCTGTTGCTGGTGTCGGCCGTGGACATTGCGATGGACGGACTTCTGATCGGCATCAGCTTTGCCGCCGGTGCCCGCCAAGGGCTGCTGATCACGGTGGCCCTGACGCTGGAAGTCCTGTTCCTGGGCGTTGCGACGGCGGCGGCCATGAGCGGCCCGGGCGTTCGTCAACGCGTGGTGGTCACGACGCTGGCCTTCGCAGGGCTGCTGCTTGCAGGCGCAGGAATCGGCGCCTACTTTCTGGCGGGGGTCGATGGCGTCATTCTCGACGCGGTGATGTCGTTTGGTGTGGCGGCGCTGCTCTATCTTGTCACGGAGGAACTGCTTGTGGAAGCGCACGAAGTGGACGAGACGCCGCTGCTCACCTCGATGTTCTTCGTCGGCTTCCTGGCGCTGCTGTTGATCGAGATGGTGATCTGATCGTTTGGTGCCGCCTGTCCCGTCCCATGTCATGACCCTTTTTGGCCACGGAGTCGGCCGGCGCACAGTAAGGCGCGGTCTGGGAATGGACGGCCAGTCCGTTCACGCCATATGCCGGCTTATCGCCCCACCCCTACCGCGATTACTCGCAGCCTTGGTTCGACGCGCGTCCCGTGCTGCGCGGCGGGTCGTTCGCCAGCACGCCGCACATGAAGCATCCGCGTTATCGCAACTTCTTCCCCGCGAACCGCAACGACGTGTTCGCCGGCTTCCGGTCCTGCGCGCTGCTGCCAGGTCGCTCGCCTGCCGCCGACGGCATTTCGCCCGAGAGCCGGAGCGAAGGCGGCTCGGCATCACCCTGACGGGTGTTGGCCGTGAAGGCTACGCGCTCGCCAATCCCAACTGGCGAGCGCGTTCGTGCACGTAGCGGACCACCTCATCGAGGTCCAACGCCGGCAGCTTGTTCTTCTTGAGGAATGCCCGCCACTGCATTTGCTTGGTGGCGTCGTTGGCGAATGCATCGCTCAGGCCGATCGGCCTGGCGGCGGGCATTGGCGTCTGCCGGCGGGCAAAGGTGGCTTCGATGGCGCGCCTCAGCTCGGCATCGTCCGTTGTGGCGTCGTGCAGCAGCACCCAGAGGTCGAAGAAGTCTTTCATGCGGGTGTTGGTCATGCCGAGCACGGTCACTGCGTGCAGCTTCTCGGCGACGACCGTGGCCTTTGGGTAGGCCCGCAGTGTCGGCGCAGGCACGTCGCTCAGCAAGGCCGGGTAGGTGATGGGCTGCGCTTCGGGCGTGACGGCGTCCCCGAAGCCGATGTCGACCTGCAGGGCGAGGCGCGCACCGTCGAGGGTGGCGCGCACGTCGATGCGTACGCCACCGTAGCCGGCGTCCTTGCGGATCTCGGTGCCGGCGACCGACTCCGGGTCGAACACGATGCCGTCGTCCACCGCGATTCTGCAGATGGATCGGAAGACGCCGATCAGCGTGGGCACGTCATCTGGCCCGAATCCGAGCAGGTCGGCGTCGCGCGTGGGGCGGTGCGATTGACCGTACCAGAGCTGAAAGAGCAGGGCGCCCTTGAGCAGGAAGTTCGGCGCGTGCTCGGAGATGGACAGCCGGTACAGCAGACGCTCCAGGCCGTACTGGGTCAGCGTCAGGTTGAAGTCCTGCTTCGAGGTCTGCGGGTGCTGCTTCAGGCGTGCGCGAATCGACGCGGCGCGATTGGCCGTCATGACGTGATCGCCTCGATGTAGGGGCGCATCACGTTGGCCACGCGGCCGAGCGTCGCGTGTCTCCACAGGTCGTCCAGCGTGAACTTGCGCTGGCTCCACCCGTCGCGCAGTGCTTCGAGTGCAACGTCCAGGCCGATCTTGTTGCGGAACCGGAAGCAGTCGACGACGGTTCGGGCCGCGCTGAAGACCGGCACGTCGACGCCGTCGATGTTCATGCGTTCGACGCCATCGGCCAGTGCTTCGTCCGACATGCGCACGACCCGGATCGAGGGCTGGTCGAGACGCGGTGTGACCATGTGCTGCGGGATCGCGATCCAGACCTCGAAGGGGGCCTGCGTGCCGATCTCGTGCACCCGCAGCGCGGACAGCAGGCAGACCACGCCCTTGGGCACACGGGCCGAGACTTCTGCCAGTGAGCGGTGTTCGCTGATCGTTGCGCCGGGGAGGCCGTAGAGCCCACGCGCCACACGCTCGAGTTTGCCGGCCTGCACCAGGCGCGTCAGGGCGATGGTCGGCAGGCCGTGCTGGGTCAGGTCACGCGCGCGCAGCAGCGTATGCGCGTGCGCGAGGCGCAGCACCTGCTGCTCGTGGGTGGTCGCGGTTGCCGCACGGGTCGCCTTCATGGCGTGCATTGTGTTGTTTAATCACGGTGAAAGTCAATAATTACAGTATAAATACAACTTCCTTTTGGCCCGCTCCGCGAGCTCAACGCCTTCAGTGCGTTGGCCAGAATTCCGGCAATGGCGCCCGCGCTGCTTCCACGCGGTGGAAGCAGGCCTCCAACCCTTCGTCATTGATCTCCCTTTGTGGCCTCGTCGTCGGGGACTTAAACGCGTGCGTCTGCCCCGTTCGACGTGGTTCAACGAAGGAAGAATCATGACCTTGAAAGAACTCGCGCACTCTGCGCAGCAACACCTCCAGACCCTTGCCGGCGTGCCGGTCAAGCGCAGCCACGTCCACGAGCTGCTGGCGGCTGCGTTCGGCTACTCATCGTGGGCAGCGTTCCGTTCTGAATCCCTGCTGGCGGATGCTGGCGTGGGGGAGACACTTGCGAGCAAGTCGCCGCAGCTGATCGGCCGAGCGGTGCAGCTCGGCTACGGACAGGCGGAGAGCGTTCTGCTGGCCGATGCAGTCGTGGCCTTGGCGATGGCGCGGCAGGTGTCGTGCATCCGCTGGATGGACGTTCGCGACGCCTTGGCTGTCGCTCCCGTTCTCGTCGACGAGAACCGGTTGGACGACGAGGATGAGGAGTGGGATGACAAAGACGAGGCCCCTCGCCCCGCGCCCATCGCCGGGCCCGATCCGCATTGCTTCCTGAGTTCGCCGCTGCCGGTCGACAGCCTGCAGCAGATGGCCGACGGCGCAGCAGGCGAAGTTCATCAGGTGCTGGCGACGATGTACCGATGCAAGCGGCCGAACCCGTACCTGTACGAGGAGTCGCTTAAGGGGCGACAGCTGACGCGCATCGAGCAGGGCTGGGCGGACGAGTACTTGGTGGCCGAACCGCGCTTCCGGAAGTACGAAGCGCACTTGAAGGCCGCGGCCCTGGGTGGTGTTCGTCCGGCGGCCGTCGAGTACGCGGCGGTTTTCGACAGTCCGGAGTTCTTCGCGCTGGCCGAGCGCATGGCCGGTGACGTGGACGCTGATCGCATGGCGCAGATCGCCGCGACGCCGGACGCGCGCGCCGCATGGCTTCGGACTGCGGCCGAAGGTGGTTCCGATTCGGCGCTGCGGACGCTTGCTCGGGGTGGTGAGGTGTGGGCGCAGGAGCGGCTGGCGGAGCAAGGGGACATCGGCGCACTTCGTGATGTGGCCGAGCGTGCCGTCAAGGACGGCGAGCTGATGAAGGCCTGGACCTGGCAGCACGTGGCGTTGCTGCATGGGGTGGACTTGACGGTGTCAACGATGCGGGCGCATCACGACGGCGGGGCGCAGCACGGTGAGTTCTACGACAGCGACTTCGGTGGCGCCAGGTACGCTGATGGTGACGAAGGACTGCGCTTGCCACCCTTGGAGATTGCGGAGGATCAGCGGGCCAGATCGTTGGCTCGCGACTTCTACAACCGGGCGCGTCAGGGCTTTACACCTTCGACCTGAGGTTCGATGTCGAGGCGGCCGTACCCTGTGGCGATGCCGCGCGACATGTCCGGAAACAACGTGCTGAGCACGGCGTCGTAGGTGGCGGGGCGCAGGTAGTTCTCGTCACCGGCGGCGACCTTGTCGATGATGGTTTGTCGCCACGTGCCGTAGTTGTCAGCCTGCTTCGGCTTGAAATGCGCTTCGAGCCCGTAGGCTTTCACCGCGATCGAATAGAGCGTGTCCCAGTGCTTGTTGTCGGCACCGGTCTGCATGATGGCGTTGAGTACCTGGAACCCGCTGTCGACGGCGTAGCCGACGCCCCGGTTCAGCTGGATGGACAGGATGCGCGGCACCAGGCCCGTGTCGCTCAGCATCATTGCATCGGCGCCACCCGGCAGGCCGTGCGCAGCCAGGGCTTCGGCGGCTTCAAGGAGCCGAAGCCACGGCTCGCTGTCGGGGCCGAGGAGAGGCGGCTTCGGACCGGCGCCCGTGTGCTGTCGCCAGCCCTTCCTGATCTGCGTGTTGGCATCATAAAACGTTGTGGCCGCATCGAGGTACTGCGTTGCCCAATGCGTCGCTGGCGTGGCGAGCAATCTGGGGCGCCGCAGGTCCGCAAGACGCTGCTGCAGCGCGATGGTGAACGGGTGCTCGTCGATCTCGGCTTCAAGCCGTCTGCGCTTCGCGCGCAGGTTCGGGTGATGCACCCAGCGCTTGCCCACCGTCTGCTTGACGACCAGCTCGCGAAGCCCGTCCAAGGTCACCCGTCCGCCGAGCGTGCTCAGGTCGATCTCCAACGTGGGGACATCGAGTTCGCGAATGCGCTGCAGTTTTTCGTCGTCGATGTGGTGCGTGACGGTGACCTCAATCAGCAAGGTCAACGGCCACGCCAGGCTGAAGGTGTCTTCCGCGTACTCGTCGAACACGTCGTCGATTTTGGTCAGCGTCCCGCCCTCGGTGTAAATCTGTCGTCCACCGAGGTCCGCGATCACGTCGGGGACAATGCGCCCGAGCCGTCGCTCCAGCCGCACTCCGTCGATCTCCAGCTCGCGCGGAGCTGTCGACCAAGTCTTGCGGACGGTGTTGTCCTCCCACTCGCCGGCCAACTCTTCGGGCGGGTAGCGCGTAACGTGGACTTCCAGGGCTGGCGTGGCAATCGTTGCGGCGCGCTCCAGTATGGCCTTGACCTCGCGGTGCAGCAGGGTTTCTCGCCGCAGTCCCTGAGCAGTGGTTGCGTCGAGGCCGGCCGGCAGGTGCGAGCGAAAGTCCGCTTCGTCCGCATCGTCCCAGGCATCCAGCGCCGATCGCGCGGCCGACACAGCTGCGGCGTCGCCTCTCGCGGCCAAGCCTGCGTCGTTCCAGTGGGCGCACCAGCCGATGTCGGGAAGGATGCGCAGGCGGGCGCGAATCTCGTCAGGGCCGAGGCTGGCAATCTCGGGATCAGACAGCGACATCGTGACGACAGCTTGCCTGCCGTCGTCGCTGCTGCTCGGTTCGCGCACGCCTGTCAGGTCCACCAGCAACTGCCGGCCTTCGTCCAAGGTCAGGACGGCTGTCGCGTGGTCACTCAGCCGGGCTCCGACCACAGTGACCCGTTCGGCGGGCTCTTCCACCCACACGTCGTAGCCCTCGCCGCTGAAGCCCTGAGCGGTCCGCGACATCCGCCGTCTCGGCAACACGATGACGCCCAGCTCCACGAGGTGACGTGTCGCCGCAAGGCGGGCGGCGACCAGCGAGCAGTCGTCCTTCTGCGAGCCGGCTGGGTGTCGGAAGTGCGCAGTGGGTCTGACACGCAGCGGCTGGCCCGGCATGACTGGCGTCAGCGGCAGGTTGCAGGCCGGGCAGGTGCATGAGCACGTCTGGTTGACGACCTCAGCATCGTGGATGTAGCGGGGCTCGCCGGTCCGCGTGTCGTGAGCCCATTTCAATGGCACCGCAGACGAGTCCGGCACCGGGGTGGCATGCGGGACGGCGCTGGCGTCGACTCTCCAAGCGGTCACGTGGTGCTTACCCGAAGATGCGGCTGACCTGCGGTCCGCCGACCATCGGGCTCGACGGCGGACTGTTCATGCCGTGGCCGTCCGGAACGCCGCCTGGACGGCACGTACTTGGGATGGGTGCAAGGTGCCGAGCTTAGGCGTTTGCCCATGAGGCGCGGCCGGCGGGACCGAGAACCATTCGGTGGTGTACGGGAGGTCGAGGGCTTGCCTCAGGTCGAACTTGGTGTCGTAGCTGAGGCCGGCGGCCTCGTAGGCTGCTGGATTGCGGTCGCGCAGGATGGAAAACTCTCCACGGTGCAGGGTGGTGGTGCGCTGACTGGTGCCGTAGGCGACGCGCACTGTGAACTGCGGTGCGTCGTCGTCGAAGACGGCGAGGATGAGGGCCGGACGTGGTTTGGGACGCGGGTTGATGTCGTCTGGAAAGTGGCACCACACGATCTCGCCGGCGGTGGGCTCGGCCCACCACTGTGAGGTCATGCGGCCTCGACCTCGAACAGGCTCGATCGCACTGATTTCTTCTTGCCTTGTGGTGCTCGCTTCTTGATCTGTCGCACTTGCGCGGCCGTCAGAGGGCCATCGTCGGCCTCGTACTGGGGCAGCAGCTTGACCGCCATGTCGTGCAGAGCAAGATGGATGGCCTGCGTCTCATCGACACCCAAGCGCTCCGCGAGTCGCTTGGCGGTGTCACGGGTCACGCCGGTCGTGCTGTCGGCGGGGCGGTAGCGGAATGCGATCTGGTCGGTGGTGCTGCGGGTGGCCATGGATCGAGCTTGTAGAGTGGATATCTTGAAGATATCCAATGACGTTTCATCTGTCAAGGCTCGTGCGTCCACCTTGCTGCCAGCGGTGGGCCAGCATTCGTGTCAATGCCGCTGACTTCGTGGGCGTGTCCCCGCGGCGCGGGGCCGGGCTGTTGCGCTGCGCGTCGAGCCGCTGTCAAAGGCCCAACGTCTCGCCCCTGACGGGCGGCCATCCCTCACGCGGGCTCGCCGTCACCCTCCGCGCTCGCTGGCGCCCAGGGTGTCGCCGGACTGCGGCGCGTGGCGCCTGGCCGGTGCGCTCGTCAATGCAGCGATCAAGGCTCCGCCTTCATCGCGATGCAGCACAGCCAGGTCAGGCCGGCGTTGCCGGCGGGCATGACGACAGCGGCCCGTTCCCGTGCCCGGGGATCGCGGGCCTGGTTTCATTCACGGGTACGTGAACGAGGCCCGCTTGACGAACTGGCCCGGTGCTCACGTGCTGCGCGCCACTTCGCTGCGCTGCGTTCTGCTCCGCAAGCTGCGCCCGTGCCAGATCGTCACCCCGGTCACCCGCCATGCCCGATGCCGGGCCGCTGAATGCTTGGAATGGTCGGCCCGGCTCGACCGCTGCGCCAGTCGCTCACCTTCGGTTCACTTGGTGTCACGTCGGCCGCAGAGGCGCCGGACCTCAGAGGCCGGGCGGTCGCCTTCGCTGCAACCGCCGCGCCAGACAAGCTGGCACATCGGCCGCGACGCTGCATCGCCCGAACGCGGGGCAGCGCGTGCGCCAGTCGTCCCACCGCGCTCCCCCCAGCTGCGCCCCCGTCAAGGGTGAGGGGGACATAAACGGCCGCCTTCCCGCTGTCGCGGGCCCCTTCCATTTATTCCACGGTGCCCTTGCGCCCGCGCTTCATCGCAGCGCTCTCGGTCTCGCACGGCGACCGACGAATGCGGGGCAGACATCAGCTCAACAGCACACCCGACGCCGAGGGATCAACAGCCACGAACGGCTCCCTCGGAAATTAGGGCAGGTGGTCTTTGGGATCGGAAGGAAGGGCGACATGCAGGAACGAAATGACATCGACGAGGACGGCCTGGCATGCGGCCATTTACGAATGGTTGCCGTGTTGTTCGACGGTTATGGGCTTCCGTGGCCGGGCCTGCCGCCGTAGCGCCGCGTTGAGCGGAACTCGGGAACTGTCTTCAACGATTGGAGTTCATCATCATGGAACACACGAAAGAATTGCTGTCAGTGCCGTTGTCGAGCCTCGTGCCGTCGCGGCACAACGTTCGGCGTCATACCGCCGGGCAGGTCGAGGAACTGGCAGCGCTGATCGACGCGCAGGGGCTGCTGCACAACCTGATGGTCACCGAGCAGATGGTGGGCCAGGGCAAGGCACGCAGGCTGCGGTTCGCGGTCGCGGCCGGCGAGCGGCGCCGCCGCGCGTTGCTGCTGTTGCAGCAGCGTGGCCGTCTGCCGAAGTCGCACGAGGTGCTGTGCGAATTGGTGCCGCCCGAGAGGGCGCGCGAAGTGAGCGTGGCCGAGAACAGCGGGCGGGAGGCTTTGCACCCGGCCGACGAGTTTGAGGCCTTCAAGGCGTTGATCGATGAGGGCAAGGGCATCGAGGACGTGGCGACGCGCTTCGGCGTGTCGGTGCTGACCGTGCAGCGGCGCTTGAAGTTGTCGGCGGTGTCGCCCAAGCTGCTGGCGCTGTACCGACAGGACGGCATCAACCTCGACCAGTTGATGGCGCTGACGCTCAGCGACGAGCACGAAGCGCAGGAACGGGCGTGGTTCGATGCGCAGCCCTGGGATCGCACACCCGCCGCGCTGCGCCGCGTGCTCACGGCAGGAGAGGTCGAGGCGGCCGGCAGCGCGCTGGTGCGTTTCGTCGGCATCGAAGCCTATGAGGCGGCGGGCGGGGTCGTGCGGCGCGACCTGTTCGATGACGCGCAGAGCCGGTTTTTGTCTGACGCCACACTGGTGCAGCGGCTTGCCACCGACAAGCTGGAAACCCTGGCCGAGGCCGTCCGCGCCGAAGGCTGGGCATGGGTCGAGGCACGGCTCGATGTCGATTCGCACGCGCTGCGGCAGTTCGTGCCCTGCGGGCACAGCTTGCGCAAGCCGACCAAGCTGGAGAAGGAGGAACTGGCCGAACTCAACACCCGCACGCGCGAGTTGGAGCGGGAGAGTGAGGCGCTGAATGATGCGGCTGAGTGGTCGGCCAACGATGCCGAGCGCATCGACCTGGAAGAGCAGGCCATCGAAGAGCGTCGCAAGGCGATCCACGCGGCGCTCAAGACGTGGCCTGCGGAGGTGAAGCAGCACGCGGGCGTGATCGTCACGGTCGGCCGCGAAGGGGATGCAGAGGTCATTCGCGGGTTGCTGCGCGACGCCGACCGCAAGGCTTTGGCGGCTTCGCAGAAGGCGACGCTGCGAGCCGGCGCAGCTTCGCCCGACGAGGTGCCCGGCGATTCTCTCCAGCAGGGTGGGCCTGTTGCGCATCGCCTCGCCAAGTGCAGTGACAGCCTCATGCGCCGGTTGGCAGCGCATCGCACCGTCGCGCTGCAAGTGATGCTGTCCCGCAAGACCGATGTCGCGCTGGCGGCAGTCGCGCACGTCTTCGTGCAGCGTGTCTTCGGAGACGATTTCCGGCGCGCCGGCTCAGCCTTGCAGATCACGCCGCAACTGTCAGCGCATGCGTTACAGGCCGTGGCCGACGATCTGAAGCAGAGCACGGCCTGGGTGGCGCTGGAGGCCGCGCGGCTGGCTTGGAAGGGGCGATTGCCTGCGGACGCGACAGAGTGGTTCGGTTGGCTGGTCGCGCTGCCGCAGGCCGAGCTGCTCGACCTTCTGGCCTTGTGCTCGGCATCAACGCTGAACGCCTTGCCGAACAGTGGCGCAGCGAGCGATGCGGACGCACTCGCCCAGGCCGTGGGCTTGGACATGGCGGATTGGTGGGAGCCCACGGCGCTGAGCTTCCTGAACCATGTGACCAAGGTTCAGATCGTGGACGCCCTCAAGGAGGCCGGCCCGGAACTGGCGGTCGATGGGCTCGGTGTGCTGAAGAAGGATGTGTTGGTGACCACGGCCGCGTCTCGGCTGGCAGGGAAGCGTTGGCTGCCCGCGCCTTTGCGACGCCCGCCGGGTTGACCGGATCACGCGGGCGGTTGAACCTGCCCACGCGATGTGGGTCGGAGGAAATGATGTGGCTGCTGTATGCAAGAGCACCTGCACCGGACGCGCCGTACTGGCCCGGCCGGCGCTGGCTTGCGGCCGTGGATGCCGTAGCTTGGCCGCTGCTGTGGGTGCTCTTGTTCAGCCATGCGCCGAAGCCTGTCGGGCGCGTCGGGCCGTTCGTCATGGCCGTCGCGCTCTTGTGCGGCTTGGGTCGGCTGCACCGAGCGCTATGCGAAAACCATCGCTATCGGTTCACGACCTGGCGCTGGAGTCGTGTCGTGGCGGCTCTGATGGTCATCGGTTTGGTGATGAAGTTGATGCTGACGGTGTAGTCGAGTCAGTGGGCGACGGTCGGACGGCCTTCGGTCCAACGTTCAAGGTCGGTTCGGCGCCACGCGATGGCGCGGTTCGCAAGTCGCACGGGCGACGGAAACTTGTCCTGCGCCACGAGTCGGTAGATCGTCGAGCGCCCGAGCCCGGTCATGCGGGTGACGGCCCACATGCGCAGGAAGGGCGACGCATCCGAGCCGGGAGTGTCTGCGGTGTTCGCGTTCAGATCGGGCATGGTGCAGTTCTCCGCTTGAGTCCTTGGAGCTACTCTAGGCGCAGCGGGCCGGGGCGGTCGCGATGACTTTCAGCGGAAAACTGTCGCAAACACTTGCCGGCTCACGAAGCGGATCGTTGTATAGAACAGCACCACGCTATCGAAGCCCCAAGAACGATCTTCCTACATTGGCCGCTCGCCGTTCGCCGATGGCTATGCGTCACCAAGCTGTCAGTCACAACTGTTCAACGGCGGTCTTTGGTCGGCCATCAAGAGTCATTGGTGAACGGCGGCTCCAGAGCAGCCAGCTTGAGGACCGGGAAGGTACCTCTGCGGCCGACGCCGAAAGCGACCCTTGTGAACAGCCGCCGATGGCTGCGTGCAAGCGACGGAACGTGCGTCAAATCCAAGCACTTCAGGGTTTCGCACGCCGGTCTTTGGCCTTGCTGAAGGCGTTTGAAGTCTCCCTGCTGAAACCGCCGCCGTTGTTTTTGAAGCGGGTGCTCTGTACCGATCATTCATGGACAGCTGGCGCTGGCCCCGCGGCCCGGCCGGACAACTCGAGCCCGGCTACTGGGTGGCCTCGACGCGGTCGCGACGCGCCAGCGCTTGAGGCGGGAAGCCCCGACCTCAGGCAGCGTATCCGGCTTCAGCCCAGTTCGCGGCCGAAGAAGCGCAGGCTGCGGTCCCAGGCCTGCTGCGCCCACACCGGGTCGTACTGGGTCATCGGGATGCGGCCCGAGCCAACGGCCGTTTCGTTGGCAAATCCGTGCTGGGCCAGATAGCGGTGGAACTCGAATTTCACGCCGCCTTCCTTGAGCTTGGCCTCCAAAGTGTCGACGTCGGCAATAGCAAAGGCTTGGTCCTGGGTGGCCCAGTGACCGAGCAGCGGCGCCTTGATCTTGCTGGCGTCTACGTACTCCAGCGGCGGAAAACCGTACCAGGTCACGGCCGCATCGATGCCGGGCACCAGGCAGGCGGCCAGCAGTGTCAGTGCGCCACCCATGCAGAAACCGGTGACGCCGACCTTCGCACCACCGGAACAGAGCCAGCGCACCGCACCGGCGATGTCCTGCGAGGCGGCATCGGCAAAGTCCAGACCGGTCATCAGATGGTGGGCCTCCTCCGCCTCGACGGTGGACTTGCCGCGGTACAGGTCGGGCACGAGGGCGCGGTAGCCCGCCAGCGCCAGGCGGTCAGCGACGCCACGGATCTGGTCGTTGAGGCCCCACCACTCCTGGATCACCACCACGCCCGGCGCCCCAGCCGGGTGGGCAGGCTCTGCGAAATACCCCGAAACGCTCGTACCGTCGGGTCGCTGGAAAGTCACGGTCTTGCTCATGCCTGGTCTTCCTGTGTGTTGAATGAATGTCTCGCGAGGGTAGCCGGCACGAGGGCCGAGAGTCGCTGCGCTGGTGGTGGTCATGGCTTCGGGCTCATTGTCTCGAAGCGGTCCGTCACTCCCGTTCACATCGCGCGCGCCTTGACCTTCTTCAGCAACTCGGCAAACAGCGCAGCCGATTCGACCGGTTTCTCCAAGGTTGGCAAATGCCCGCATTCCTGCAGCACTTCGAACCGCGCATTCGGCAGCGCTGTCGCCAGCGCTTGACCCACCGCAACCGGCACCAACGCGTCCTGCTCACCCCACAGCACCAGGGCCGGCATCGTCAAGGCGCCGAGCCTGGATTCGGCCTCCCGCCGCACGCCGAGGGCGCGCGCCTGCGCGGCGCCAGCCGGGCCGCCCACGCGCTGGGCCATCGCCTTGAACACGGCGGCCTGAGCGGCGGCGTCCTTGTGCACGACGAGCCCTGCCAACATGTCGAACACGGCAACGGGCGTCGCCTCCAGACCGCCGGCCAGATCCGGCCCGCCGGCCTGTGGCGCGGCCGGGTTGCAGCCCATGAGCCAGAGCGCCGTCACCCGCTCGGGCGCAGCCAACGCCACTTCCATGGCCAGGTTGCCGCCGTAGGATGTACCGACCAGCGCGAAGCGCGCGGGCGCGCGCTCCAAGATGTCGGTGACGCTGTCTTCCAGTCGCGGGTGGGGCGACAGCAGCACGTGCGGCACGATGGCCTCCCCAAGCGCGGCGATCGCGTCGCGGTACAGCTGCTCGTCGCACAGCAGGGCGGGTATGAAGACGACCGGCATGGCCGGGACTGGTGAGCTCATGGATGTTTCCTCTTCGTTGGGGGTGGACTCGGAATCAAGTGATCGGCCTGCGTGAGCAAAGCGAGCAGCTGCGCTGGCGGCACACCGGTCTTGCGCAGCGTCGTGGCGCCCATGGCCAGCGCCAGCAGGGCGCCGGACCGCTTGGACGCCTCGCTCGCCGTGCAACCCAGGCGGCGCAGCGTCGCCTCCATCAAGGCACCGACGCGCGCGGTGTGCGACTGCGCGAATGCCACCAGCTCGGCGTCGCCAGGCGCGAGTTCGGCGACGGCGTTGACGAACAGGCAGCCGCGTGTACCGCCATCAATATCCGCAATGACGGCGAGCATGGCGCGAACCGCTTCGCGCGGGTCGCCGCAGGAGGCGACGCGCTCCGTCAGCGACGCGTAGCGATCATCGGCGTAGGCGCGGACCGATGCCATCAGCAGCGCGTGCTTCGACCCGAAGGCCGCATAGAAGCTCGACCGGCTGAGGCCCATCGCGTCGCTCAGGGTGTCCAGCGAGGGGGCCCCGTAGCCCTGTTGCCAGAAAACGTCCATCGCAGTGCGCAGCGCCGTCCCGGCATCGAAGCCGCGGGG
>Ga0075023_100000201_pt1 | contig 14532 bp, 19 predicted proteins | sample Str014_FD_71388 | JGI IMG/M metagenome (GOLD analysis project Ga0075023, IMG submission 71388) | Freshwater sediment microbial communities in response to fracking from Pennsylvania, USA - Straight Creek_MetaG_SC_2014 | ecosystem: Environmental > Aquatic > Freshwater > Creek > Sediment | place... | reverse complement strand
ACCCCACCCCGCCCTCTCCTAAAGGCAGGGGAGGGAGTATGGTACGGAAATGGCCAATGAAACCGCTCGCTCACTCCGCAAGCGCATGACCCCGCATGAAGCAAAGCTCTGGGTGCAACTAAGATTGCTTCCCAAAGAGCATTTCCACTTCCGCAGGCAAGTGCCAATGGGCAGCTACATTGTCGATTTCGCAGAGAAGAAATCGAGATTGGTCATCGAATTGGACGGCGCGCAACATGCAGAACCATTGGGTCTGGTGAGAGATGCAGAACGCGACGCCTTCCTCCGCAGCAAAGGCTACCAAGTCCTGCGTTTCTGGAACGACGAGATCGCGACCAACATGAGCGGTGTGATCGATACAATCTTGCTGGCCGCAAAAAAGCCCTGACTTCTCCCTCCCCCGTTCTTACGGGGGAGGGCCGGGGTGGAGGCGGTTCAACACATTCAATGTTTGAAATTCAGCCCAGTTCAACCAACCCCACCCTGCCCTCCCCTACAAGTAGGGGAGGGAGAGAAGTGCTACTTCCTCTCACTCGCCCGAACCTTCTGGCTCTCGCTCTTCAACTGCCCGCAAGCCGCCATGATGTCCCTGCCCCGCGGCGTGCGCACCGGCGAAGCATAGCCCGCGTTATTCAGCACCTCGGCGAACACTTCAATCACATCCCATTCCGAACATTCATAAGCCGTGCCCGGCCAAGGATTGAACGGGATCAAATTCACCTTCGCCGGAATGCTCTTCAGCAACTGCACCAACCTTTTGGCATCAGCCACCGAGTCATTCACGCCCTTGAGCATCACATATTCAAACGTAATGCGACGCGCATTGGATGCGCCCGGATAATTGCGGCAGGCCTCCAGCAATTCCGCAATCGGATATTTCTTATTCAAAGGCACCAACTTGTTGCGGATTTCATCGGTGGTGCCATGCAAAGAAATCGCCAACATCGAGCCAATCTCGTCACCTGCCCGCACAATTTCTGGCACCACGCCGGAGGTGCTCAAAGTAATGCGGCGCTTCGATAGCGTCAGCCCCTCGCCGTCGGAGATAATATCAATGGCAGTCTTCACATGATCAAAATTGTAAAGCGGCTCACCCATACCCATCAGCACCACATTGGTCACATAGCGCCCGGAAGATGGCGGCTGTTTATTGGCCTCAAGATCAGCGGGCCAATCCTTGATGCGGTCCCGCGCCAACATCACTTGGCCCGCAATTTCCCCGGCGGTGAGATTGCGCACCAACTTTTGCGTGCCCGTATGACAGAAAGTGCAAGTGAGCGTGCAACCCACTTGCGATGAAATGCACAAAGTGCCGCGATCTTCTTCGGGAATATAAACCGTTTCAATCTCATGGCGTGCGCCCTTTTCATCGGGTGCCAGCCGCAACAGCCACTTGCGCGTGCCGTCGCTTGAGATTTGTTCCATCACCACCTCGGGCCGCGCAATCACGAACATCTCATCCAATTTGCGCTGCAAGTCTTTCGCAATATCGGTCATCACCGCGAAATCAACAACGCCACGATTATACATCCAGTGCCACAACTGGCGCATCCGCATGCGCCGCTGCTTCTCCGGAATGCCAACATCAGCGAGAATATCCGTCAAAGCGGAGCGCGAAAGCCCCACAAGATTGCGGCGCATGTCATTGGGAATATAGGAAGCGGCAACAGGCTCCGCTGATTTCAATAAAGTGACCATGGGCGGCGTTTAGGGCATTGCGGCGTTCCACTCAACTGCTCATCCCGCTACATTCTCCCTCCCACGTTCTTACGGGGGAGGGAGTGGTTCAATTTTTTGGCGTCGTCACGCCCACCATCGGCCCCAGCCTTGCCAGAAAGTCACTGCGCCCCACATCCGGTGCATAAAGGCTGGAAACGCTCCCATCCAGAAACAGCGCGTTCTTGCAATTGAGTTGTTCCAGAAACAGCGAGGCGAAATCATAAAAGGTCACAAACCCATCAGAAATCGCAAACACCACGGTGTGATCATCCACCACGCCGACGCCATTGCGAATTTTGGCTGATGTGCCGTCGGGCGAAAGCTTCGGGTGAACCGCGCCATTGATCACCAACATCGGGCCAGATTGCGTGGCGATGTCCGGTTTGATGCCGCTCTTGGCATAGGCATCCGTGTCGATCACGCCCGCCTTGCCGCCCGCCACATAGAAAACTCCATTGGGTTTCAAATGAAAATTGCCAGAGCCATTGCGGCGGTTGAGCTTGTGCAACAGCTTGCCATTTTCAACATAAAGCCCGATGGGCTTCAAATCCGTGCCGAACATTCCCGCATTCATTGCAAAAGAAAGCTGCTGGGCCTGCGCCGTCAACCCCTGTCGCAGATTTGAAAACCCGCCGTAAGGCTGACCAGAACTGTCAAGGTTGAACAGCACAATCTTGTCTTTGCGCGTATCGAACGCACACAAAGTATAACCATTGCTATTATAAGAAATCTGGCGACACGCCGCCTGCCCCACGCTGGCCGAAATCAGGAAAAACAAAACCGTAAGGGCAAAGCGCATCGCAAGCGCCTATTTGCAGGTCGCGTCGATTTTATCCAACGCCTTTGCCACGCCCGCCAAAGAATAATTATCCGTCGTCTGCGTGCCCTTCCAAGATGTGCCGACAACGCTCAGCGCCTTGCCCGTTTTCAACGCCTTCACCATCTGCGCTTCCACATCGCTGCTCGCCGCCCAGGCCGTATCACCTGACGTGTAAAGCTGAAACGCTTTGTCATCCACCTTCACATCCACCATCGAGGATTCTTTGAACGGATAGCCGATAATCGTTGAAACCTGGCCTTTGATTTTACGGCCTGGAAAATGCGTCACCAGAAAATAAACCGGATCGCGCTTGGCAATCTTCTTGTCAGACTCTGTCTTTTTTGGCGCTGAGAAAACATAACACACCAGCGCGCCATTGGCCTGATAGCTGAAAGCTTCCCAATCATCAAAGGCACCCAGCGAAACCGGATCATCGGCAAAAGCCGGCGTGGCAAAACCTGTGCCCACCAGCAGCGTCAAACCGCAGAATGCCTGTTTCAATCTCATGCCGTGAACTTATTGCCGCAAACGTTAATAACTTGCCAAATCGCCTAGCCTCTGTTCAGACGAGAAACAAGGCACATTTACGGCAGGATTTTATGCAAGCCAAATCCATCCTCATCACCGGCTGTTCATCCGGCATCGGTCTGGCCTGCGCCGTGGGACTCAAAGCGCGTGGCTGGCGCATTTTTGCAACCGTGCGCAACGCTGATGATCAACAACAATTGGAAGCCCTGGGCCTTGAAACTTTGATCATGGATTACCGCGATTCAAACGCCGTCAAAGCCTGCGCTGAAGCGGTATTCAAAGCCACAGGAGGCAAGCTTGACGCGCTCTTCAACAACGGCGCGTCAGGCCAACCCGGTGCCGTTGAAGATCTCAGCCGCAAGGTTCTGGAAGAACAATTCGCCATCGGTTTTTTCGGCTGGCATGAATTGACCACGCTTTGCCTGCCGATGATCCGCGCCAATGGCGGCGGCCATATCATCAATTGCTCGTCTGTCTTAGGCATTGTCGCCATGAAATGGCGCGGTGCTTACAATGCCATGAAATTCGCTGTGGAAGGTCTCACCGACACCATGCGCTTGGAACTGAAAGGCTCCGGAATCTTCGTCTCAACCATCGAACCGGGCCCGATCACCAGCCGCTTTGTCGAACATTCCATCGCTGCCTTTGATCGCAACGTCGATCAATCAAACTCGCATTATAAAGAAGCCTATGCCCGCCAACGCGCCAGATTAGGCAAAGGCGGTTCCAACCGCTTCAAATTGCCGCCGCAAGCTGTGCTCGAAAAGCTGGTTCATGCGCTTGAAAGCCCGCACCCGAAAGCGCATTATTATGTGACAACCCCAACCCATCTGGCGGGCTGGATGCGCAGGCTTCTGCCACAAGGCTTGATGGACAGGGCGATAGATCGGATGTCAGACCAATGAATTGGATAATCGCTGCGGCCTTGGGCGCTGTTTTCATCATACTCTGCCTTGGCCTCTTCAACATGATGCGCGACGGCTCACCCAGCCGCAGTCAAAACCTGATGCGTTGGCGCGTCGGCCTGCAATTTGCGGCGATCGTTATTGTGCTGCTTCTGGTGTGGTTGCGGCGCGGTTAACCACCAACACCGCAGCGGCACACACGATCATACCGATAAGTTGGATGAGGCTTAAGCGTTCGTCAAACAACACATAAGTCATCAATGATGAAACTCCGGGCACCAGAAACATCAAGCTTGAAAGCCTGACCACGGCACCACGATTGATCAACCACACCATCAGTGTCACCGTGCAAATTGAAAGCACCAGCACCGCCCAGCCCATCGCGGCCCAAGCCTGCACGCTGCCATCAAAGGCATAATCGCCCAGCACAAATGAGATCAGCAACACGGTCGCACTGGCACCGACATATTGCCACACGCCACCCGTGCTGAGGGCAATGCCCGAAGCGAATTTCTTCTGATAAACCGTGGCAAATGAAAGTGAGGCCGTGCCAAACACCGCCAGTGCCGTGGTGAAGGGCGTAATGCCGCCCAGCAGGGCAAAACTCAACTTCGGGGCCAAAACCAAGGCAATGCCGCAAAGCCCAATGACCAAACCCAACCAATGCCGGCCAGAAACTTTCTCACCCAGCATCGGCACAGCCAGAAACGCCGTGAACAAGGGCTGCAAGCCTGCGATCAACGAAATGACGCCAGCGGGCATGCCATGCGCCACCGCCCAATAGAAGGGTGCTAGATAAAGCCCATGCATGCACGTCCCCGTCACGGCGGCGTGAAATGCCAAGCGCGGCGCAGGCCAGCGCGCCCCCTGCCAAAGCGCCAGCGCCAGCATGAAAGCCAATGCGGCCGGAAATCGAATGCCTAAAAACCAAACCGGAGCGACATGCCCGGCAATCAACCGCGAAACCACAAACCCCGTCGCCCAAAGCACCACAAAGACCAGCGGGGCAAGGCGTGTGACGAAAAGCTTGGCATTGTCGTTTGGCATAGGCAAAGAGGGTGATGACCGAAAATATGGTGGAAGATCAAAAGCTCTCGCTCTTGGCACTATTGGTGAAGGCACTCAAGCGCCTCTTTGCCGATGAAGCCATTCCTCTGGCGGGCAACATTGCCTTTCGCACCATTTTCTCCGTCTTCCCCTTCCTGATCTTCCTCACCAGCCTCTCGGGCTTTTTCGGCAGTGCCGATCTAGCGCGCCGCGTGGTGGAATTCATGCTCGGCGTGGCGCCGGAAGGCTTGGTCAAACCCTTTGCCGCAGAAGTCTATTCCATCCTGACCGTGCCGCGCGCCGGGCTGCTGAGCCTGGCGGCCTTGCTGACAATCTGGAGCGCCATGGGTGGTGTGGATAGCGTCCGCGTCGGGCTGAACCGGGCTTACGATCTCAAGGAACAACGTCCGCTCTGGCTGCTTTATATCCAGAATGTCGGCTTTGTGATCGGCGCCGCCGTTTTGCTTCTGGTCGTGGCGCTGTTGCTGATCGTGCTGCCCGCCTTGAGCCAGTTCTTTGGCGAACACGCGCCCGACACTTTCAAGGCCTTCCTGAATTTTGATTATTTACGCTATCCGCTGGCGGTGCTGCTTCTGCTCTTCGGCCTGCTGGTCGCACACCGCCTGCTGCCGACAACGCATTTCCGTTTGCGCGATGTGCTTCCCGGCATTGCGATCACCGTTCTGGTCTGGGTGGGGCTGACCGATGGCTTTTCCTGGTATCTGCGAAACTTCAACAGCTTCGCCTCAACCTATGCCTCGCTCTCCGGCCTCTTTGCCACTATGTTCTTTATTTATCTTGCAGCCTTGGCATTAATCTTCGGTGGTGAAGTAAACCGCGTCGTCATGCTTTATAGATCACGAAGCCCCATCCCCGAAAAACCCCGCAGGTGAATGCGGTATCTTGCGGTTGGACAAATTTGGCAATTTTGGGCAAGAGCAGTTTCATCCACGCAACGATCAGAGCCGAACAACATGTCCAACACCAATCACAAGCTCTATATAGCCGAATTCGTGGGAACTGCCATCCTGTTAGCCACGGTGATCGGCTCCGGCATCATGGGTGAACAGCTTGCGGGCGGAAATGTTGCCATTGCTCTGCTCGGCAACACGATCCCAACAGGTGCGATCCTCTTTGTGTTGATCACGGTTCTCGGGCCGATTTCGGGTGCTCATTTCAATCCAGTCGTGTCGCTGGCGATGAGTGTCACGGGTCGCATGGCTTGGTCGCGGCTGGCACCTTATGTCATTTGCCAGATCGCAGGGGCTATCGTGGGCGCATGGCTGGCTCACGCCATGTTTGACCTTGCCATTCTCGAAGTCTCCACCAAACAACGTTGGGGGATCGGCCAATGGATAGCCGAAGCGACCGCAACTTTCGGGCTTCTCATCACGATCTTTGGCGGCATCCGCTATAACACGGCGGCCATTCCGGCTCTTGTCGGCTTCTACATCACCGCCGCCTATTGGTTCACCGCTTCCACATCCTTTGCCAATCCGGCAGTGACTTTTGCGCGCGCCTTCTCCAATACATTTGCCGGGATCGCACCAAGCTCGGTGCTGCCGTTCATTATCGCACAACTGGTGGGCATGGTGTTGGCCATCGCATGTGGGGCGCGACTATTTGCAGCTGAAAAAGAGGCTCAGCCTTGAACATCGTCATCTATCACAATCCAGAATGTGGCACGTCGCGCAATGTGCTGGGCATCATCAAAGCTGCGGGCCACGAACCAACGGTTATAGAATATCTGCAAACGGGTTGGACAGAGTCACAATTGCTCGGTCTCTTTGCGGCGGCTGGCTTGACACCGCGCAGCGCCTTGCGTGAAACCAAGTCCCCTGCACTAGAGCTTGGCTTGCTCTCTCCGAGCGTCAGTGACGGCCAGGTGCTGCAAGCCATGTTGGAACATCCGGTCTTGGTGAACAGGCCCATTGTCTGTTCGCCAAAAGGTGTGAAACTGTGCCGCCCGAGTGAGGTTGTCCTTGACCTGTTGGACCACATGCCGCCGGGCCCATTCTACAAGGAAGACGGAACGCTATTGATCGATGCGGATGGGCGCAGGGTGGAATAGCTTGCCACCCGCCGAGCGCGAGCACTGTCTTCGAGATTTTCACGACGATCCCGTAACGACGAGCCTTGACTTATCCCCACCTTCCCCCTTAGAGGAGCGCCTGCCCCGCTGGTTCACACCGGAAGGGGCTCATTGCGCTGCCCGAGGGCAACCCCCGGAGCTTCGGCTCCAACTGATAAAGTCCTTTTCCATCAAGGGTTTGGAAAAGGCTCCAAAGGGCGCGGGAACAGGATGAAGAAGATGTACGCAGTCATCAAGACTGGCGGAAAGCAATATCGCGTTGCCGCCAACGACAAAATTCTGATCGAAAAGCTTGAAGGCGAAGCTGGCGATCATATCTCATTTACCGATGTGCTCATGGTCGGCAATGGCGCTGATATTGCTGTTGGCGCGCCCATCGTGGCGGGTGCGACGGTTGTGGGCCAGATCGAAAAGCAGGCCCGTGGCCCGCATTTGATCATTTTCAAGAAGCGCCGCCGCAAGCATTATCGCCGCCGCAATGGCCACCGTCAGGACCTGACCTCGGTGATCATTACAGAAATTTTGACGGGCGGCGCCAAGCCAACCGGCAAACAAGCTGAGGTCAAGGCTGCCAAGCCTGCCGCTGAAGCCGCTGCACCAAAAGCTGCTGCCGCCCCCAAGGCTGCCACTTCGATGGTGACAGGTGACGACATCTCGCTCATCGGTGGCATTGGTCCAAAGATTCATATGGCCCTGACCAATCTCGGCGTCACTTCTTTCGCCCAGATTGCGGAGTGGAGCCCGGCTGACGTTGAAAAGATCGAAGCCGAGATCAAGCAGAAGGGCCGCGTGGCCCGAGAGGAATGGATTGAACAGGCCAAGGAATTGATGGCCGGCAAACCCCCTCGTGCCAAAACCGATAAAGCCCGTACCTAAGAGGAGATTGAAGCATGGCACATAAAAAAGCAGGTGGTTCATCCCGCAACGGCCGCGATTCAGCAGGTCGCCGCTTGGGCGTGAAGGCCTTTGGCGGCGAAGCCGTCATCGCTGGCAATATCATCATCCGCCAGCGTGGCACGAAAGTGCACGCAGGAACAGGCGTTGGCATGGGCAAGGATCACACCTTGTTTGCCAAAATTCCTGGCACCGTTGAATTCCGCGCAACCAAAGGCGGACGCAAACTGGTTTCCGTCATGCCGATGAAGGCCGCAGAATAAAAATGGCAGTGAAATAACTGCCACCCCGTCTCGGGTTCGGCAGTTCAGAATTGAACGGAGAGATGGGAAACCACCTCTCCGTTTTGTTTTGGAAATCTGATCATGGAAATCGAGACGAAAAGATTAGTGCTAAGGCCCCTCAGAGAAGAGGACGCGCAGGCGATGGCGCGGGCAGTCAACAACTTCAACGTCAGCCGCAACTTGGCCCGCGTGCAGTTTCCTTATCTGTTGGAAGACGCGCAATCCTTCATCACTTTGCAACGCGGTTTCGACCCACGCTCAAAGATTTGCGCCATCGCGTTCCGCTGCGCGCCCGACGAATTAATCGGCGTTGTCGCCTATGAATTCAGTTCTGAAAAGAACAATACTGAATTCGGTTACTGGCTGCGCGAATGTTGCTGGCAAATGGGGATCATGTCTGAAGCTGCGGCAGCACTGGTGGCTCACGCTTTCACAACTTCCGAAATCACCGAGTTACATTCCGCTTGTCATTTGGACAACCTAAACTCAAGCCGCATTCTTCATCGTTTGGGCTTCGAGATGACATGTGAGGAAATGCACTTCAGCTTGGCCCAAAATAAAGATGTGCCAGCCGCCAGACTCCGCCTCACCCGCGAAGCATGGTTTGAGGTGCAGAAATGATAGCCGACAACTTGTCTTCTCCCGTTTACGAGAGAAGAGGGGGACCCGCACGGCGCAAGCCGTATGGGGGAGATGAGGGGAACCCAGTTCGGGCGCTCCCTCAGATATCCCACTTTGCTGCGCAAAGCGGTCCCCCTTCCTCTCCCGCTCTGCGGGAGAGGAAGGAACTAAAACACCATGGCCACGTAGCTTGGCACAAGGCGCTTGCGTCCGAGGCCACCGTTATGTTTGGAAGCGGCCAAGCGCAAATTGCCATGCGAAGAACGCACCGCCATGGACAGATATTTCAAACCATAGCGAATATTGGTGGCGGGATTATACAGTGCCGAACACGCGCCGGAAAAACCAATCCCACGCGCCGTTTGGCACTTCAATTGGAAAACGCCAATCTCGCCGACGCCACCCGTCACCATTGGATTATAACCGGATTCAATTTTAGCAATCTTGAGCGCAAACCACGTTGGCACACCATATTGCGGCGCTTGCGATTTGATCATTGCCACCACGTGATCGCGCGTGGCTTGGCTGACTTTTGGAAAATGCGCCCGCCCATGATGCATGTGGCCATGGCGCGAGTGCTTTTGATGATGATTGTGATGGTGATGCTTGTGTTGGGCTTCTGCCGTGGATGAAAGCAACAGGGTCGAAACCAGCGCGGCTGAAAATGAAAGAAGAATCTTAGAACGCATGTTTAAATTCCTTTACGCTACTCGGACGGCTTCACAAAAATTTCGGCAGGATGCCGAAAGCAGATTAACCTTAACCGCCGATGTTTGGGGAGATCGCCGATAAAGAGGCCAATTGAGGCGATACTAAGGTTGCAGGATATGAATCAAAATGAGTCAAATTCAACCCAAAACTGTGGTAAATTTACCACAAGACCAAAACCGTCCTTGAGTCTACTCCTGAGGCAGTCATTTCAAATCTCAGCGATGGAATTTAATCCTTATCTATAACCCTTCGATAAAATCATTTCAACCCGCAACAGAAATTCACTAAGTAAGTCCCATGAAATTCCTTGATGAAGCAAAAATCTACGTGCGCAGCGGCGATGGCGGAGCAGGCTCTGTCTCCTTTCGGCGTGAAAAATTTATCGAGTTCGGTGGGCCTGATGGCGGTGACGGCGGCAAGGGCGGCGATGTCTGGGTGGAAGCCGCAGCAGATCTCAACACGCTGATTGATTATCGTTACCAGCAGCATTTCAAAGTCAAAACCGCAGGCCACGGCATGGGCCGCCTGCGCGCCGGTGCCAACACGCCGGACATCGTTCTGAAAGTGCCGGTCGGCACAGAAGTGATGGAAGAAGATCACGAGACAATCGTTGCAGACTTGGCCAAGCTGGGAAACCGCGTTTGCGTGGCCCGCGGCGGCAATGGCGGCTTTGGCAATCACTATTTCAAATCCGCCACCAACCGCAGCCCCTATAACGCCAACCCCGGCATTATCGGTGAGGAGCGCTGGATTTGGCTGCGCATGAAATTGATTGCAGACGCAGGCATCGTGGGCCTGCCCAACGCTGGTAAATCAACCTTCCTGTCGGTGGTCTCCGCCGCAAGGCCCAAGATTGCCGATTATCCCTTCACCACACTCCATCCACAGCTCGGCGTGGTCAAAGCCGGCAACAATTCATTTGTCTTGGCTGATATTCCCGGCCTCATCGAAGGCGCATCGGAAGGGGCAGGCCTTGGCACAAGATTTTTGGGCCATGTCGAACGCTGCGCGGTACTGCTGCATTTGATCGACATCACGGCAGATGACCCTGTCGCTGCCTACAAAACAATCCGCGCTGAACTCAAAGCCTATTCCGCCATTCTCGCCAAAAAACCCGAAATCGTCGCCTTTAATAAGATCGATGCGGTGGATGCCAAGGACTTGGAAAAAAAGCTGGAGAAATTCAAGGCCAAGATCAAGAAAACCCCTTTGCTGATCTCCGCCGCCACCCAAAAGAACATCGATCAAGCCATCTACGCGCTCTACGATATTATCAAACCCGCCAGGCGCAAGGAACGCATGCCGGATCCCGAAGGCGTGGTGACCGAAGGCTGGCGGCCATGAAAACTTCCGAAGCGGCAACATCTTTCTTAACCGTCATCCCCACCCCCTCAACCGTCATCCCCGCGAAGGCGGGGATCCAGCTTTGGGCTTTGGAATTTGGGGCCAAGCTGGCCCCCTGCCGTCGCAGGGGTGACGGAGTTTGGGTTGTCAGCTTGGCTGAAATGACGGAATTGAGATAGTGAATAACCGCCTCGCCACAGCCAAACGCATCGTCGTCAAAGTGGGATCGGCCCTGCTGGTGGATCAAGCCAAAGGCGTGGTGAAATCCCAATGGCTCACTTCGCTCGTCGACGACATCACCAAACTGAAACAGGCAGGCGCAGACGTCATCCTCGTCTCCTCCGGCGCCATCGCACTGGGCCGCCGAACTCTGGGCTTGCCTGCGGGCAAATTGAAACTCGACCAAAGTCAGGCCGCCGCTGCTGTCGGTCAAATCGCACTGGCCCAAGCCTGGGCCGAAGCCTTGAAAACCCGCACCATCGTGGCCGCCCAAGTTCTGGTCACCTTACAAGACACCGAAGAACGCCAGCGCTATCTCAACGCCCGTGCAACACTTTCAACTTTGCTGGCCCAAAGCGCAGTGCCCGTCATCAATGAAAATGACACGGTGGCCACCTCCGAAATTCGCTATGGCGATAATGACAGGCTCGCCGCCCGCGTCGCCTCGATGATGTCGGCAGACGCGCTGGTGTTGCTCTCAGACATTGATGGCCTCTATTCGGCCCCACCTAACCAAAAGGGTGCGCAGTTCATTGCCGAAGTCAAAGACATTACGCCAGAGATTGAAGCCATGGCCGGAAAACCCATCTCCGGTGTGGGTTCCGGCGGCATGGTGACCAAGATTGAAGCGGGCAAGATTGCACTTTCGGCAGGCTGTCACATGGTGATCGCCTCGGGGCATGAATTGCATCCTTTGAAACGCATTATCGATGGTGAACGCTGCACATGGTTCGTGGCCCAAAGCAACGCACTGCAATCGCGCAAACGCTGGATCGCCGGAACCTTGACCCCCACCGGAAAATTGCTTGTCGATGATGGTGCCAAGACAGCCCTGGGCAAAGGCAAAAGCCTTTTACCCGCAGGCGTAAAATCCGTTGAAGGCAATTTCGCCAGGGGCGACACCGTCAGCATCATGGCCTCCGGCCAGGAATTTGCCCGCGGGCTGGTCGCCTATGATGCCACCGAAGCCCGCGCCATCATGGGCCAGAAATCTGCCGAGGTGCAAAAGCTCATGGGTGAAGACCGTGGCGACGAGCTCATCCACCGCGATGATCTGGTGATGCTGTGATGACCACTGAAATGAACACCCTCGGCCTTCGCGCCCGCGCCGCCGCCAAGGCGCTGGCGCAAGCCTCAACCGACCAGAAGAACGCCGCATTGCGCGCCATGGCCCAGCACATCCGGGCTGAGGCAACCACCATCCTCACTGCCAATGCCAAAGACTTGGCCGCCGCCGCATCCAAAGATTTGAAATCCTCCTTCGTCGATCGCTTGACACTAAACCCATCCCGCATCGAGGCCATGGCCACAGGGTTGGAAGACATCGCCGGTTTGAAAGACCCTGTGGGCCGCGTCATGGAAAAATGGGCCAGGCCCAATGGCATGGAAATCTCTCGCATCGCCGTACCCGTTGGTGTCATTGGCATCATCTATGAAAGCCGCCCCAATGTGACGGCAGATGCCGGAGGCCTCTGCCTCAAATCCGGCAATGCTGCCATTCTGCGCGGCGGCTCCGACGGTATTGAAACCTCGAAGGCGATCATCACTTGCCTGCAAGCTGGCTTAGATGATGCAGGCCTTTCGCCTGATGCCATTCAGATGGTTGCAACATCCGACCGCGCCGCCGTGGGTGAAATGCTGCAAGGCTTGAACGGCACCATCGATCTCATCGTGCCACGCGGCGGCAAAAATTTGGTTGCCCGCGTGCAAGCCGAAGCCCGCGTTCCTGTGTTCAGCCATCTTGAAGGCTTATGCCATGTCTATGTCGACAAGGACGCCGATTTGGACATGGCCAAAGCCATCGTGCTTAACGCCAAAATGCGCCGTACCGGTGTGTGTGGCTCTGCCGAGACTATCTTGATTGATCAGGCGATCGCCAACACAGCCCTGGAGCCAATCATCCGTACACTGATCGATGCCGGCTGCGAAATACGCGGCGACGCAGCAACACAATCCGCCGACAAAGCAGTAAAGCCCGCCGCAGAAGAAGACTGGTCCACTGAATATCTCGATGCCATTGTCTCAATGCGCGTGGTCAATGGCGTCGAAGAAGCCATGACCCATATCGCCAAATATGGCTCACAGCACACCGACTCGATCATCACCGCCAATGCCGCCACAGCTGAGAAATTCCTGCGCGAAGTTGACAGCGCCATCGTTCTGCACAACGCCTCAACGCAATTTGCTGATGGTGGTGAATTTGGCTTTGGCGCAGAAATCGGCATCGCCACGGGAAAGCTCCATGCGCGCGGGCCCGTCGGTGTCGAACAGCTCACCACCTTCAAATATCAAATTCGCGGGACAGGACAAATCCGCCCGTGATCATTCTTCCGCCCCACGGCTTCAAACAACGCATTGGCCTTTTCGGTGGCTCATTCAACCCGGCCCACGAGGGCCATAGACAAGTGGCGCTCTATGCTTTGAAGCGCCTGAAACTGGATTGGGTCTGGTGGCTCGTCTCGCCCCAGAACCCGCTGAAAGACCCGCGCGAAACGGGCGATTATGCCAAGCGCCTGAGTGCAACCAAGCGCCTCGCCAAACACCCGCAATTTATTGTGACCGATCTCGAACGCCAGATCGGCAGCCGCAATTCCGCCCAAACCTTGCGCGTTTTGCGCCAGCAAGCCAAAGGCCATTTCGTCTGGATCATGGGGGCCGACAGCTTGGCCAATTTTCATCACTGGCTGCATTGGCAGGAAATCGCCGAAACCATGAACATCGCGGTTTTGGCAAGACCAGGCTATTCCATCCGCGCGCTGGATTCAAAAACCGCTTTGCGCTATCACGACCAGCGCATCAGCAATGATCGCCCGCAAATCCTCGCCGCCAAACGTCCACCGCACTGGGCCTTTATTTCCATGCCCCTACGCAAAGAAAGTTCCACCGCCATCAGAGCCCGTCGCAAGACTGTTTCATAGTTCGCCGAATTTTGTTACAGTGAATCATATTTCAAAAGGACCAGTCCCCTGAGCAAGAAACCTGTCAAGGCCAAGAAGGCCAAAAATAAAATCGTGAAAAAGGTCGCGGCCAAGAAAAAGGCACCGGCAAAAAAGCCGATTGCTAAAAAACGCAGTGCAAAGCCTGCGGTGAAAAAGCCGCCCAGCAAGAAATCCCCCGCCAAGAAAAGCGCCGCCAAAAAGGCTGCGGTAAAAAAACGTCCGGCCAAAAAGGCAGTGGCGAAGAAAGCGGCTGTCAAAAAATCCCCGGCAAAAAAGTCGGTAAAAAAGGCGGTCAAAAAATCGCCAGCCAAGAAGCTTGCCCAAAAATCTCCGGCAAAAAAAGTCGCAGCTAAAAAGACTGTCACTAAACGCGCAAGCCCCAAGCCGGTTGTCATCGCGCGGCCGACAC
>Ga0075023_100000197_pt1 | contig 14648 bp, 16 predicted proteins | sample Str014_FD_71388 | JGI IMG/M metagenome (GOLD analysis project Ga0075023, IMG submission 71388) | Freshwater sediment microbial communities in response to fracking from Pennsylvania, USA - Straight Creek_MetaG_SC_2014 | ecosystem: Environmental > Aquatic > Freshwater > Creek > Sediment | place... | reverse complement strand
GCAATAACAGTTTCGCATGAAACGACCTATCCAAGCCCTGATACTTCCTGTTGTGCTGGGGCTTGGTTTTTTTTGGGTGGGGACTGAAACTCGCCCTTTGACTGCGGCAGACGTTCCTGCCCATCAAGCCGATCTTGAAAACGGCAAGTTGATTTTCAATGTTGGTGGCTGCATCTCTTGTCACGCCTCTCCGGATGCCACTGAAGTGCCCGCTGGTGGCAAACCTCTCAAAACTCCAATCGGTGTTTTATATCCGCCCAATCTCACGCCTGACCCAGAGACCGGACTTGGCCCGTGGAGCGATATTGACTTTGTCAACGCGATGCAAAAAGGCATCCGCCGCGCAGGCGGGCATCTCATTCCAGCTTTCCCCTACACTTCCTACGCCAAGATGAAGGTGGACGATGTGTTGGACGTGAAGGCCTATCTTGCTTCGTTGGCACCAGTAAAAAACGCCACGCCGCCGCATCAGGTGATCGGGCTGCTGATCGTGCGGCGCGGGCTTGGCTTGTGGAAATGGATCGGACTGGATGAGACCAAATGGGTGGCTGATCCCAGCCAGAGCGAAAGCTGGAATCGCGGCTCCTATCTCGTCAACGGGCCTGGCCATTGCAATGAATGCCACACGCCGCGCAATCTCTTTATGGGATCTGACTTCACCCGCAAATTCATGGGGGGGCCGCACCCCGAAGGCAAGGGCAAGGTGCCATCACTGCGCGGCCTTGTGGAACGCCAGCGCTATAAGGATCAGGCGGATTTGGTCTCCGCTTTCCAGAACGGCGAGACGCTGGGCTATGAACATATGAGCAGCGGCGGCATGGGAGAAGTGCAAAGCAATCTCGCAAAGCTTCCAGAAGCGGATATCAGCGCGATTGCGGAATACTTATTGAGTTTGAAGTAGGAACTCTCGCACGGCTTGGGCCGCCTCTTCTGGATATTCCAGCGTAGGGAAATGGCCGCAGTGTTTCAGTGCGACAAAGGTTCCGCATCGAACAGCTGCCGCGATTCTTGCGCCAACTTCCGGAGCGGTGAATTGATCATGATCTCCCCACAGGTAAAACACCGGACATCTTATTTCGGCGACGCGCGGCCAAAGATCAGTGCGATAAGCCAGCGCGTCAGATTGCAAAGCAAAATTTTCTGGCCCCATCAAGCGGCCCATCTTGCGAAACGCTTCCATCGTTTCAGGCCCACGCGGGCCCGGCAGATGCGAAATGATGTCACCCATTTCCTGCAGCACGTTTTCAAATTCGCCGCCGCGCACACGGGCTGAACGCTTCAACCCCGCAGCTTGATCTACAACAGGCCCCGGCCCTGCGCCGATGATGATCATGCCCTTCACACGCTCTGGCGCAGCAAGTACCGTCTCCATCGCCACACGCCCGCCGAAAGATGTGCCCATCAGCATGAACTCTTGTGGCGCCTGCGCGAGAATCTGATCCACGCAACCCGCCATGCGATTGGCGATAGGAATGATGGTTTGGGCCTTGATGCCCAGTGCGGCATTGAACGGCGCGTAGAGGCCTTCGTCACAGCCGAGGGCGGGGATTTGGATGAGGGGCAGCATGCTTGGAAATAAGCACAGGAATCGAACACCGTCACCCCTTGTCAAAGCAAAAAAACGCGGCACCTTTCGGTACCGCGTTTTGAACTTTGTTTGCCGAACTAAGTTTAGTTCGTTTCGCCTTCAGCAGCTGGCGTTTCGCCGCCTTGCTTCTTGGTCAGGTCTTCACCCGTGGCTTGATCTACTGCCTTCATCGACAGCTTGATCTTGCCGCGGTTGTCGAAGCCCATGAGCTTGACTTTCACCACGTCACCCTCTTTCACCACGTCAGAGGTTTTGTTCACGCGGTTGGAGGAGAGTTCCGAGATGTGGACGAGGCCGTCTTTGGCACCGAAGAAGTTGACGAAGGCGCCGAAATCCATGACCTTGACGATCTTGCCTTCGTAAATTTCGCCCATCTCTGGTTCTGACACGATGCCTTTGATCCACTTCAGCGCAGCTGCAATGGCCGCACCTGACGACGAAGCCACTTTGATGGTGCCGTCATCCTGGATGTCAACCTTGGCACCCGTCTTTTCGACGATTTCGCGGATGACTTTGCCGCCTGTGCCGATCACTTCACGGATTTTATCGGTTGGGATCTTGATGGTTTCAATGCGCGGTGCATGTTCACCAAGGCCCGGACGGGCTTTTTCAAGGGCAGCCGACATTTTTTCCAAAATGTGCATACGGCCATCCTTGGCCTGCCACAAAGCAACCTTCATGATCTCTTCGGTGATGCCGGTGATCTTGATGTCCATTTGCAAAGCAGTGATGCCATTGGTGGTGCCGGCCACTTTGAAATCCATATCGCCCAGATGATCTTCATCACCGAGGATGTCAGACAAAACCGCAAAGCGTTCGCCTTCCTTGATGAGGCCCATGGCGATACCCGCCACTGGTGCCTTTAAGGGCACGCCTGCATCCATCAACGCCAATGATGCGCCGCAGACTGAGGCCATAGAGGATGAGCCGTTAGACTCGGTGATTTCCGAGACAACACGCATGGTGTAGGGGAACTCATCCGCCGATGGCAGCATCGGATGAATGGCGCGCCAAGCCAATTTGCCGTGGCCGATTTCGCGGCGGCCGGTGGCACCCATGCGGCCCACTTCACCCACAGAGTAGGGAGGGAAGTTGTAATGCAGCATGAACTTGGCTTTGAACATGCCGTCGAGTGAGTCAACATACTGCTCATCTTCGCCGGTGCCGAGCGTCGTCACCACGAGAGCCTGAGTTTCACCACGGGTGAACAAAGCTGAACCATGGGTGCGTGGAAGCACAGAGGCTTCAGCCACAATAACGCGGACGGTTTTGGTGTCACGACCATCAATACGAAGGCCCGTATCCAAGATAGCATTACGCACCACATCTTTTTCAAGATGCTTGAAAGCTTCAGCAACCTTTTGCGAGGTTGGGGCCTTGGCATCTTCAGCATCAACCATGGCTTTCAGAACCGTGTCTTTCACCTTGGCCACAGCGTCTTGGCGATCTTCCTTCTTGGCAATCGCATAAGCGGCGCGAACACCTTTTTCGGCAGACTTCTTTACCGCCTTGTAGAGCTTTTCTTCATCGGGTGGCGCGAATTCACGCGCACTACGCGATGAACGTTCGGCCAAGCGGATGATGGCTTCGATCACCGGTTGGAAATGCGCATGACCAAACATCACCGCGCCCAACATCTTTTCTTCGGAGAGTTCCTTGGCTTCGGATTCAACCATCAGAACCGCATCGTGTGTTCCGGCCACCACGAGATCAAGTTCAGAGGTCTTCATCTCTTCGACGGTGGGGTTCAACACATATTCGCCATTGATCACACCGACACGCGCGGCGCCCACTGGGCCCATGAAGGGAATGCCCGAAAGCGTGAGAGCGGCTGATGACGCAACGAGTGCCACGATGTCGCTGTCATTTTCCATGTCGTAAGACAGAACCGTTGCCACCACTTGGGTTTCAACGCGGAAACCTTCTGGGAACAATGGGCGAATGGGGCGATCGATCAGGCGGGAAACCAAGGTTTCTTTTTCTGATGGGCGGCCTTCACGCTTGAAATAGCCACCGGGGATTTTGCCCGCAGCATAGGTCTTTTCTTGATAGTTTACCGTGAGCGGGAAAAAGTCGATGCCGGGCTTTTCGGCCCGGGCGGCAACAGCTGTGGCCAGAACAGTGGTTTCACCGTAAGTAACTAAGATCGCCGCATCGGCTTGGCGGGCAATGCGCCCGGTTTCTAAACGAAGGGTGCGACCGCCCCATTGGATTTCTTCAACATCAATATTGAACATATATGCTTTTCCTTTGAGTCCTTCGCCGCCACTTTGATCACCTGCTCTTGGACGGCATCCCCTTTGGACAAGTGACTCCGGCCCTATTGCCAAAACCAATTCCGGGGACGCGGGTGGCTTTTCGGTGATCCACCCGCTCGTATGTTTTGCACTGAAGGACCCTCACCCGCCCTTCGGGCACCCTCTCCCGCAAGCGGGCGAGGGACGATTCCTAAACTCTCGCCAAAACTTCGGCGAGGGCGATTGTGTTTTCCTTCACCCTTCTCCCCTCTGGGGAGAAGGTGGCTGAAGGCCGGATGAGGGCCTTCGGTGAATGGTATTAGCGGCGGATTTCCAGGCGCTTGATGAGCGTCGCGTAACGCGCCTCATCCTTGCCCTTGACATAATCCAGCAAGCTGCGGCGGTTTGCCACCATGCGCAGCAGACCACGGCGGGAATGGTTATCCTTTTTGTGAGTCTTGAAATGGTCAGTCAGATAGTTGATGCGTTCCGTCAGGATCGCCACCTGAACTTCGGGCGACCCCGTATCACCGGCCTTAATGGCATATTCTTTTACAAGAGCGTTTTTGCGCTCAGCAGTCATTGTCATCGATCTTCTCCGGACATCACTAAAGGTTGAACAATCGCTTTGTTTTGAGAATGCCTTGGGAGACTTCGCCGATGCCGACGAGTTCTGTACCACTGCGCACCAAAACCGCCGCCACACTTATGGGAGCATTTGCTCCGCGCAGCAGAACCTGTTGGCCCTGCCTCAGTTTAGCGGCATCACTTCCCATAACGGCCAGTGCAGGGATGCCGTCCAGCACGGTCTCAATAGGAAACAAGGCCTTTTGCAAGGCCTCTGTGCCGTCCCTATGGCTTATTTCCTCCAGCAACTCCAGCGAAATCATCTGGTTTTGCGTGAAAGGGCCGACTTGCGTTCGGCGCAGCTTGCTGACATGGCCAAAGCAGCCCAGCACCCGGCCCATGTCACGGGCCAGAGAGCGGATATAGGTGCCTTTGCCGCAGACAACTTCGAAATCGGCATAATCCGCGTTTGATGCATCGATCAGGCGCAGGGTTTCGACGGTGACCGGGCGGGCGACCATTTCCGGCGCTGCCCCGGCGCGAGCCAGATCATAGGCCCGCTCGCCTGCAATCTTGATTGCAGAAAAAGCCGGCGGGGCCTGCATGATTTCGCCCGTGAATTGCTGTAGTATAGATTCGATACTGATTTGGGATGGACGCGACACTGATTGGGCGGTGGTTTGGCCTTCAAGATCATCGGTATTGGTTTGGCTGCCCCACTGGGCGCGGAAATGATAGATTTTTCGGCCGTCCATGGCATAGGAAACGGTTTTCGTGGCCTCACCCAGCGCAATTGGCAGCAAGCCCGTGGCCAAGGGGTCCAAGGTTCCGCCGTGTCCCGCTTTTTCGGCGTTGAACAGCCAACGCAGTTTGCCCAAGGCCTGGGTGGAGGACATGCCATAGGGCTTGTCGAGGGCAATCCAGCCGGAAAGTTTGAGACGGGGGACTTTTACCACAGATCAGGACTTCGATTCATGCGACCGTCAATGACAGCCGCAACCTCGATGAAATCTGATTCGACCCGATAACCAATAAGATATGGCAGTCCTTTTACGACGTAAAGTCTGTACTTTGGGCGCAATGTGCCGCGTCCAATCTCTGGAAATTCAGTCAAATACTGCGTCGCCGCGACAATTCTCATTCGAACTTTCACCGCAGCCTTCGGATCACGCAGACGAATAAATTGAGTAAGATCATCTAGGTCGCCAACAGCAGCGTCTGACCACCTGATCCTCATGCGGCATCCTTTTTACGGAATGTGTCTGGCTTTGGCCGAGGCAATTCATTGTCAGTTCCCCATGACTCCATCCATGCCATTACTGCTTCGTTGGAAACCCATTCGCCAGACTCGTCGGCCTGCTTAAAAGCAGCATCCATTTCGGCAACCATCCACTCTTCGCGCGCGACATAGTTCTGGAGTGCCTCTTCGACCAGAAAGGACTTTGAGCGCTTTTCGCGTTTTGCCATCTGTTCAAGCTGCTTGTTCACAGCAACAGGAATCCGCGCAGAGATCATCTTTTTGGCCATCAGAGCACCTCGTATGACATGTGCAGCAAATGTAATACATTTTGGTGAAAATGTCGAGTCTACTCGTCCCTTTTCAAATCCCGGGCGACTTCGGGGCGGTGAAGGAGGGCATCGATCTTATTGGCATATTCCAGTGATGTATCGATCCGAAACCTGATTTCGGGCATGTATTTCATGTCGAGCTTGGGGGCCAAAAGTCCGCGGATGAATTTGCGGTTTTTGTTGAGCACATCTAGCGCCTGCTTTTCCTTGCCAATAATCAGGCTGCGCACATAGGCGGTAGCGATTTTCATATCGGGTGAAACTTGCACTTCCACAATGGTGGGGGCCAATCTGTCGATCTCTGGATCGCCAACTTCGCCACGTGACACAACCTGCGCCAAGGCATGGCGGATCAGTTCTCCGGCGCGGAGCATACGTTGGGATGGGGTGTTGCTGGACATGTTTGCATGACATAGTCGCTGGCAGCGGGCAACGCAACCGCCTGACAGGGCCACGGTGACAACGTCCTCCAATGCGCCACCCCTTTATGGATTGCCACCCTGCTAAACTTCTATTCGGCTCCTCACCCGGCATGGTGCAGCGCAAGGCTCACATTTGTGTTTGGCTCACAATGCTGCTAGCGTTACTGCATGTTCTTCGTCGATTTGCGTAAAATGCCAAGGGTGACCTTTCGAAAGCTGGGGCGCCACAAGGCCACTGGTATGGCCCACATTCCCATGGACCGGCGCCTGGATAGCCACATCGAAATCGACAGCCGGCTGAAAGGCAGGGAGAAGTTTGAAACCTATCTCCATGAGGCGCTGCACCTTGCACTTCCGCATCTGTCGGAAGAGGAAGTCCTGAAAGCAGCTCGTTTTCAAGCCTTGGTAACGTGGTCTGAAGGTTACCGGCACCGCGGCAAGCCCTTATCTTCTTCGCAGTAGTTCAATTTCCGCAGCCGGGGGCTAGAGGCATGCCCCATTGCTTTGATCTCTCTCGCTCGTGGGAGTGAACTCTAAGTATAAACGCGCAACCGCTCTTCCAACGTGCCGGTGTGCAGTTCAAGCAAGTGATTGTCCGGCGTGTAGAAATAGAGCGATTGTCCTTCGCCTGCAATGCGCGGTCTTGGAGCGCGCATTTCAAGGCCGAGTTTTTCGATGGCGAGCTTGGCGCGGGCGAGGCCAGTGTCATCGGTTTTGAAGGCAACGTGGTTGTAAGTGCGCGATGGCAGGCTGTCGCCATGCATGATCACCACCCAGACATCACCGACCATGAAGAATTTTTCCGCCGAGATGGAGAATTGCCTGGTGTCACTGGAATAGATTTCCTCGCCGCCGAGTACGTCGATGATCATGCGCGACATTTTGTTTAGGTCGTGGGTGATGAAGGTGATGTGGGAGAGGCCGGCGGTCATTGCGCTAGCTCACAAGCGAATGGCGACCTTGAAATAGTTCTAGGCAAGACTCTTCTTCCCTATTCGCTATTCGCTATTCGCCACTCACTATTCGCTTCTTTCACGCCAGCGTCCGTGCCACCTTCTCGACCCGGAAGCATTCGATCACATCGCCGGCGCGCATGTCTTCGTATTTTTCGAAGGCCATGCCGCATTCCTGGCCGCTTTGCACTTCCTTCACTTCATCCTTGAAGCGCTTCAATGTCGAGAGTGTGCCTTCGTGGACCACAACGTTGTCGCGGATCAGGCGAACCTTGGCACCACGTTGAACGTTGCCTTCGGTCACCACACAGCCCGCAACCTTACCCACCTTGGTAATGTTGAACACTTCCAAAATCTTGGCGTTGCCGAGGAACGTTTCTCTGAGTTCGGGGGCGAGTTTGCCGGCCATGGCGAGCTTAATATCATCCACCAGATCATAGATGATGTTGTAATAGCGGATCTCAATGCCTTGTTGCTGGCCTGCATCGCGGGCCTGACTGTTGGCGCGAACATTGAAGCCCAGAACCACTGCACCTGACGCCGCAGCAAGCGACACGTCACTCTCCGAAATTCCGCCGACGGCATAATGCACGACACGGGCCTTGATCTCTTCGTTGCCGATTTTTTCCAGCGCCTGAACGATGGCTTCGGCAGAACCTTGCACGTCGGCCTTGACCAGAATCGGGAATTCCTTGCGGCCCGATTGGCCAATCTGCGTCATCATGGTTTCAAGCGTGGCGCGGGTTGAGCTTGAGCCGCGCTTGGCACGTTTCTGGCCTTCGCGGAAATCGGTGATCTCGCGGGCGCGGGCTTCGGATGGCACCACGTCGAAACGATCGCCCGCTTCAGGCGCAGAATTGAGGCCCAGAACTTCTACCGGGAAGGATGGCGGCGCATCTTTCACATGTTGGCCCTTGTCATCCAGCAAGGCGCGTACCCGGCCCCAGGCGGAACCGGCCACGAAAATATCGCCAAGCTTCAATGTGCCGCGCTGTACGAGAACGGTGGCCACCGGGCCACGGCCTTTGTCGAGTTGGGCTTCGACCACAAGGCCTGAGGCTTCGCGGTTCGGATTGGCGCGCAAATTGAGAACTTCTGCCTGCAACAAAATGGTTTCAAGCAGTTTGTCGAGGTTGGTGCCTTTAGTGGCGGATACTTCCACATCCAACACATCGCCGCCCATGCTTTCGACAACGAGTTCATGCTGCAACAAATCTGTGCGCACGCGCGTGGGGTTGGCTGAGGGCTTATCGATCTTGTTGATGGCAATGATGATGGGAACGCCCGCCGCCTTGGCATGATTGATCGATTCAATGGTTTGCGGCATCACGCCGTCATCGGCTGCAACCACAAGAATGGCGATGTCGGTGGCTTTGGCACCGCGGGCGCGCATCGAGGTGAAGGCTTCGTGGCCCGGCGTATCGATAAACGTCACAAGACCCGAAGTGGTTTTCACTTGGTAAGCGCCGATGTGCTGGGTAATGCCGCCGGCTTCACCGGAGACCACATTGGTTTTGCGGATCGCATCCAAGAGTGACGTCTTGCCGTGATCGACGTGGCCCATGATGGTAACGACGGGTGGGCGTGACACCATGTTTTCTTCGGCGTCGGCGCCCACATCCAAGCTGTCCACCACATCAGTTTCGGATACGCGCTTGACCTTGTGGCCCATTTCTTCGGCGATGATCTGGGCCGTGTCGGCATCGATCACGTCATTGATCGTATGCATCTGGCCCTGTTTCATCAGCAGGCGGATGATATCCACGGCGCGTTCGGCCATGCGGTTGCCCAGTTCCTGAATGGTGATGGTTTCAGGAATGATGATTTCGCGCGAGGCTTTTTCGGTGGGCTTGGTGAAGCCCTGGGCCTGTTTTTTCAAACGCTCGGTGCGGCGGCGGAAGGCGGCGATGGAACGGCCGCGTTCGCCATCTTCTTCCGTCAGCGCGTTTTCGAGGGTGAGCTTGCCACGGCGCTTGTCCATATCCGCTTTGGTGCGGGTAGGCACAGGAATTTGCACCTGGCGCTTTGTCGTCAGGCCCATCGGCCTGCCGCCACTGGGGCGGCGCGGGGCTTCTTCTTCATCGGAATCGCGCGAGGGCAGCGTGGTTTTTGGTGCGAGTTTCTTGGCGGCCTCTTCGGCTTTGCGGCGGCCATCTTCTTCGGCGCGGTGGCGCAGATCATCTTCGGCTTTGCGCTTGGCTGCGGCATCACGCTCAATCTTGTCGTGGGCCTCTTGGGCGGTACGACGCACCGAATCTTCTTCTTGACGTTTGCGCTCTTCAGCCTCGCGGACGCGCGATCCCGCCAAGGCGCGTTCGCGCGCATCGCGCTCATCAGCCGAAAGCGTTCGGAGCACCACGCCGGGGCGCGGTGTTGGCGGTGGGTTGGGGCGCGGTGCTGGCGCATCAGCAACTTTGGCTTGGGGTTGGAACTTCGGCTTTTCTTCAACTGCTGGCGTTGTGGGGCCTTCACCAAAGCGCTTACGCTTGGTTTCGACCACCACCGTCTTGGTGCGGCCATGGGCAAAATTCTGCTTCACCCGCGATTGCTCAATGGCAGGGCGCTTCAGGCTTAAGGTGTGACCCGCATTGCGGTTGCCTGATTTATCGTTGGTGTCGTTTGTATCGCTCATACCCTACCTAATTCTTTGCAACTTCAGTCTTTACTTCATCGGTCTTCACATCGTCGTACTGCGCCAATCCACGCGCCAAAGCCAGAAGCTTTTGGCTCTGGCCACCCATGTTCAGCGCGGCATGTACCACATTTTCACGGCCAAAAGCCAAGCTCAATTCTTCTGACGAAAACAAATCCAGAATTGCGGCGTTGGGGCCACATTTCCAGTTCAGTTTTGAGGTGCCGTCGGGTGCAGCGCTCTTGGCGTGCAGCAGAGCCACCACATGGCCCTTGCCCAGCGCTTCTTCAACCTTCATGAAGCCCGAAACGGCAAGCCCCGCCTTGCGGCACAGTGACAGTGCTGACACCGCCTCTTTGCGCATCAGTGCTCCCACCAATTCGGGCAGAGCGGGATCGGCTTTGGCGCCTTCGCCCAAGGCGCGGGCAAAGGCATTGCGCTTGACGGCTTGGGCTAAGATTGTGCGATTTTTGGAAACCCAACAGCCCCGGCCCGGCAGCTTGCGCTGCAAATCGGGCACGACCGCGCCGTCTGGTGCCATGACAAAACGGATCAGCTGGTCTTCGGGCTTTTGTTCCCGGGTGACGATACAGGTCCGCTCGGGCAAGGCTTCCTCAATTTCCAATCAGTTGGTGGCCTCCCCGGCCGGGGGTTCGGCAGCGGCTTCAACAGGCGCTTCGATCCAACCAAGTTTGACGCGGGCCTTGATGATCATATCCTGGGCTTGCGCGTTGGAAATTTCATGGCCTGAGAGCGCGCCGGTGTGTTTGACCGTTTCGCCGCCTTTACGTTCGTTCCAGCCGACGAGCTCATCGGTGGCGCAATCGGCCAGATCTTCCAGTGTCTTGATCTTGTGTTCACCCAAAGCCACCAGCATCTGCGGGGTCAGGCCTTCAAAGCCTTTCAGCTCATCAGTGACGCCCAAAGCTTTGCGCTTGTCTTCCAGCTCTTTGCTTTCACGCTCCAAATAAGCAGCGGCGCGGGCTTGCAGTTCCTCGGCGGTGTTTTCATCGAGACCATCAATGGAGGCGATCTCGTGTTTGTCAACCATGGTCAATTCCTCCACTCTGTCAAAGCCTTCCGAGGCCAAAAGTTGGGCCAGTGTTTCGTCAACATCCAAAGCTGCCACAAAGCGCGCGGTGCGGGTGGCAAATTCCTTCTGACGACGTTCAGATTCTTCAGCTTCTGTCATAATATCAATATCCCAGCCAGTGAGCTGCGAGGCGAGGCGCACGTTCTGGCCACGGCGACCGATGGCCAACGAGAGCTGCTCGTCGGGCACCACAACTTCAATGCGTTCAGCTTCTTCATCGAGCACGACTTTGGCCACTTCGGCAGGTGCCAATGCATTGACCACAAATGTGGCCACATCAGGAGACCATTGGATGATGTCAATCTTTTCACCTTGCAATTCATTGACGACGGCCTGAACGCGGCTGCCGCGCATACCCACGCAAGCGCCCACAGGATCAATCGAGCTGTCCTTGGAACGCACGGCGATTTTGGCGCGGCTTGAGGGATCACGCGCCACTGAGACCACATCGACAATGCCATCATAAATTTCGGGCACTTCCTGACCAAACAACTTGGCCATGAATTGCGGATGGGTGCGGGACAAGAAAATCTGCGGCCCGCGCTGTTCGCGGCGCACGTCATAAACATAGGCGCGAATACGGTCGCCCTGCCTTGGGGTTTCGCGCGGCAGGGTTTCATCGCGGCGGATGATGCCTTCGCCGCGCCCCAGATCAACGATCACATTGCCATATTCCACGCGCTTGATGAGGCCGGAGATGATGTCACCGATACGGTCCTTGAACTCGTCATACATGCGCTCGCGCTCAGCATCGCGGACTTTTTGCACGATGGTTTGTTTGGCACTTTGGGCCGCGATACGGCCAAACTCGATGGGTGGCAAGGCTTCGGCAATATAGTCACCCACCTGGGCGGCCGGGTTTTTCTTGGTGGCTTCCACCAGTGAAATCTGCTTGGCATCTTCCTCAACTTTTTCGACAACTTGCAGCAGGCGGTTCAAGCGGGTCTCGCCGGTTTTTGAATCAATCTCGGCGCGGATTTCATTTTCCTGACCATAACGAGCCTTGGCGGCCTTGGTGATGGCTTCTTCCATGGCTTCCAGAACGATCGCTTTATCGATCGACTTTTCGCGGGCCACGGCATCGGCAATTTGCAGAAGCTCTAAGCGGTTGGCGGAAACAGGCGAGTTAGCCATTGGGATTTTCCTCTTCGGTTTTGATTTGGTCTTCGTCGATTTCAGCACCATCGCCGTAAGCTTGCGCTGGCAATCGGGCTTTGGCGGCTTCGATCAGCTGATCGGTGAGAACGAGATTGGCTTCATTAATATCGGCAAAAGGCAGGCCCACGAGTAAACGCTCTTTGCCGCCTTCGGGATTATCGATGAAGAGGCGCACTTCACCTTCGTGATAACCTTCGAGTTCGCCACGGAATCTTTTGCGGCCTGCCACGGGAATGGCCATTTCAATTTTCACATCATGGCCGGCCCAGGTTTCAAAATCTGCGGCGCGCACCAAGGGGCGATCAATGCCGGGCGAAGAAATTTCCAAATGATATTTGGATGAGATGATGTCGGCCACATCGAGCATGGGTGAGAAGGCGCGGCTGAAGTTTTCGCAATCATCAATGGTGAACGTGCCATCAGCGCGCTCGGCCATGATCTGCACCGTGGTGCCAAAGGTTTTGATGCGCACAAGCCTGAAGCCCATATCGGCAAGCACAGGCTCGGCCAAGCCTGCCACTCGGGCGGCGGGGCCCGTCTCTCGCGCTAATCTTTGCTCAGTCATCTTCCAGTCAGTGCCTTGCAGATACAAAAAAAGCGGGTCCCTTTCGGGACCCACTCTCATTTCCGATGATCGGTATGTGAGTGAATTCTTGGCAGCGCTATAGGCCCGAAATCACCTTATGGCAAGGGCCGATTAAGCCGCTATTCCAAATCGCGTTCCGGCATAGGGTGATAGCGTTTTACGTGCGGCGTTTTGGGTGAAGAACGACACCAAGACCAGAAGGAACATGATGAGCGATGGCTGCCAGCCGGGAACACCGGAAGTCAGGTGTGCTGAGAGCGCAAGCAGCAAATGATAGAACATGCCAGCATAGGCCAAATCGCTCAATGCCAAAGAATAGCGCGAGAGGATGGCAAGGGGGCCCAAAACTTTCACGATGGGCAAAAGGTAGGTCAGATAGACCGGATAGCCCAGCTGCGGGAACATCTGCGCCACCATATCATGGCCGAATGTATAGAGGACAGCGCCGCCCAAATAGCCAAGGCAGAGAAGGCCAGTTGCGATCCAATAGATGATTTTCATTTTATTCATGGGTTTTCCTTTTTGTAACTTTATAAGTTACATTACTTCATATTGGATCACTTTGGCAAGTGCTTTTATGTGAGGGTGGCCTCGATGATCGCTTTGAGGCCAGCTTCGTTTACTTTGTCGGCCGCCACTCTTGCTGAAAACCACTTGCGCTTACGTTGATGACGTTCTGGCCAATTGCGCAAGAGTTCGCTGACTTCAAGCGGATAAACAGTGACCTCGCATTCAACTTCGCCAGACTTTTTGCGTTTAATGTAATTATAGATGCCAAGCGATTGTTCACCGATGTTGCCTTCGAGACCCGCTTCTTCAAAGGCTTCAACAGCGGCGGCGACCCAATCTGTCTTGCCTTCCATGGGCCAGCCTTTTGGGACGACCCAGCGTTTGGTTTCGCGCGAGGTGATGAGCAACACGTCAACGCCTTTGCCATGCCGACGATATGGCAAGGCGGCAATTTGATGAAGGCGCTTCTTCGTCACAACACGAAATGGGCCAGCCAATAAAAGATCGCTGACATCAATGCTGCGGCGGGCATGGTGATGACCCATGCCCAAACAATGCTGGAGGCAAGGCCCCAGCGCACAGAGGACGCGCGGCGTGCTGTCCCTGCGCCGATGATGGCGCCCGTGATTGTATGTGTGGTTGAAACGGGAATGCCCAAGCCTGTCGCCATGAACAAGGTGATAGCGCCCGCCGTATTGGCGCAGGCGCCCTGCATTGGCGAAAGCTTGGTTATTTTTGAGCCCATGGTGTGAACGATTCTCCAGCCACCGAGCATGGTGCCCAAACCCATTGTCACATAACAGGCGAATATCGCCCAGCTGGGAACAGTGAATTCCTTATAGACATGGTTTGAATAGAGCAGCACGGCGATGACACCCGCCGTCTTCTGCGCATCATTGCTGCCGTGGCCCAGCGAATAAAGTGCTGATGAAACGAGTTGCAATTTGCGGAAGATGCCGTCAGCCCATGAGGGATTTGCCTTGGCGAAAGCCCAGCTGGCCAAGATCATCAAGACGATAGCGATGATGAACCCAGTGAACGGCGAAAGCACAATGGCATAGATGGTTTTCGAAAGCCCGCCCCAGACAATGGCGCCCGTGCCGCCCTTGGCTACACCTGCACCGACAATGCCCCCAACAAGTGCGTGCGACGATGACGATGGAATGCCGGCCAGCCACGTGATCACATTCCACGTTATGGCCCCCACCAAAGCGCCGAAGACCACAGCATTATCCACCAGATCTGGCGCAATGATCCCTTTGCCAATCGTGTTGGCCACACTGGCCTGAAAAATGAAATAAGCGGCGAAGTTGAAAAGACCAGCCCAAAGCAC
>Ga0075023_100000196_pt1 | contig 14655 bp, 14 predicted proteins | sample Str014_FD_71388 | JGI IMG/M metagenome (GOLD analysis project Ga0075023, IMG submission 71388) | Freshwater sediment microbial communities in response to fracking from Pennsylvania, USA - Straight Creek_MetaG_SC_2014 | ecosystem: Environmental > Aquatic > Freshwater > Creek > Sediment | place... | reverse complement strand
GAATCGACCGCTTTTGTCGATTGCCTGGTTCGCCGCCATCTCGCCGACGGCGTCGAGAAGACCGCTACCGCAGAGACCGACGGGTGGTTGATCGGCGATTGTTTTGGTGATTATGCCTTGTTCGGTGAACGAGACCTGTTCGATCGCTCCGCGTCCGGCACGCATACCGCAGGCGATGTTCATGCCCTCGAAAGCTGGGCCGGCAGCCGTCGATGTCGCGGTCAGGTTGCCGTCAACCGCGAGGACCATTTCGCCATTGGTGCCGATGTCGATGAAAAGAGTGGTGCCACGCAATTCAGCAAGTCGTGCGGCGAGAATGCCCGCAGTGATATCCGCGCCGACGTAGGCAGAGATGATGGGCGGCAAGTAGACAAGGCCTCCCGCCGCGAGGGCGAGACCTGCCTTTTCAGCGGGAATATGCTGACCGCCTTGGAGCGAAGGCATGTAGGGGTATTTTCCGAGCGAAGCGGGGTTCACGCCGACGCCAAGGTGGAGCATCGTGGTGTTGCCGCTGAAGATGGCTTCATAAAGCGACGATTGGGAAACGCCGCTCTGGGTCAGGGTTTCGCCGATCAGGCGATTGAGCTCCTGAATGAGCTCGCCGTGGAGCGTCTGCAACCCCTCGGGCGTGGAGCCGAGCTTGATGCGAGAGAGGACATCCTGCCCGTATCGAGCTTGTGGATTCAGGCTCGAAGCCACAGCGACTTCGCGCCCTGTGCGCAGGTCGTTTAAGGCAACGACGAGGGTGGTGGTGCCGATGTCAATGGCGACTCCGTGAAGCTGACCGGTCGTATCACCCGGCTCACTACCGACTAAAACGCCATCGGCAAAGACCTGCGTATGGCTGCGGTCGTCAGTGAGGGTCTTGGAGAACCAAGGATTGAGCGCCACGTCGACCTTGCGGCCATCGCTGAGGATTTTGAGCCCCTCGGGCTTGGCTTCGGCGATGCCGACCGCGACGTCGCCTTTGATCGTCGTGAGGCAGGCGAGCGTCCAACCTTCGTCGCGTTCGGCTTGGGAAAGTAAGTCGTGCGCGGCCTCGTCGACTTGGCTGCGTTGCGAAGAGGCTAGGCGGACGCAGCATTTTCCGCAGGTGCCGGTGCCCTCGCAGGGCGATTCGAGGGGAATCTCAGCGGTGCGCGCGGCATCGAGCAACCGGGTGCCGGTGGCAACGGTAACGCGGACGTTTTGTTCGTGGAAGAAGACTTCGGGCATGATGAATCGCGGGTGCGGTATCAACGGGCCGTGAAAAAGATCACGGGTTGTTGGCGCGGAGGGCGGCGGCGAGGGCTTGGGTGGTGTAGGAGGCGCAGGCGCCGCAGTTGCAGGCAGTGTTTTTAACCGTGTCGGTGAAGGCACGGATGGTGCGCAGCTTCGTAGACGTGCTCAGGCCGCAGGCGGGTGAAAGAATGTCGACGCCATTGTCGACCAAGTCCCGAGCCATCACGGCGATCTTTTCCGGCTCGGCCCATTCGAGGGCGAAGGTGCTGAGATTTCCCATCGTCGTGATCTGCGGAAATTCCTTCTTCAAATTCGGCAGGCTGATCATTGCGTCGGTGCTCAAGGCGTTGCACCGAATTGTCGGCAGAAGTGAGCGCACCCGTTTCAAATCACCGCAGATGTGAACGATTACCGGCGTATTGAGGGAGTGGATATGATCGATGACTTGGTTGAGGTAACGGACTGCGAAGGCTTCGAACATGACTGGCCCGAGGATTTCGCCGGTGGCGGAAGGATCACCCAGGGCGATGGCGGTGACGCCGCCCTCGAGAATCAAGCGCTCGGCAAAGGCGGCTAGAACACGCGCGACATAATCGACGGCGCGGTGGGAGGCTTCCGGATTCTTACGCAGCTCTTTGTAGAAGGTGAGAGGATCAATGATGGACGCGGCGGTGCTGACCGGGCCAGTGAGACTGGCGATGACAGGAAAATCGGGCTTGGCCGAGGTGATGCGGCGAGCAGCGTCGACGACGACCTGCATGCGGCCGCTGTGAACAAGCGAGGGAATATCACGAAACTCGATGGCGGAGGCGGATGGATAGTTTTCCTTCGCGATCTTGGGCTCGCACGCGAGGGTTCCGAGGTCGATCGTGCTACCGAGCAGTTCGGCCTCGATTGTCATGCAGAAAGGCACACCGATATTTTCGAAACCGGTTTTGTCCTGGACCGCCTGAGCCAGGTCGGCCATGCGAACCGGATCGGAGTGGGCTTCAGGCAAGGTGAGACCGGTCTCCTGCATGATTTCGACGATGGCGGCATTCATCATGCCGCCGGTGCAGATGACCGGGGGCCGATCGACGATTTCTTTGCGCAGGACGCGGAGCAGGCGCTCTTTGGGAGTGAGAGATTCCATGAAAAAGGTGGTAAGTAGTTTGGCTAGTCGCTGGCGATGGCGGAAGGATCGACCGGCCAGCCGATTTCGCGGACGGCGCCGAGCATGGCATCGATGTTGGCGAAAGGGGTTTCGACCGGCAGGCTGCAACCCGAGGCGACGACGAGCCCCTTGGGGTTGTCGTGGGCTTTGCGCACGCAATCGCGCACTGCGGCGCGGACTTGGGCGGGTGTGCCCTGAAGCATGACTTCGGACGGAGGGACATTGCCCATCAAGCGGACCCGATGGCCGACCTTGATCTTGGCGGCGTGGAGATCGGCTGCGTTGTCGAGGGACAGGCAGTCGGCTCCGGTGTCCGCCATGGCTTCCCAGATCGGATGCGTCTTGCCGCAGATGTGGAGCGTAACGGTCTTCCCGTGAGTATGGATCACATCGACGAGACGTTTCAAATACGGGGCACCAAATTCACGAAACTGCGCCGGACTGATGACGGTGGAGGAGCACATCGCGTCGGTCAGACTCGGCACGCAGCTGGTTTTGAGAATGGCTTCGGCGTAAATGCGAGCGCTCTCGAATGCGATTTCGCAAAGCTGGTGAACTGCGGCGTGGTTCTTGAGCATCAACCGGGCGAGGGTTTCGGCGCCGACGAGAAACGAGGCGGTTGTGAAAGGTCCGGTGAGAGCGCCGTTGACCGGCACTTCGTGTCCCACCGACTGGAAGGCGCGTTCCATGGCCTCGAGGTGATGGGGGAGATTCCCGTCGCGATATGGATCGGCGGGGCGAAGGCGGGCGATATCCTCGACTGAGGCGATCGCAGGAGCGGCCAAGTAAGCCGTTTCATCGTCGGGATAGTGGACCTTTGCGCCCATGGCTTCGGCCTGGGTGTAGAGATCGGTGAAGATTCGAATGACGTCGTAGTCGAAACGTCGATACGCGGCAATTTGGGCGTCAGCGATGGCTTTGCCATTACCGTGGAACGCTGCAATCTTGAGGCCGACGACGCGAGCGGCGGTGTTGCCCACGATCGGCACGCAAGGCAGTCGGTCGATCGGCTGCCCCTTGGCGTAGGCGGTAAAACGCTCAATCGCGTTCATCAGGCGGCGACCCCGAGGAGATTTTTGACGAGTTTGACGGCGGCGGGTGCGGTGCCCGCGTAGCCGTCGGCACCGATGCGATCGGCAAAACTTTGCGAGATCGGGCCGCCACCGACGATAACCTTGAAGCGCTCGCGAATTTGAGCGGCTTGAAGCAGACGTACGACCTCGGCCATGCCGTCCATGGTGGTGGTCATGAGAGTCGAGAGGGCGATTACTTGGGCGTCAGCCTTGATCGCTTCATCGAGAAAACGCTGGGGAGGAATATCGCGCCCCAAGTCGATCAATTCGAAGCCGGACGCCTCGAGCATGATCTTGACCAGGTTTTTACCGATATCGTGTGTATCCCCCTCAATGACGCCGATGACGATTTTCGGTCGTTGAGTATTTTCTGCACGTTTTATGTGCGGCCGCAGAATATCGAGGCCGAGGTACATCGCATCGGAGCAGAGCAGGAGCTCGGGAATAAAGTAATCCTCGGTTTCGAAGAGCTTGCCGGCGCGATTCATTCCGTCGACGAGGCCCTGTTCTATGGCGGTGTAGGCATCAACGCCCTGGGCGACGGCCTGCTCGGAGAGCTGGCGAGTTGTTCCCTCGTCCATGCCGACGACGGCGTTGGACAAGGCGCTAAAGAGTTCTTCTTGGCTCATAATGATGGTTGTGAAATTAAGCGGCTGCCTGGTTCGCATGCGCGTGTGCGGTGGCGACCATGGCCTGAATATTTTCGAGAGGGACGCTGGGCGGAATGTCGCAGCCCGGCATGAGGAGGTAGCCTGCGCCAGAGCCCGCCTGGGCGATACAGGTGCGGCAGGCTTCAGCGACACCCTCTGGCTTTTGGCGCTGCATGATCGCGACCGGGTTCATGTTACCGGCGAAAGCGATTTTCCCTCCAAGGATTGTGCGCACGTCGGTCAGCGGAACTTTGTAGTCAACCGACATAATCTGAGCGCCCGAAGCTGGGATGGCATGAAGGCGGTTCGTGGTATTACCGCAGATGTGGACGAGGACCCACACTCCGTGGGACCGGATGTGCTGGGCGACGCGGCTGAGATAAGGCAGTGAAAACTCAGAAAATTGCTCGGCTGAAATCAAGTCGCCCGAAGCAGTTGGATCGGCGAGGGAGATCATGGAAACGCCGGCGTCGATAAACGGATCGAGGTAGGCGATGCAAAGTTCGGTGGCGAACTCCAGCACCGCGTGGACGGCGGGCTTGTCCTTGTAGATGGCGCGCATCAGGTTTTCCACGCCGAAGGAAAGGCCTCCCAGCGTGAATGGCGCCCACTGACTCGTGCCGACCACGGACTTATCGCCAATAGAGGCGGCGAGAAGGCGACTGGCTGTCACGAGTTGTTGGATACCGGGATCGTCCTGGACTTTTGCGACAAGGATGCGTGCGCCGTCGCCCGGTGAACGCAGGATGGGCGCCTGGACGTCGGGCGTGCCTTTCAGACGAAATTTTAGCTCACCGCCGAGGCCGCGGATCGCGAGATTGTGATAACCTGATCCCGGCCAGACGATGTCACAATGAACGGCGTCGTTGGTTTCGGCGATGACCTCGGCGATGCGTGCCCCGCCGGCCTCCAAGGCTTGCTCCAAAGTCAGCCCGGCACGATTAAGCGTCCAGGCACCGGCAGAGAGCAACGACACGGGCAGTCGTGGCGTCGGCTCCAGCCGGATCAGGCTTTGGATGATTTCCTTGGAAGTCATGCGGGTTTTTGCCGGTAACGACTGGACTTGTTACGGCTTGACGGCAGGCACGGTGTCGCGCTGCGCGTAGTCGGTTTCGAGCTGCTGCCAGAAAGGATCCTTAGGTGCAGCGGTTGCGGCTTTGTCCAGGGCGCGCTTGTAGAAACTCGTGTCGATGTAGGATGCGATATCGCGTTCCTGGTCGGCGTATCCGATGCGGCGCATTACATTCCAGAACCGGATGGTGTTAGCGACGTCAGGGTCGGTGGGCTGGTCGTTGAGATAGGCCACGTCGACGATGTGGCGATCGAGCTTCAAGTACTTGGTGATGATGTCGACGGCTTGGTCGCGGTGGTCGTGGCCGAATTTTTCGGCTTTGAGCAAGGCGTTGATAACTCCGGCAACGACCTCGGGGTGCTCGGTGACCTCCGCGGTCTGCACCGCCAAGCGGCAGCAGGGGTGTCCGGGCAGGAGATCGTGGCTGGTGGCGACGACCTTAAGGCCGCTCTCGACGGCCCGAACCACATGCGGTTCCCAAACTGTGCCGGCATCGACTTCGCCCGAACGAACGGCCTCGATCACGGCGGGTGGCGACTTGAGTTCGAAAATCTGGACGTCTTTGCCTGGGATGAGGCCGAGATCGAGGAGCTTGCCGCGAAGAGCGGTATCGGCGGAGGAGAGGCGAACCACGGCGACCTTGCGACCCTTCAGGTCGGCGACGCTTTTAATCAGAGTGGCTTTTTCGGCGGTGGTGATGAGGGCCGCATCCTCATTGTGGATACCGCCGACGATGCGAATATCGGCGCCTTTCGCGATATGGAAAAGTGGAGCGGTGGCGCCGAAGGAGCCAAAGTCGAGTTTACCGGCGCGCAGGGCGGCGAGACCGTCAGCAGAATTTTGGAATTCGACCAGTTCTACCTTGAGGCCCTGTTCTGCGAAGTAGCCGAGTTCCTGGGCGACGAAGATCTTGCCCTGTCCCGGTACGAGGAGATGGCCAAATTTGATGGGCGTGAGGCTGGAGGCGGAAGCAGCGGAATCGGCTGCATGGATCGGCAGCGCGGCGAACGCGAGCAAACCCGCGAAAACGAAGTGAGAGAATAAGGATCGTTGGTTCATAGAAAAGGCTCGGAATGCGGGAGCGCGATCAACGGACCCAGAACAAGGCGCGTTTTTTGATGCGTTCGAGCAGTTCGGTCGTGAAGAGAACGACGATGCCGGTGTAGAGAATGCCGGCGACCATGCGCGGGTAGTCAGCGTAGTCGGCATACAGCTGGATGAAACGACCGAGCCCGGCATTGGCGCCGAAGAGTTCGGCCACCGTCAGCATGATGAAGGAGAAAACCAGCCCGACGCTCAGGCCGGAGAAGATGTGCGGCAGCGCTGCCGGGAATACGATGACCCTGAGATACTCGATGCCGCGCAGACCGAGAATGCGGGCGTTGTCGCGATAGCGTTGGGGTAGCGCGGCAGCTCCGGCGGCGCTGTTTAGGAAAATTGGCCAGAAGGCGCCAATGAAAACGACAAACCCGGCGGCGGTGCGGAAGGACGGCAGCAACGCGATGGCATAGGGAATGTAGATCGTGGGAGGGATGGGCGAGGCGAGACGGGAGAAGGGCAAAAAGAGGCGATGCAACACTGGTTGCGTTCCAGCCAGCAAACCCCAGCCGATACCGGTTACCACCGCTAAGAGATAACCTGGAATGAGAATGAGAAATGACGCACCGGTGCCGCGCAGCAATTCAGGCAGCGAAACCCAGAGCGCTTTTAGGGAGACGAGTGGAGACGGAAAGAGATAGCTCCCGGAAAACGACGCGCTGGAGACGAGCTGCCAGATCAGTACGAGGACGAGCAGGAAGACCAGTCCCTCCTGTCCTTTGATCCAGGACCGGCGGTTCGTGGTGGGGGCGACGTGGTTCGGCTTCGTGCGAGACTGGGGAACGACCGGTCTGGTGGTGGTTTGGGAAAGCGTGCTCATTTATATGCCCTCGGCGTTGGAGGCGACCAGGGAGTCTTCCTCGATGCGATCGATGACGTCTTGTTGGAACCGTTCTTCGATCTGGCGCCGGAGTTGTTGAAACTCGGCTGAATTGATCAGCGCACGGCGTTGACGCGGGCGGGCAAAGGGGATTTCGAGTTCGGCGATCACGCGGCCGGGCGAGGCGCCGAGCATGACAACGCGGTCGGCGAGATAGATGGCTTCGTCCACATCGTGCGTGACGAAGACGACGGATTTCTTCGGTGAGGCGCTGGTCCAGACCGAGACCAGCAGGTCTTGCAGTTTGGCGCGGTTGATTGGATCGAGTGCGCCGAAAGGTTCATCCATAAGCAGCGCGGGCGAACCGATCGCAATCGCGCGAGCGATGGCCCCGCGCTGCTGCATGCCACCGGAAAGCTCGTAGGGATATTTCTCCGCTGCGTCGGCGAGGCCGACCATCTCTAGATATTCGTCGGCGAGTTGGCGCCGCCATTTCCGCTCCAACGTCGGTTGTGCTTTGGAGAGCGCCAGCGTGATGTTTTGCGCCAGCGTCATCCACGGGAAGAGCGAGTAGTCCTGGAAGACGACGCCGCGTTCGAGTGAAGGGCCATCGATGGGTGCGTTGCGCCAGGCAAGTGTACCTTTGTCCGGAACGGCCAGACCGGCCAGCAGGCGCAGCAAGGTCGTTTTTCCGCATCCGCTCGGGCCCAACAGGCAGACGAATTCGCCCGCCTTGAAGGTGAGATCGATTTCGGAGAGGACAGCTTTGCCATGGTAGGAAAAGTTGACCCCATCGATCTTCCAGCCGGAGGAGGAATCGGTAAGCGATTGGGAGGCGAACTGACTCATTGAACGTGAAGCGTGTTGGGAGAAGATGAGGCGGTCGCAGCGGAGCTGGACCGCCTCTCCTACAGTGTCTTTTAGTGGCAGTGCTGGGGCGTTGCGTTGGCCTCCGCAGCGGTCAGCGTGAATGCGGTTGCAAGAGCGGCAGCGGATAATTGCGCTGTTTTGGCGGGATCGTCGCGTTCGTCAAAGGTCTTCAGGCGGTTCTGCCAGAAGGCCTCGGACGGGCTTTCCTTGGCCAGTTGATCGAGCGCACGCTTATAGAGGCCGGTGTTGATGAAGTTGCGGATCTCCAGATTGGATTCGACAAATTCGCTCTTTTTCATGGTTTGCCAGAAAAGTACGACGCCGGTGAGGTTTGGATCAGAGGATTGGTCCAGGTAGCCTTCGTAGTAGGCCTTCCGGATCAGGCCACGGTCGAGCTTCAGGTACTTCACGATGTCATCGATCGTCTTCTCGTGGTTATCCTGGGCGAATTTCTCGGCGCGGAGAAAGGCGCGCAGGAAATTAACCAGTACCTCGGGCCGGTCGGTGACGTCCTTGGTGTTAACCGTGAGGCGGCAGCATGGGTGACCCGGTGAGAGCGAGCGACTGCGGATAACAACTTTGAGGCCGGCTTCCTCGGCTCGGAGATCGTGCGGGCCCCAGACAAGGCCAGCGTCGACCTGACCGGATTTGACGGCCTCGATGACGGCAGGCGGGCTTTTCAACTCGAAGATCTGGAGGTCGGTTTTCCAGTTGAGGCCGACCTGCTCGAGCGCGCCGCGCAGGACTGCGTCGCCGGTGGCGAGGCGAACCGTGGCGATCTTTTTTCCCTTGAGATCGGCAACGGTTTTGATCGTGGGTGCATTTTCAGCGGTGGCGATCAAGGCGGCATCTTCGCCCATCACGCCACCGATGACGCGGATGTCCGCGCCTTTCGAGATGTGCAGGAGTGGGGCAGTGGTGCCGAACGCGCCGAGGTCGAGCTTGCCGGCGCGCAGGGCCGCAAGGCCATCGGCGGAGTTGGCGAATTCGACGAGTTCGATTGCGAGTCCTTCTTGTGCGAAGAACCCTTCTTCTTGTGCGATGAAGAATTTGGCGTGTCCGGTAACGGGAAGGTATCCGACGCGCAGCGTTGTTTTTTCTTGAGCGGTCAACGCCAGCGGCGCGGCGACCACGAGCGAAAGCAGGAGTGAGCTGAGGAGTTTTTTCATGGTGTTATCCTTGTGCGGAACGATTGCAGGGGGGCTCAGTACGTGAGCCGTACGCCGAGAGAGAAAACGTTCTGACTGTATTCGCGGCCGGGATACAAAGTATCGCTAAGTTGGTTGCGGGTGTGGGTGTAGGCGTAGTCGCCAGTTACTGCGACGTGCTTGGAAAACGTGTAGCGCAGGCCAACCGAATAAGTGTCGAGCCAGTCCTTGCGGGTCGTGGGCAGATCGTAGTTGGAACCGAGGACGCGTACCCCTGCGGTGCCGGAAAAGACAGCCGAGAACTTATGGGTATAGTTTAGGGCGTAGGTACTGTCCTGGTAGGTCGCGATGCCGGTGCTGGAGACCCAGTGCCAGACCTTGTTGGTGAAGACGAGGGTGTCGTCCTTCGACAGGTCAGCGCTGATCGATCCTTCCGTGTAGAGCCAGGTGTGGGTCTTGCCGTTCAGGCCGAGGTGGTCCGCGTCGCGGTAAGTGCGGAAATCGGGCCCGACTTGGAGATCAAGCTTTAGCCATTGGGCTAGCTTCCCTTCGGCTCCGATGAGGGTGCGATGGTAGTTGCTGTCGTTGTGGCGAAGATCCCAGGGCAGCTGGCTCTGTTTCTGTTCACCGTAGCGGTAGCCGGCCCAAAGCGAGAGGTCCTTGGTGGCTTTATAACCGAGATCGAAGCCGCCGTTGAGGTCGCTTCGATCGACGTAGTTTTGCCAGCCGGTGTAACTTGCCACGGCCTGATGCTGGACGGTCTTGAGGTCGTAAATGAGAGCGGTCGAAACGGCGCGAAGGAACCAAGTGGCGCTGTCATAACGGAGGACGAATTTCGCACGGTCCTGAAACTGCTCCCTGCGTTCGCGGGCGGAAGCAGAACCGTAGCAGCTGTAGAGGTTATACTGAGGCGCAGCCTCCTTGCCGTCGACGTAGATGAACGAATTGTCGAAGGAGACCGAGACGTCGTTAGAACTAGACTTGAGCTGTTGGCTTAAGTTGTGGCGTTGGTTGGTCTCGGTGGAAGCAGAGTGGAAAAAGGCGTAGTCGCCGGTGTAGCCGAGGCTCAAGGCCGTGATCGGAGAGTCGGGCGCGAGGTCGAGGGCGGACTTCAGATTCAGTCCGACTTTGGGGCTGATCGTGGTGACCCAGGAGGCGACGTCGGCGATCTCCGGTAAACCCGCGAGGGTTGGATTCCGCTCCGTGCCGAAGACGTTCGAGTCGTAGGACTCTTTGAGTGTCAGCGAAAGTTCACTGAGCGGGTTGGCTTTGACTTCGCCAGCGTGGGCGAAAGAGGCCAAGCCCGCAGCGGCGAAGAATGATAGTGAAAATCTAATGATCTCCACGTTCTTTACGGATCTCGATGTGAGTGACTGGTGCATTGATGTAGGTGCTCGAACGAAAGGTCGCCAGTTGTCTGGTCGTTATGGTGTAGGCATTTATCTCCGATTTGTTCGGTTGATTTCTAAGACCTACTAAGATGATAGGGAAAGTAAATATAACTAAGTACACTAAAACACCTAAGAAGGTGATGTAGCCATTATGTTAAGCTCAGCTTATTAGAAAACTTGTTCCCTTACCTGCATCCGTCGTGGCGTTCGTCGTTAATTTATTCTTGATTTGTTTAGTAGGGATTGCATGGTTGCGCCGACTTCACGCGACGTAGCGAGAGTCAACCCGCTCAGAAGGCGACTGTGCCGACCACGACAAGTCGCCCAGAGATTATAATGTTTTTTCTGTCGCGATAGACATCCGAGCCTACCTTAAAATGTGGTGGGCTATTTGCGATTCGCAGAAAGCCGAGCGTATTCAGCATGTCACGACAGCAACCAATTTGATGATTAAATGGCTGTCAGAATCGGAGCATGGAAAACTATGGCTCCGTCATCCATTTTATACTGAGCAGTTGCGTTTGCACGAGCAGCGTGAGTACGAGCGCAGGCGGCAAGCATTGGTGTTTCACCAGGAGATGTAGCAAAGGCAGATGGAGGAAGCTGCACGCAAACGAGAAGAGGAAAAAATAGCGGCAGAGGAGCGACAAAAGAAGGCAGAGGAGGAAGAGCACAAGAATCAGAATCCAGGGTGGATGACACCGGCGTTTGATGATCCACAGTTTTTGCGTGATGGGAAATCGCCAGTCGGCTTTGCAGAACTGGTTCGAGCCGATGTGAATTATCTTACCGCGTTGCTGGCCTCAGAATTTGGCCTTCTCTGGGATATCAAGCGCTTCAAGTATGTTTGCTTGATGGTGAAGCCTGGGGCGATTCCCGCTAAAGCACGTCCGTATATCGCCCCGGAGGCCCCTTGGCTGCCGGTCTTCGAGTCTGATCTACCCGACGGTCATTGACCAGCTTGCCGCCAACAGAATTCCAAAGCGGACATGCGGTCGTTGAACAAGCCTGGGAAAAGAAAAACAGGGTTATCAGGTGATTGACGGGTCTTGCACACCAGGGGCAACGTAGCCGTTCCCACAACAGCTATGACGTTATCATAATGGCCACTGACTGGCTCAAGAAACTACGAACGGAAAATTTCCCAAGCCAAACCGCACTCGCGCGTGCAGCAGGGATAGCACCGGCCCGCTACTCACGTATTGAACACGGATATTCCGACCTGCGTGAAGAGGAAATTGAGGGACTCGCGAAGGCGCTGAAACTAACGCATGATGAAGTGCGCAGTGGCGAACCAGGCGTCGCGAAGCCAAAACCCGCGAAACCAAAATCGCCGAACGGGATGAGCGCAGTCAAAGTTACTGAAGCACCGCCGCCGATACTGCCGACCGTCCCTCCGCCCATTTTACCGACCCCAATAGCGTCTCCTGCGGAGACAAAGCCAGGCGACAATTTGGATGATCCGAAAAACTTTTCGCTGCTCCCGCCGGTGGAATTGCTATCACACCAAAACTCCAACGACGCCGGTGTGCGGTCACAGTTGCAGAAAGCGTCAATCTTTGCCGAGAAAGTGCTTCACACCTCAAAAGTGAGACCGGCTGTTTGGGTGGCTTGGCGTGATTTCAGCCGCGAGGCACAAAAGTTTCTGCGTGGGCCGGCTCCGACCGTCCCGTCAGTCGAACCGAAACCAATTGTTAGGATACAGCATCATGCGCCCAAGCCGCCACCAGTCATTCCGGCGATAGCGAAAACAACGGCAGCTAAGCCCTCATCACGATTGCACGGAAACAAGAATGTCTTCGGGCATTTTGTGGATGTCGCTAGAGAGTGGTTGCCCGCGGCTACGAGTGCTGCACTCAACGAAAAGGCGCTCGCGGCGAAAACCAGTCATCCCGAAATGGGATTCATGAAGCATTTCAAGCGTATCGCCGAAATTGAACTGCCGCGCGCAGAATTCGACCGGATCGACCACGAGGCCACACGACGTGATGGCTCTGGCGCTTAGTTTGATGCGCGAGCGGCGCAACGAGAGTGAGCACAGGAAGCGCGATGGCGCTTAAGCGTATTCATTGATGAAGGGGTAACTTCGCTGGCTTCGCTCCAGGTCCACCGTCGAATTGAGCGGACTGGATACTTCTTCATCCCGCACCGATATGATTGGCAAGGAATCCGTGGGCTCATTTGAGCGACAGCAGGCGCTTCGCTTCCTTGTCTTTTGCCTTCTCTTCGGCGTCGTCTAGCATGAACCGTTCAAGCCGTTCAAAGGCAAACAACACGTAGATGAAATGGATCACAGACGCACCGAACAACCCTACGGATACACAAGCATACCACTTGCCCAGAGGATGAACAACTGGGATATCGGCGACGTTTAAGCCCCGCTATGAATGCCTGCTCCAATATGTGACAGAGCGGAGCCTTTCTCCATGAATGTAAGTACGGAAACTTTCTCTTTTCCATTCGGTCAAAACGCGACGCATGAAAGCAAAACTACTGGCGGGTGGATTGTTCATCGTCTTGCTTGTGGCTGCCTGCACGGATCGGGAGGCAGAGGCGCGCAGGGCAAAAGAGGAAGCGGATGCCAAGGCGCGAGCCGAGGCGGCCCACAAGGAAATGGATGCCTTACCCAAGGCGTTCAAATCGCGAGACTACTTCAAACAAAACGAACCGGGAAAAAAGCCCGAGCCGACGCCTGCTCCGGTGCAGCCGAAACCGAATCCTTGAACTGAATTCATCTCATGGCTGTACCAGCTGGAAGTATCCTGCCCGCAACCTTCTTCGATGGCTTGTCCACGTTGTGGGGCGGTTGCGCTTACCTCGCCAGCGCCATCGTAGCCGCAGGGCTTGTTTTCCAAACCGTGCGCAGCCGGCCAGACCCAGGCACATTCATCTGGCTTCTCGCGAAGGTGTTTTTCATCGGCCTCAGCACGATCTTTCTGCGGGAGTGGCTAATGCGCTTGAACGACATCGTGATCGCGTTCGGTAACATGATGGGCGTTGACCCCACTTTGGTGGATGATCGTTTTGTTCAGTTCATTGCGGGCAAGACAGCGGCTGATCCCAACTCCAGCGTTTGGGACATCATTTGGGGAACGCAGTCAATTGGTACCGCGATTTGCTACGCCTTCCTCTGGCTCTTCGGCTGGCTCTCGTGGGGCGTGCAATATGTTATCAAACTGATCGGCGATATACTCCTCACAGCTGGTTGGTCTTTGAGTCCGCTCTTTCTCTCATTTTTCATGCTCCGTCCGATGGCGGGTGTAGCGCAAAAATACATCATGGGGCTGGTGGCTCTCGTGCTCTGGCCGTTTGGGTGGGTAATGGCAGCCGTAGTCACTAATGCGATGCTGGACGCTGCTGCCACGGCAAATCTTCTCCCGATTATCATGCCCGACGCCGCGCTCGCGGCACCCGCGCTGACGGTGTTATTGATTGGTTCATGGATGCTGGTTAGTTCGTTTCTCGCGCCTTGGATCACGACGAAGGTTCTGCTAATGGGAATGAACCCGGCGGCAGCGTTCGCGCAAGGCGTAGGCGGTGTTATGCAGTCTGCGTTCGCGGGTGGAACCGGTGCCGCGGTGGCGGTCACGACGGGCGGAGTTGGCGCCCCTGCTGTGATCGCGGCGGCAGCGGCCGGAGCGTTGGCCGCAGGCGGCGAATCGGCTATACGCGGCGGTGGTTCGGCACGCACAACCAGTACTGCAGTGAGTGGGATTTCCGGGTTCTACCATGGAGGTCTTATGCGGAGGAATACGTTGGCTGCCGAAGAAGCAGCGGCGGCGCATTCTCGGCGGGCATCGGCCTCCGAGGCGATGGCCTCTGAAGTTCTCGCACATGCCCGGAAGCAACGGCGAAGCCGGAGCGGCTTCGACCATCAACCTCATGAGGATGATCCAAACCGAGCGGCTCTCGACATTTAATTCCTATGTTCACCACAAACCGACGACACACAGAAGCCCTTGAGAGATCTGCGCGTGCGTTAAAACGCATTGCTGCCGCCGAGGAAACCATCGCTCGCAACATCGGAGCGTTCTTGCGAGACGATGACGAACCAGATGAAACGCCACCGCCGCTTCCGCCCAAGGTGGCGACGCCTCCGAAAAGCCAACCGCCAAAAAAATAACCGTCATGGTCGCCAATGCCGAAACCACTGCTCCAG
>Ga0075023_100000194_pt1 | contig 14669 bp, 15 predicted proteins | sample Str014_FD_71388 | JGI IMG/M metagenome (GOLD analysis project Ga0075023, IMG submission 71388) | Freshwater sediment microbial communities in response to fracking from Pennsylvania, USA - Straight Creek_MetaG_SC_2014 | ecosystem: Environmental > Aquatic > Freshwater > Creek > Sediment | place... | reverse complement strand
AGCCGCTCTGCCAACCGCGCGATCGTCGCCTTGTCCGCACCGATCAATGTCTTCATCCACGACTCCTCGAAGTTCGTGGAACGACATGATATCTAATCTATTGAACGCGAACTGGTATCAATGCGCTCGTTGCGTCCGGAGTAGTAGGCGAATACATGTGATGGAAGCAGCCGTGGACCACGACGCTCGTCTCGCAGCGTCTTGTCGGGCGGGTCGTTCTTGTTCAGATACTCCTGACTCACGCGGTCGCCATCGACCCAAACAAAGGGGCGCCGTTGCTTAGCCATGTCGGACTGGATGCGCACGACATGACCACGAATTTCGTACTCCAACGTGTAGTCGAACGCAGCGTCGTGATCCAGATCTACGTCGCGGAAGATCGTGATCAGCGCCTCAATCAGGTTGGACTTACCCACCCCGTTCTGGCCGATCAGCGCATGGCTTCGGATGGACTTTGGCGCCTTGCCCGAAGTAGCACCTGGCCCGGGATCAACCACTGTCGCAAAGTCGATTTCAACACCGCGCAGGTTTCGGAACCGCGGAATGGAAAGATGACGCAACTGCATCGTCAGGCGTCCTGCTTGATCTTCATTTTGGCCACCTGAACACCTTCCGGATACTTCTTCGAGCTGTCCGGCGCGTTCTCGTCCAACACATACGAAGGATCGTCAATCCAGCCATGCTCAATTTCTACCTTTAGCTGTGCGTAGAAGGCATCGACTCCCTTTTCTACCCCCCAGCGCTGCCAAAGATCTTGCGCCAGCATTTCGCCGTTGTGGCGACTCAACATCGTTGCCAATGGAGCCTGATCCCCAATTGCGGGCAGGGTACCTAGGCGCAGCGGGGAAACAAGTTCGGTTTGCGGGGCTTTCAATGATGTCTCCTCTTCACCATCGACTGCGATACCAGTCAATGCTGCAATCGTGGACGTTGCAAGGTTCGCTGCAACGCGCAAACCCTGATTTAGGCAATCCGCGTGGCGATCGGAAATCGAGAACAGGCGATCAATGATTCGAACGATCCGATCCTGCTCATCGCGAGGGGGGACAGGAACAACCAGATCCTCGACACCACCAACGCGGAGGTGCTTAACAGTCATGCCGATGGCTGCCTCCATCATTCGAGTCTGGAAGCTAGGGCTTTGAATGACATAGAGCAGGTAGCGGTTGCTGAACAGTTCCGGAATCAGTCGGATGAGCATGGTCCGCTGCCCAAGACAGACTCGCTCGCCATCGGGAACGATTGCAGCCTCGCCCATGGGAGCCTCTCGCGTAAAAAATATGTCGCCGGCGACGGGCGGCATGCGTCTCGCCCAGTAGGCATACGTCTCCCCTGAAATCTTGCGGGTCTTCGTCAGATCCATTTGTCCATCGCGGATGTCAGTCGTGCGGACTAGGTGGACCCCTTCAGAGACATATGGGGCCGTCTTGTTGTGGCAATCCACGATGGCTTGCGAGATCTGCAGCAGTGAAGCCCAGCACCAATGGTCAGGAAGCATGTCAGTCGGCGCAGCAACCTGCTGGGTCCGCAGCTTCTTTAGCATTGCGGTGGCTTCCTTTCTTTCCTGCTCTTCCGCGGTCTCAGCCCACTTGGATCTGGCGGCTGCAATTTGCTCAAGCAGCCCGGAAGCAGAGGCAGGATCTAGAGTCGGTGCCAACATCCGCCCACTAACGGCCAGGTCGAGAACCAGACCCTTGAAGTCCCGAACGTCCCCCGGCTCGCTGAACAAGCGCCCGAAATTTGATTGCAGGCGTTGCCAGCTCGTCTGCAGCTCGCGCGGGCTTTGGGCGCTGGCGAGGGCTTGCAGCACGGACTGGCGAAGGGCGTTTTGCAGCCTGCGGCGATCTTGCTGCTGCTGCTCTAGCTGATCGCACAAAGCCATCAGCTCGTCGACTTTGCCGACGATGCGGAATTGCTCTTCCGTGGGGGGCAGTGGAAACGCCCGCGTAGCGAAGTAGTCCGTAGGCACGCGCTTTTGACCCGCAGTGCCGGTCATCTTCTGCTCGCCTTCGGCCGTGAACAGTGGCGAACGAAGAAAAAGATAGACGTACCCGGGTAAGACCCCCGCGTGAATGGGCCGAAACACCTGGAGTTCGGTGGTGCCAGCACCGATACCTGCATCGCCTGGCAAGCCTTCCACTGGGGCGGCCTTGCCGTTCTCGAAACAAGGCGTGATCTTGGCCAGCACTACGTCGCCGTTTGCGAAGTGGGTATAGCCCTTTTTTATGTCGCCCCAGCGCTTGGTCTCAGCGACGATGGCGGCACGGTGAAGCTGAGGCACGCCGCTCATGGGGACGAAGGCAGCCAGTTGATCGTCCGGCGCCTCGTTGCGTGGGTTGATCTCGCCAATGTCGAGCAAACGGGTCCATCGCCAAGTGGCCGGCAGTGCGATACCCTGGGGCAGCCGGACCGGCTCGCTTTCAAGCTCAAGCATCCGCTTGTACTGCTTGGTGTGAATCAATCGCCTTCGTTGCTCACCAATACGCACCAGCAATAGGCCAGCATCTTCTTCCGTGTCGCTGCGCGGACTGAGCGAGCCAGTGACCGCCAACTGGTAAATCATCTGCCGCAGGTGCGCGACGCCTCCTGGTGCTGTGGCTATGTGCCCGAACTCAGACAAGAACTGCTGTGCATCCATCAGGCGTCCTCGCCGACGAAGTGATGCGCCAGCGCGGCTGCAAGCTCGCTCTTCAGGCGGTTCTCGGTCTCATCGATCTGGCCAAGCAGTGTCTTGTATTTGTCCAGTAATGCGTCGGGGTCGTGGCTCTCCTCTTCGGGTGCGTTTGGGTTCCGCAGGTCAAGGTTGTAGATCGGCCAGTACAGCCGGTCCCCTGACGCTTGGGAGTCGCGAGCCTGCAGGCGCAAGCTGTTGGCCTGGGTACGCAGCGCGTCGATCTCAACGTCCACAGCTTGGCGCCGATTGACATCGCTAACGCCCTTGATCGATTCGCGCAAGTCGCGAATTCGATTGTCCAGCACGCTGGCCTCGTTGCCCAACTGTTCGGAGCGGTCCCAGTGGGGCTTCGCAGCTGCTTCAGCCTGCTCGCGCTTGGCCTTGAAGCTCACCCTCCATGCGAACTCGTTCTCGACGCGATCGGCAAAGTCGTTGGCCTCGCTGCCCCACCAGTCCTGCTCGGGCTTGAACTCCTCGAAGAGGATCGGCTTGGTCTTGCTGTAACTCTTGTAGCCCAACGGATACGGGTGCTCGAAGTACCAGATGGCGTCGGTGTGGAAGTGCTCGGTACCGTCGTCCACCACGGCCCCCTTGGTAAAGAACAGCAGGTTGGTCTTGATGGTGGTGTACGGGGCGAAGACGCCCTTGGGCAGGCGCACCACGGTGTGCAGCTTGCAGTCGCGCAGCAGCAGCTTCTTCAGCGTGGCCTTGGTACCGTCGCCGAACAGAAAGCCGTCTGGCAGCACCACGGCGGCCCGGCCGTTCTCCTTCAGGAGCTTCTTGACGATCAGCGCCATGAACATGTCGGCGGTCTCGCGGGTGCGCAGGTCGGCAGGATAGTCACCCCCGACGCCATCATCCTCGTAGCCGCCGAACGGCGGGTTGGTGATGACGCAATCGACCTTGTCGTTGGCGCTCCACTCGTTCCAGCCGACGCCCAGGGTGTTGCGGTGCTCGATCTGGCTGGGAACGTCGATACCGTGCAGCAGCATGTTGGTGGTGCACAGTAGGTGCGGCAGCTGCTTCTTCTCGATGCCGTGAATCAGGCCCTCGATGGCGGTCCTGTCTGCGGCGCTCGACTTGCCTGTCAGTTGATTGCGCAGGTGATCGATGGTCGCGGTCAGGAAGCCGCCGGTGCCGCAAGCTGGGTCCATCACCGTCTCGCGCTTTGCCAGACTAGGGTTCAGTCGGTCGGCCATGAATTGTGTGATGGCACGCGGGGTATAAAACTCGCCCGCATTGCCGGCGCCGCGCAGGTCGTTTAGCAGCTGCTCATACACGTCACCCAAGTTGGCGCGGGTCTTGAAGTCGTGGAAGTCGATGGCCTCTTCCAGCTTCTCAATCACCGCCAGCAGCTGAGTGCCGGTCTTCATGTAGTTGTTGGCGTCCCGGAAGACGCTGCGGATCACCTTGTGTTGCGCGCTGACGGTGGCGTCCAGCTCCTTCAGCGTGGGGAACAATTGGTTGTTGACGAAACTGATGATGTCGCTGCCGGCGATCTGAGGCTTCTTTTTGCCATCAGGGCCCGCCACGTATGCCGCCCAGTTGCGCCAGCGCATGGCAGCTGGCAACGGGGACTTGTAGTTCGGGTTGTCGTCTTCCCACTCCTCCTCACGCTGGTCGAAGACCTTGAGGAAAAGCATCCAAGTAAGCTGGCCAAGGCGCTGGGCGTCGCCGTCGACGCCGTCGTCCTTGCGCATGATGTCCTGGATGGACTTGATGGTGCTGCTGAGATTCATCTCGTTGTTCTCGTGTCCCATTGCCTGACGCAAAGTCAGGCTTGCTTCTTGTCGTTCTCTTCGTAGAGGGCGTGCTCCAGCGCCTTCACGGCCTGCGTGAACTGCTCGACCCCTCCAAAAATCCCGCGCCGGATCTGCGTCTTGCTGCCGAACTGGTCGAAGGGCGGCAGCTCCAGAACCTTGGCGTCTTCGATGTTCTGCACGCCGTGGTCAGCGAACTTGTCGAGCAAGGCTTCCAGCACTGCACGGGCCTGTTCGCCGTACTTCCCGAATACGTCGCGCTTCTTGACGTTGTTGGCGCGCTCGCGCCGGGTCAGCGGCTTCTGGTCGAAGGCGACGTGGGCTACCAGGTCGAATACGTCCAGCTCGCCGCCGTTCGGCACGGCTTGCTGCAAGACCTCCAGCGGGACGCCGTGGTCGGCCAGCTCCTCAAGTACGGCTAGCTTGCGCTCGGCACTGTTCCATCTGCGGACGAAATCGGTCAAGCTGCCGAACTCGGCCTGCAACGCCTTCTTGATGTCGTCCTTGAGCAGAACGCGGTAATCCTCGGTAATCAGCTTGCCGTCGGCATCGAGGTACTGCGAGCGCTCGACCGCGACGCGCACATTCACGTCGTCGATGACGTACTTGATGCGGCCTTCGCCACCGCCACCGGTGGTCACGCCGGGCGGCGTGACCTCCTCGCCGGGCTGGCCTGGCCCAGGGGATGGAGGATCGGGCTCACCAGTTCCTGGTGGAACATCGGGCGGCACCACTGGTTCATCGTCCTTGGGCTCGTAGATCACCACGGGCTCGCCGTCGAAGTCCGGATCGGCAAACAGGCGCGTGGCGCCCTTGAAGTCCATGATGGTGAAGTACAGCTTCTGGTAGTCCTCGCGCAGGCGCGTGCCGCGACCGATGATCTGCTTGAACTCGGTCATCGAGTTGATGTTCTGGTCCAGCACGATCAGCTTGCAGGTCTTGGCGTCCACCCCAGTGGTCAGCAGCTTCGACGTGGTCGCGATGACGGGGTAAGGCTCGTCGTTGTCGATGAAGTACGAAAGCTGAGCCTTGCCCTCGTTGTCATCACCGGTGATGCGCATCACGTAGCGGCGATTGCTGGCGGCAGCGGGGATGATCTTGACCAGCTCCTGGCGCATGCGTTCGGCGTGGTCTTGGTCGTCGCAAAACACGATGGTCTTGGCCATCGGATCCGTGGCCTTCAGGTACTCCCACACCTTGCGCGCCACCAGCCGGGTGCGCTTCTCCAGCACCAGATTGCGGTCGAAATCCTTGGTGTTGTACTGCCGCTGCTCGACGGGCTGGCCGAGCTTGTCGACCTTGCCCTTCTCTGGGGTGTAGCCGACGGCATCCACGTCCGTCGCGATGCGGATCACCTTGTAGGGCGCGAGGAAACCGTCCTCGATGCCTTGCTTCAGCGAGTAGGTGTAGACCGGATCGCCGAAGTAGGTGAGGTTGCTCACCTCCTTGGTCTCCTTCGGGGTCGCAGTCAGGCCCAGGTGCGTGGCGGCACTGAAGTAGTCCAGCACGTCCCGCCAGGCTGAATCGTCGGCAGCGCTGCCACGATGGCACTCGTCGATGACCACCAGGTCAAAAAAGTCAGCAGGGAACTGCCGGTAGATCTGCTTCCACTCTTCGCGCCCGGTCACAGCCTGGTACAGCGCCAGATAGACCTCGTAGTTCTTCTTGACCTCGCGGTTGACGACCTTGTGCATCACTTCGCCGAACGGGGCGAAATCCTGCTGCATGGTCTGGTCGACCAGGATGTTCCGGTCCGCTAGGAAGAGGATCCGCTTCTTGGCCTTGGCCTTCCACAGGCGCCAGATGATCTGGAACGCGGTGTAGGTTTTGCCGGTGCCTGTGGCCATAACCAGTAGGACGCGCTGTTGGCCCTTGGCAATGGCTTCGATGGCGCGGTTGATGGCGACGCGCTGGTAGTAGCGTGGCTCCCTGCCGCTGCCGTCCGCGTAGTAGGGTTGCTCAACCAGCCTGACGGCCTTAGGTTCGGTCAGCCCCTTCCACTGTTGGTACAGCAACCACAGGTCAGTCAACGAGGGGAACTCGTGTAGCTGAAGCTCTCGCTCGACAGGTTGCGTCAGCCCTGTCCGGTCATGGAGCAGAAACCCATCGCCGTTGCTGCTGATCGCGAACGGGGCATCCAGCATTTCGGCGTACGCAAGCGCCTGCTGCATTCCGTGCCCCACCTTGAACCGCGCCTGTTTAGCCTCGACGATTGCAATCGGAACGCCAGGACGTGCGTAGAGAACGTAGTCAGCGCGCTTCGGGCCACCCTTTACGTTGGGATTGCGGATCCGGGCGGCGAGACTGCCTCGCACCATCACTCGACCGTCGGTGAGATTCACTTCCTCGCGAAACTGATGCTGCAGCCAACCCGCCTGCTGAATCGCAGGCGTGATGAACTTGGTGCAGATGTCGCGTTCGCTCAGGTCGTGCTTGTCCAACCGAAACTCCCTTTTCGTGCCGGGTCGCTCTTCGGCTCCTTGGCCCTATTTCGCATGTTCACTTCAACGCAACCGCCGACTCATCGTCCGCGGTGTACTCAAGCAGCTCTCCGACACCGCAGCCGTAGTGCCTGCAGATGGCATTCAACGTGTCGAGGTCGATGCGCGTCGAAGTTTCCCGATAGAGGCTCGTGACCGTGTTGCGCGACAGGCCGGTGGCTCGCAGCAGATCGACGATCTTTTCTTTGTTCTCGCCCATCAGGCGGGACAGGTGTATCCGGATCACTGACGCCACCTACTGTTGTGCGACGGAAGCCTCTCAAAAACGTCAAGTAGCTGACGTTTTCCGTCCGATAGCTTACCTTACGAGCAGGACTCTCCCGCGCCGATCGTCGACTCGCGGAACCGGGCGGCATCACCCGGCATCACCCGGCCTCACCCGGCCCGCGTACCAAGCTGGCGATGAATGGTGTTGATGCAGCTGAGGAGCTTCGCGGGGACATCCTTCCTGCGCTTGTTGGTCCGAATCGGATGGGCACAAAGGGGGTGGCGGTATCGCTCCTCGCCTGTTCGATGAACGTCCTCGATCGTCCCGCCGACGGCAAGCCATTCGCGGCGGAAGCGCCGACGGGATTCCGTGTGCAGTGCGCCGTTCACTTGCGGCTCCGATGCAGACCTTTGGCCTTGGCACCGCCCTTGGCGCGGGCTACAGGCGCCACGGCGCCAACGTCGATGTCGAATGCGGCCTGGAACTCGGCATGCTCCGCGGTGCCCGGCACCACGTGATCCGGGAGATGGCAGGCGAAGCCATGCATCTGCGGAGGGAGCTCCAGCGCATAGAGACCGCAGCCATACAAGTCCTGGCATTCCGAACGCATGTAGTAGAGCGGGTCTGAGAGCGAGACCTCGATTGCCTTCAATGGACTGGTCGGCATGTCTTCGACGCCAGACTGCCATCCGATTTTGCCGACCCGGGTCGAGAAGCCCAGGTACTTGAGGAACCCATCTTCTCCCCGAAGGCAAGCGAAGAGAAAGTTGACGAAGGCATCACGGCAGAGGTTGCATTGCTCAGCCACTCGGCGCAGCGTGGCCGCCGTGGACACTGCGACCTTGATGCTGACGGGCTCGAGTTCCTTGTCCCTCGGCCCCATCCGCTTCAGACTGCCCGCGATGTAGCGGCGCGCGGCTTCTGAGTTGACCTTTCCGGAAAGGTCCTCCTCGAGGTATCGCAACTCGCTGAGGATCATCTCTTCGATGAAGGCGTCCTTCAGAAGAGGCATCGCACCGAGCTGCCTGGAGAACTTCTCGTACATCGGCTGGAACACCTTCACGGTGATCTTGGTCGTCTGATCGTTGGCTGCCATTCGTTGCTCCCGGTGGTGGAATGGGTCAAATTATCGAAGCGCACGGAAAATTCCGTAAGGGGGCACGAGTACGGAAATTCGGGAGCGCCAGGCTTCCCGCTATCGATCCGGGCCGATCTCCATCGGCCTGGGCCGCGGCGCCACTTCCGGCGAAACCCTTTGCGTGGCTGCTGCCTGGCTGATGGGCATCTCCTTGATGAACGCAGCTATCGCGCGCGCCAGCTTGCGGTCTTCCGCGTCGACTGACATCGCCAGCGCCTTGCCCACATGCATCCAGGCTTCGACGGCCTGGGCTCGCGTCGCCTGCGCCGCCGCACTTGCCTTGGACCCCGGGCGCGTTGTTCTCAGGCGGCCATCCTGCCGAGCCTTCAGCCGCCACAGGGTGTCGTAGTTCCTATCGCGCCCGCGGGTAGCCTGACGAGTCGCTTCGGCTTCGATGCCCTGATCGCGCAGCTTCTCGGCAAAGGTCTCCCGCCACCGGTGCAGGTCGGCCTTGCGCGGATTCAGGCGCTTACCGTGCCTTGACTCGGCGCGAACGCTGATGTGCATGTGCGGGTTGGCCTGGTGGTCGTGCAACACCATCACGTACTTGTGGTCCGCCAGCTCGACCTTGGCGAACTCGCGAGCCGCACGCTGCACGGCCAGCGGATCGGTGCCACGTGGCATCGACAGCATGATGTTGAAGGCCTCGCGCCGGTCACCCGTGTCGTCGATGAAAGTGCCTCCGTAGCGCCAGTCGTCAGCCAGCCCCTGAAGTGCTGACTTGCCGCGCGAGGTATCGCCGCGGTCGTCTTCGATGTCGAGACGGCCGTTCTTGCTGATGTAGCGGAAGTGGGCGGCGATGGCCTTCATGCCACGCCCGCCGCCCGTGACCTTCACCATCACCTGCGGCGCCCGACGCACCACGGTCGCCTCGATGCGAGCGCGAATGCCGGTGGCCCGCTGATGTGCGGCGAGTCCGCTGAGCTTAGGTTGTGGTCGGGTGTGCACGATCCGGTTGCCCGGATAGAAGAGCCGGTCGCCCCACTGCAGCAGGACGCCGTCGATGTTTTGAACCTGGGTCATGACCGTGCTCCTGGCTGGGTTGCGCGGCTACGGCGCTGTTGCATCCCGCTGCCCCGGCGAGGCTGCAGGTCGACCAGCGCACGTGTGAGGTAATCGAGGTGCTCCCGCACGTCGCTGCTCAAAGTGCTCAGCATTGGTCGGTACTCGTCGGCGGGCCTGAAGGCGCCCTGCCTTAGCAGCGAAACCAGGTGGCTCAGGTTCCGACTTAACGTGGACATCTCGGCACACGCCGCAATCAACGCCCCGACGGTCTCGGCACGGTCGCTGGCCGGCATGGGCGCGGGTTGCCCCGCCACCAGGTCGACGACGAAGTCGCCCGGAGGTTGACCTGCCAGGCGGGCCGCGGCCAGCACCGCAGATGCGTCGGTGCGGGGCATGCGCAGCGTGAGCCGTACACGGGTCAGGCTGCGCGCTTCAAGCCGAAGAGGCCTGGCCTCGCTGACAGGCTCAGCAGAGCTCCCCAGAGCCTCAGCAAGCGTCGCCCGAACCCAACCCGAGGGAGACGTACCGGCCAGCCGCGCGCGCTCAACGAGCGCGGCTTTCAGCCCATGCAGATCGACGCTGAGTCGACTACGTGACGAGGGTGCCATACCTGAGCCTCCTGACATGCGGAGCGTGTCAGACAACGGCGCCATCGCGCCTATCTCTGCACTCACCTACGCATTCAGTATTGGCTCGGATCGAGGCTTCAAGGCCGATGATTCCGAAGCCAGAATCATCGCGGGCCGGGCGAATCGAAGGTCGCGTGTCAATCGGATTGACAAGCCGAAAGGCGAAGCTGGGCCTGGCATTCATGCCGGCTGCGAGACCTTGGGGATGAGGACAGGCGGCGGGTGCGCGGTTGATGTTGTCAATCGGATTGACAACTCGTCGCGGGCCGGGCCGCTGCGTCAGGGATCGCTGAAGGTCATTCGCTGCTGTTGGTCGGCTTCGACAGGCGGGCGCGCGCGTCGTCGAGCTTCCCCTGCAGCCCAGCGACGACATCGGCGGCATCGACATAGTCACCCGTGCGCTTCGCTTCGTCTCGCGAGCGCAGGCCGCGGGCAATGAACTCGGCCTGGACTCGCCGGCGCTCGACACTGGCGCGCACCGCGGCCTCGACGAACTCCGCGAGGCTCTCGCCCTCGGCGAGTACCGATTCGATCTCGGCCAAGAACTCCGGCTCGACAGGAACGGAAGGCAGGCTTGCACTCGTCATGGGCATAAGGTATCGCAGCGACGCCACCTGGTCCAGATGGGGAGCCGCAGGACTCTTCGTGCCGACCCTGTCAATCCGATTGACAAGCCCATCGCCCAGGCCTCACCCGCCCACGAACCCCAGCAGCTTCAGCGCAGCGACAGGTGCCAGGCGGCGCGGTCCACCCGTCAAGGGGCGCACGTACATGCAGCCTGCGTGGTCGGGGACCACCGACACCACCAGCTGATAGTCATGACCCTCGAACTCCACGTGGATGCGTTGATCGGACCTGATGGGTGCGTCGGGCGAGGTCGAGCGGGTAGGGACACCACGAGGGTCAGCCGGTGATCCCGGGGCTCCCGGCAGCGTCTGCACTGCTTCCTCTGCGCCCGGATCGTCGCGGGCCACGTCGGCGGCATCGGGCGGCTGCACCGCACTGCCCGCAGGTGCCGGCACGGGTGCCGTCCGGCGCTCCAGCGTTGCACGAAACTCCGTCAGCCGGTCTCGGGTGATCGTCGGTTGCTGAGCGGCCCAGGCCTCCACCGCGTCGCCATGTTCGCCATGCAGGCGCCGCAGGTCGTAGAGCTCGTTGGTGCCTCGGCACCGGCCCTCGCGGTAGGCCTGCAGCAGCCAGTCCGGCGGCTCGATCAGTGCGGTGGCCAGGGTCACCCACTGCCGGCTCTTACCGAGACGCTTGGCGATCTCGGCCTGGTTGTCGCCTAGTGCGATGCGCTTCTGCACGAACAGCGCCAACTCGAGCGGCCTGAGGCCTTCGCGCTGCTCGTTCTCGATCACCTGGTCATAGCTGTCGGCCGTGGTGTCGATGAAGGCCGGGATCTCGACCATGCCGGCCATCTTTGACGCACGCAATCGACGCGCGCCGAAGTTGAGCATCCAGCGGCCCTGCGCCTGCAGGTTTGGCCGTACCGAGATGGGTTGGCGCACGCCGCGGCTACGGATCGTCTCGGCCAGGTCTTCGAGCCGGTTGTCTTCGAACTCGCGGCGCGGCTGCTCGGGATCCTCGTCAATCGACTCCACGGGCAACATCAGCGGCTGGCCGCTGTTCTCCAAGGTCGGCGCATCCAGCGCCGCCAGGTCGTCAAGCTGCAGCGGCATGGTTCGCCTCCGAGGTCTTGGCCCGCGCCATCACGATGTCGCCGATCCGTTGCAGGCTGGGCTCGATCTCGCGCCATGCATCCCGCGCTGCGGTCTTCTTCATCTCCCAAAGCACGGCACCCTCGGCCTGGGCCTCGGCGATACACGAGCGACGGGGCATCGAAGCGAAGTCGCCCGGCCCGTCGCCGATGCGGATCATCAGCGGGTGGTACTGCTGGACGACCTGCAGGAAGTTCGCCTTCTGGAACGGTGTCGGTTCCACGAGCGTCGGCAGCAAGCCGATCAGGACAAGCTTGGAGTTCAGTACCGCCTTGATCTTGCGGAGGCCGACGCGCTCATGGTTGAGCAGCCCGCTGACGCCGTCCATGGCCTCCTGGTTGAGCTGGATCGGCGAGAGCACGAAGTCGGCCGACGCGAGCGCTGCGATCACGCGGATGTCGGGGTTCGGGTTGGTGTCGACCACGCACACGTCGAATGCACCGTCCACCGCAGCGAGGAAGCTGCGGAAGTTGCGGGCGAACGGCGTTTGCAAGGCCGGCTGCCGCTCCAGCCCCAGCAGCGCCCGGTCGCCCGGCACCAGCACGAAGGGCTGGGCGGGCAGCGCTGGCGCGGTGCCAGTCATCAGCGCATCGGCCGCGAAGGCAGTAACCGCAGCCCGGCCAGACAGGCGCAGCGGCTTGGTGAAGTTGCCCTGGTGGTCCAGGTCGATGGCCAGCACGCGCTGGCCACGGTGGGCCAGGTGGTGGGAAAGCAGCGTAGCGACGGCGCTCTTGCCGACACCGCCCTTCTGGTTGCACAGCACCAGTGTCTTCATCGGGATACCTCCTGAGTTCGCGGGCACATGGCACCGACCCGCCAAGTGAGCGCGCCGTGGCGGGAGGTGACGTTTGGTCTGCCCGGCAGCCGGCCCTCGATGGGCCGCTGCCGGGCCGCGCGAGCCGGCCGAAACGAAGTGGAGGCCGGCGAGCGCGCGACTTGTTGAAGACACGCACCGACGCGAACGCGCCAGGGCCATGGTCGGGCCACTGCAGGGCTGCAGCAGCGATGAATCTCAGCGAAGAATCATCGATATTGGGCGGCGCCGGATCAGGCGTCGTTCGGCCAGCGCAGGCCCCAGCGCTTGATGACGGCGCGCACGCGGGCGTCACCGTCCGGGATCAGCGTGTGCAGGTCGGCCCGGCCCCAGCGCAGCGCATCCAGGCAGCACAGCATGTCGTTGCTGATAGCGATGTCCACGGCGCGCAACTCGAACAGGTCGAAGGGGAAGGCCTGGCCGTTGTACGTCGCGGCGAGGAAGCGCGCGATGCGCGGGATCTGGCCGGAGTCGCGCTCCTCGGCCAGCTTCAGCAGCCGCGCATAGGCCTGGGCGCCGGCTTGCGTGGCCTGAAGCGATCTCGCATCACACGCGGCGATCTCGGCATCGATGGCGTTGTGGCCCATGTGAAGCTCCTCGGGTGCGTGTGGGACAGCCGGCCCGATGGTCGGGCCGGCGGGCAGCGCCGGAGGCGACGACTTTCATCGGAAAGTCATCGCCCGCCGGTCAACCCTTGAGCTTGCGCATTTCCTCGGCCAGCATCCAAAGCGCACGGTTGAGGCTCACGCCGCGGTCGATGCTGCCGACCGGCCGGGTCTGCACCCGGCGACCCTGGGCGCTGCGGCCAGGCTGGCCGCCCCGGATCACGTTCTCCTGAACCCTCTGGAACGTCGTCCACAGGCTGTGGCCGATGTCCTCGGGCCGGCGCGCCTCGATCAGCTGCTCGGCCGTCACCGGCGCGGGCCGGTGGCCGCCGGTCTCTTCGACGGTGCGCTCACCAAAGCGCAGCGCCAGGGCAGCGGTCGCGAAAGCCACTTCCTCGGGCGGCGCGAGCTGCAGCGCCTTCATCGCCTCGGTGTGCTCGCCCACCGCCTCGAACTCGTCGAGCACGCGGAAGGCACCTTCGATCACCTCGCCCTGGATGTTGCCCTTGTGCGGGATGCGGATGTCGTCCACCACCTCGCCCACTACCAGGCCGTTGCAACAAACAAAGCGAAAAATTCCGGCGAGCATTTGGTAGCTGCTGGCGCCGTCGTGGCTGTTGATCAGGATGATCTCGTTCGCCTCGGGCCGGGTCTGCACCTGCCCGGCGTGACGCATGCGGATCATGTGCTTGGTGAATGCGGCCTTGCCTTCGACGCGGCTGGCGCCCTGAGCGACCATGAAGGGCTCGAAGCCCTCCTTGCGCAGGCCGCGCAGGACATCGATGGTGGGGATGTAGGTGTAGCGCTCGGAGCGGCTCGCGTGCTTGCCCTCGGCGAAGATGGACGGCGCCGCGGCGCGCATCTGGTCTTCGTTCAAGGGCTGGTCACCGCGCATCACGCGGGTGTTGCGGGCAAAGCGGGTCGCCAGGGTCGGGGTCGAGTACATGATGGTTTCCTTCGATCATTGGGTGAGTTTCGAAGGGCAGGCGCGGCTCGTTGGTTGATTGACCAAGACAGCGTCCACCCGATGAGGGTTCAGGCGTCGGCGTGCGCCGGCTGGCGCGCGCTGCGGGGCTTGCGGGTGCTGGCGACCGGTGCGGCTTGCTCGCCGCTGCGCGCGGTTGGCACGCTCTCGGCGCCCTGGCCACCGTTGCGGCGGGCTTCGCTCTCGGCGCGGCTGTCGAGGTAGTCGATTTCCTCGGCCGTGAACGCCATGCCGTAGACGGTTTCGCCGTCCTTCTCGTAGTTGTTGTTGCGCAGCCGGCCGACGATGTTGACGTGCGAGCCCTTGCCCAGGTACTCGGCGGCGTTCTCGGCCTGCTTGCCCCAAAGGGTCCACTGGATCGCGGTGGACTCCTCCTCGCGCGCCTCGCCGCTGCCGCGCCGGGTGTTGCTGATGGCGGTCAGCACGCCCTTGGCAATCTTGCCCTCGCGTCCGTTGACGAATTCGAGCTTGACGGCGCCCGCCAGGTGCGCGTGACGTTGGAACACTTGAACGTTGGCCATGGCCATATCTCCTTGCGTGAGAGACCAGCCGGGCCCCGGACCGGGTTGCCCTGAAAACTGATCCTCTCGCTCGGACTTCCTCGCTCCCGCCCACGGGCGGGCGGGGGG
>Ga0075023_100000193_pt1 | contig 14679 bp, 21 predicted proteins | sample Str014_FD_71388 | JGI IMG/M metagenome (GOLD analysis project Ga0075023, IMG submission 71388) | Freshwater sediment microbial communities in response to fracking from Pennsylvania, USA - Straight Creek_MetaG_SC_2014 | ecosystem: Environmental > Aquatic > Freshwater > Creek > Sediment | place... | reverse complement strand
TCTCTGAAAGGCGGCTGGGTTGAAGTGTGGGCGGCGTGGGGGTTCTGGGGCAAGGCGGGAATCTGGCGGAAATGGCTAGAAATGGGTGAGGCCTGGCGATCGGTTGGCGAGGACAATTCGTCGACAAAGGAAGTCGCCATGGTCACGCCCAGGCAGCGCAACACGGTTCAACTTAGGCGGATAGCGGGCGCCATTGTGGAACTGCGCGGCCAAAGAGTACTGTTGGATGCCGAACTCGCGGCGTTGTACGGCGTCACCACTAAGCGGCTCAATGAGCAGGTCAAACGCAATTCGGGACGATTTCCCAAGGATTTCCTGTTCAGACTGACGTCGGCTAAAGCTTCGATGGCGAACCGGTCGCAAATTGCGGCTGGTTCCCAGAGGCACCGGGATGCCGGTATTCGCGGCCCCGGCGGCCCTTATTTGGGCAGTAAGGCGAGTTGTGTTAAGTTGTCCTACCGCTTTTAGGACATCCTAAAAACGCTACCACAAGGTAACACATGAACCCGTCCACCCTGACCAGCTGGCATTTCGCGAGGCCGGAGCTGGCTGTGCATCATCTCAAGACTTTTGACCTCGGACTCATTTCGGCCACGGCGCTGCATGCACGGCGCAGAATGGGGAAAACCGAGTTTCTGATGCAGGATCTGACGCCGGTCGCGCAGGCTCACGGCTACAGCGTAGGTTACTGCAATCTGTGGGAGGAGGAGCAGGATCCCACCGAGGCTATTGCCGAGGCAATCATGGCGTGCGCGGCGCCTGGCCGGCTGCTGGCCAAGGTGCGCGCGCGGATGCACACACCGGTGTCGAGCCTGAAGGTTTCAGGCAAAGTCGCTGCACTGGCCGAGGGGGGTGCCGAGGTTGGGTTCAAGGCGGCGGAAAAGAAGCAGGTCGCGCGACTGCGTGGTGCCTTCAATGCGTTCGATCGCAGCCGCAATCGCGGATTGCTGCTGGTCGACGAGGCACAGGTGCTGGCTGACCGAGGTCACCTTGCGCTCGAGAAGGCGTTGCGAGCACTGCTCGATACACGAAAGGATCGGTTGAAGGTGTTATTTACCGGTTCATCTGAGGACCGGCTCCGCACCATGTTCGGCGCCGAAAACAAGGCGTTCTACAACTGGGCGCGAGTCGAGCCCATGCCCCTGCTGGGCGCGGAGTTCGTTCACGAGCTGACGCTGCGTGCGAATGCCCTAACGACCATGCCACTGAAGCTAGAGGACAGTCAAAGAGCGTTCGACGCGCTCAAAGGGGTGCCGGAACTGTTCCGGCGCTTCCTTTCACAGTATCTGGCCAATGCCTTCGAAGGTGTGGATCGTGCCATCGAAACCTGTAAGCAGTCAGTCTACAAGGAGGAGGGGTTTGCGGGCCGTTGGGAGAAGTTGCTGCCGGCCGACCGGCTGATCCTGCAGTGGGTGGCGGCCGGACAGATGGATCTGCACGGAGCGAAGTCCTTGAGGCGAATTGGCAGGGCGCTCGGACTTGGGCGCGCGGCAATTCGATCGACGCCACAGAATGCACTGAAGCGTTTGCGGGAGCGGCAGATCCTGATCCAATCTGAGATCGGCGTGTATCGGTTTGAGGACGAGACTTTTCGCGAGTGGGTGCAGGTGGAGCGGGCGTGAGTCGTGGTGCCGTTAATCGCGGGACGCAAGACGGGCGTGGTACGCCCGCTGGCGGCAGCAGGCACCGAGGTGCTGATTCAGCGGCCCGCCTATGGCAAAAATGTTCGGCGCCATCTTGGGCTCCCGTCGCCCCTCAATACGTGAGGAGAGGACGACAAATCCGGGTGCCGTTTTTGTGGACGGACAGGTGTGCAGCGGTGACGGATCAGGAGACTGAGAAGATAGTCAGAAAAGTGCCGAGAGGCGCATCGATGCAGGTCGAGCCTTGATGAGAGTTATTCTCCTACCGGGGTTGGATGGCACCGGCGAGTTGCTGAGGGCGTTTGTAGCGGCGTTACCGACGTCCTTGCCTGTAACCGTGGTCCGGTATCCCGTGGAAAAGGTGCTTGGGTATGAGGCGCTGACAGAGCTAGCTCGCGCGGCTCTGCCTGCGGAGGGTCCGGTGGTGGTGTTGGGTGAGTCGTTTTCCGGGCCGGTTGCGGTGTCATTGGCGGCATCGCTGCCGTCGCGTGTCGTGGGGCTCGTCCTGTGCTGCACGTTTGTCAGGAATCCGCGGCCGTTGCTGAAGCGGATTGGCGGGCTGTTGCGGGTGCTGCCTGTGTCCCTGGTGCCGAATCGGCTGGCAGCGCGGTTGCTGTACGGGCGGTGGGCCAGTCAGGCCTTGCGCTCGGCGCTGGGTGATGCGATGGGAAAGGTGTCCGCCGCGGTGAGTCGAGCGCGGCTCACGGCGCTGATCGATGTCGATGTGACGGCGAAGCTGGTGGCGCTTCGGGTGCCGGTGCTGGCATTGGTGGCTTCTCGCGATCAATTGGTGCCGCGTAGGTCGAGCGAGGTGATACAGCAGTCCTGTCCGGGGGCGAAGGTCGTGGTGGTCGACGGGCCGCATGGGTTGCTGCAAGTGAAGCCTGCGGAAGCTGCCAACGTCGTTGGAGAGTTTGTGCGATTTGTTGCGAGCATTCCGAGCGCGCTCTGACCTGACGGGCGTTGCTACCAATTGACGCCTCAACGGGATGGTGGTGTAGTGAATACAGAGATCTGGATGAAGCAAGGGGCTGATATGGGACAGGAGTCGCGTGATCACATGCGGCGTTTGGTACGCCTGATTGGCAGTTAGGCTTCAACTGGAGGGCGTGGTGGCAGATCAAGTCAGGCAATTCCAAGTAACATTACTCAGGCCGCTGTATGTCTTGTTATTGGTTTCCACCATAGTCGCTCTGTTTAATGGCAGGTGGTGGTGGCTAGCAGGCTGCGTGGTCGGCGCCTACTATCTTGGTGTAATAGGTTCTAAGTTACACCCACTTAAATCCGCAGTAGAACTTTCGCAAGGCCCTCTTGAAGGCGCCGCGGCACGCGTTGAATCGGTGGTCCTGCCGGCCGAAGTGAAGCAATTACTCGTTGGCCTTGTATGCACCAGAGTTGGCATCTTTCTTGGAGTCGTTGGCGGTGCGGCGTCTTGGGCATACTTGGGAATTCGATGGTATTTCGCCATTGTCGTGGCTTGGATCATCATGTTGCTGGCTGGTGCGTTGCTGAAAGTCACCTTTAGAGCGAATTACGCGTGAAACCTAACCACGAGTTAGAGCGCACTGGGCGCGCTCAGTCGGGTTTGGCTGCCGACCCCTCTACGCGAGACTGAAGACCTGTGCGAGCAGTCTGGTTCTTTGTGGTGGTAGTTGGCACGACGCTGGGTGCGTGCTCCTCTACCGCGCCGGATCCGCTTAAGTCTACCGATGCAGCCGGGTGGCTTCAGAAAGCGTGCGGAGTCGCCTCAAGTACGCCGCCCGTCCTGAAAGAGGGGAGGTTGAAGTATGCGCCGGCTCCGCAGGGGCGGGCGATGTCGGTGGACGGGATCGTCGTGCTGCTCGAGGCGGATGTGCCGAAGGTGCTGGATGTCCTTCGAGGGGATGCGGGGTTAAACCTGCGCGGTGCTTCGACGTCACGCTATAGCTTCGAGTCACCGGATGGGCGGGCCCAAGAGCGGGAATGTGAGCTGGATACGGGTACGCGGCAACTCTATTTTCACTATGCGGAGTGAGTGGGGCGCCTTCGCGCATTAGGAGCGTAACAGCGCTGCCGCAGCCTTCACAACCTCCTCACGTAACGGCGCCGGCGGGGGCGCTTCTGCGCATTCTGAGCATCACGAACGCCGCCAGGCGCATTCACTGCCTTAAGCTATTGTTTTCGGCGCCAACGGACGTAGTGCTCGTTTCAGGGGTTCGCGAGGATTGTTTGCAGTAGTACTGGGCTCGGAGTAATGTAAGGAATCCTTACTTTCTCTAGTAGACATATTATGCTCGCCAAAATGACGGCCAAGAACCAACTCACCCTTCCCAAGGCGATAACCAGCGCGGTAGGGACGCCAACGTATTTTGAGGTAAAGGCGGAGAATGGGCAGATTGTCCTGACACCGGTGCGTATCCAGCGGGCCGATGCGGTGCGCGCGAAGCTGGCCGAACTGGACTTGAGCGATGAGGATGTGGCTGCAGCTGTGGTCTGGGCGCGGCGCAGTTCGGTGGCCAAGAAGCGGAAATGAGTGCAGTGCTGCGTGTGGTGTTCGACACCAACGTGTTGCTCTCGGCTGTGCTGTTTCAGCAGGGCCGACTGGCACCGCTCCGGGCACTGTGGCAGACGCAGCGGTGCATGCCACTCCTGTCCCGCGTCACCGCCGACGAGCTGGTGCGGGTATTGGCGTATCCGAAGTTCCGATTGAGCCCGGCAGAGCAGCATGAGCTGCTCGGTGACATCCTGCCCTGGTGCGAGGTGGTGCGGATGCCGGCGAGAGTGCCGAAGCTCCCGCGCTGTCGCGATGCGGATGATCAGATTTTTCTCGCTGTGGCGGCCGTGGGAAAGGCCGAGTGCCTGGTCAGCGGGGATCGGGACCTTTTGGCACTGAAGGGAAAGGTGGCGTTCAGTATTCTGTCGCCCGTGGAGTTTCTGGAGGGCCTTGGAGAAGGGGACGGGTGAATACTCAATCGCGTCGGTGGACCGGGAGAGGGGATGATTGTGTGCCGTCCCAACGTTGATGCGCCAAGACGATGACAGTCAGCGGGATTCCCAGCGATGGCACGTGGTTTACCGCTTTAGGTGGAGGGTCGGAACATCCGACGATGATTCGGGCCCGGGAGGACATCCTGGGGTTGTTGCCGGCGCCGGCGCTGTGCTTGCGGGTGATGGTGAGCTGGACATGTCGGGCGCCGCTGGAGAGCGGCCTGCCTTCTACGGATGACTATGACGAGCTGGGTGAATTTGAAGGGGGTGCTTTCGTGCTTGCTAGGCGTCTTGAGCGCCACCGGGGGTGAAGTAGTTTCTGATCAATCTATTGCCTGCATCTTGCGATGCCTATTTGACGCATAAGCTAGGCCGTGATGTAGTGAAATCACGGAGATAGGCGGCTCGGAGGGATGTTAGATGTTGAGAGTCGCGGGCGGGATTGCGGCGTTTAGGACGCCAATTTAGCAGCTAAGCGCCTGGTTGGCTGCGACGCTGGACGCTAGCGCTTCGATTGGCCTGACTAGAGCGCACAAGGTTGAGGCAAGCGTACAATGTGGTGACAGCGGGGAGATGATATGAAAAGTCATTGGGTGAGCGCTGCTTTATTCATCGGCGCGGGGTTGCTTTACATTGCTGGCTTAAACGGTGCAGGGGCGCTAGCTCTGGGTGGTGGCGTAGTGCTCGAATTGTGGTTTTGGGTGCGGCTATTCCAAGGCCGCCGCCGCACCGTCGGACTCCACTGAGCGAGCGCCATCGCGGTGTGGAGCGCGCCCATTGTCGCCGGCGTCTAAGATCCGGTTCGAGCGGTCGCGTCGTGCATAAAGTGCGAAGCCCAGGTGTCACTATGCCCGCCGATCAACCGGAGCACCAGACGGCTTAGCAGTTGATGCGGCATGTCGTGCCGAAGGTGAGGTCAATATGATCGTGCCGATGCTCGTCTTGGCCGCAACACTTGTCACCTTGCTGGCGCTCGTCGTCGGGCACGCAAGAGCGCGTAGGTCCTTAAAGTGGGGTGAAAGCGATATCGTCACACCGAACCAGCTTGACATAGCTATCGAAACGCAACGTGTCCAGCGACTTGCAGAGCTTGTAAGACGCGCCAATGTTCGTAGTTATTGGCCGGAGGCGTTGGCAGGTCTTGCGTTCCTGCTCCTGGTACTCGCGCTGGTTGCGGACCGCTTTGCCCATCCGTGGATCGTGTCTATTATCATACCCGTCGTTGCCAGCATTGTAGGCCCTCGGCTATCGAGAACGCGCCTAGCGCGGCGTAAGCTCGAGAAATACACAGAAAATGAACACTCGCGGCCAGCCGCCTGATTACGCGTTCGAGCGGACCCGGAATTGCGGAACGTACATTGCCTGCCGAAGGCCGACAGGAGGCAGAGTGGAATGGAGAGGCTGTACTCTTCGGCGCTCTCGACGCCGCTGCGCTTATCGTGCGGCCGCCCTACGGAGTGTCGGGTGGCGCAACAATAGAGGGGTCCTTCCGTGATGCAAACCTATGATCTCGCCATTCCAACGTTGCCTTGTCGGTCCGTGAGCGCGGTTACCGAGTTCTATCGGCGGCTTAGCTTTGAGGGCGGAGCGCACGAGTTCAATAGCGAGTACGGCATCTTCAGGCGAGGCGCCATTGAACTGCACTTCTTCACCCACAGGGCACTGGTACCGGCCGAATCCTCTGCGGGCTGCTACATCCGGGTCCTGGATGTAGAGAGCATTTACAAGGCGTGCTCGGTCAGTGGCTTGCCAAGCTCAGGCATCCCACGCATAGAGCGACTAGAAGACAAACCCTGGGGTCTGAGGGAATTTGCCATCGTCGATCCTGACGGCAATCTCCTGCGCATCGGTCAAGTCATCCATGGCTAGGGGTATGCACTTCCGCTGCTCAGCGTCGCCCAACTCCCCGTGCAAGCCGTCCGTGATCGGCTATCGCTGGCGCGCGGCCGCTCAACACGAGCGTAGGCCGTCACAAAGTTCAATGGCACATATTCACTAAGGTTGATTAGAAGGTTAGGGAGGAAGCAAATGACAAGACTCTATTGGCATTTAATGGCGGGTGCGGTCATCGCATTTGGAGGTCTTGCCGGAATGTTATTTGCCGCAAGATTTGGGATGTATAGTGATGTGGTAACTCTAATATTTCTAGCGGGAGCGGTCGGAGCGGTCGTCAACAACTATTATCGACTGGCAAAACTGTCTGAAAGTGAGTCCGCATTTCAGGCTGCATCTCAGTCGAAGATGGTCATTATTCAAATGTACGTATCTATTCTTATTGCTGGCATTTTGGCGCTCGTGGCTTATGGTCTCTTTCTCAGCGGGCTAATTGGCGGCTCCCTTTTTCCAACTTTTGTGGGAGCTGAAGGCCCATACAAGGATGTTTCGTCCATGTTGGTGAACCTCGGACCAAAGACCGATATTGACGCAGCAAAATCAATACTATGGGCGTTCATTGCCGGTTTCTCCGAGCGATTTGTACCGAATATTATTGATGCCTTGATTGCAAAGGCGACCCCAAAGTGACGGCTAAGTACGCGATGCACCGGCTCTGGCTTTGCTGAGCGGTTGCGCCGCCAGGGCTAGTCGCTCACTACAGTCACCTTGTAGCTGTCGTGCTCGGCGGCAGGTGTTTCCTTGCAGCCGCATAATATCTTGAAGTGTTTAGTAGTACCGGGGGCGAGCAGGCCGGAAAGATACGTGGAATACTGATCAACGAACTTACCGTGCAAAAAGAGCTCGGCGTGAATGTCAACGCTGCGGGCGGGAACCTTCCCGTTGTTCGTGGCCGTGCCAATGATGGCGGCGAGCCCATCGTGCTTTTATTCTTCGACGTCCGAGAGCACAACACCCTTGGAAGAGTAGTTCGTCTCGGAACTGATTGCTGCGATCTGCGAGCGTGTTTCGCGCATGGTCATGGTCCAAACCACAAGCCAGAGACCGCCTAAAGCGACGCTGAAGCCGAGCCCTAAGAGGAATCCGCGGCCGATGGTGGAGAGAGCAGGATGGGACGCTGTTGAGTGCCTGGAAGGCGCTGACTCCGAAGATCCGGAAGTCTTTCTGGGAGAGCGCAAATATCTACGTCATGATACTTCGGGAGTAGATGGGGCGGACCGCGGGAAGGTAAAGGCGGACGGCCACTCAGTCGCCTCGATGCTGGCGCACCGGAAGGACAGTTTAGCGAGGACATTCCATGTCAGGCGGAGTCAGCCGCAGTACATTTGTAGGCCTCGATCTCGCTTGGAAGATCAACGGCAACCATTCCGGTTTAGCCGTCCTGAGTGGCGGTCGACGAGGAGTCCAGCTCAAGGCCGTGTCCGAGAATGTAACCTCCCAAGCCGGGGTCGTGGCGTTCATGCAGTCCTATGCTTTAGTCCACATGGTGATGGCCGTCGACTGCTCGCTAGTGGTCAAGAATACGACGGGCCAGCGGCCCTGCGAGACGGCAGTGGCCAAGGCGTTTGGGCGGTATCACGCCTCCTGCCACACCACCAACAAGGGCCGGCGATACTGGGACACGGGGTCGAAGCTGGTTAAAGCACTCAAGCGTCATGGGTTCAGCCATGATTTCAATCTGGCGTCGGCGAAAGGACGGCCGGGTAGGTGGCTGTTCGAGGTCTATCCGCATCCGGCCATGGTGCGGCTGTTCGGATTAGAGCGGATCCTCAAGTACAAGAAGGGAGTGGTGGCGGAAAAGCGGATGGGCTTGGCAACGCTGAGAGGACATCTCCGGAAGCTGCCGGGCTTGAACGCCAATGTAATGCTTCGGGAGCTGCTGGGTCGGGATCTAAATGTGCTCAGGGGAGAGGCGCTGAAATGGTACGAAGATACCCTGGATGCATTGTTTTGCGCCTACCTCGCCTGGCATTGCTGGAAATGGGGAGCAGAAGGGAACGAGTTGTATGGCACGCTGGAGAAGGGGTATATCGTGGTGCCGAAGAGACCGGGGATGTAGGGCGGACGGTAACGCGACGCGTTGCTGCGGTGCTGTCACACCGTGGAATCTGCTTGTGGGTCTGGGGAGTGTTGGGCAAAGATGGAGTGTGAGTCACTGCTGAGTGGATCCAAGTCGGTCGGGTACTAAACGCCGGCCCTGAGGAGGGAGCGATGACGTTCAGGAAATCTAACAACGTAAATGTAGTCACGCAGGCGCCAAGTCAAAATTAGCCAGAACGCATCGGAACTCTGCATATGCAAACCATGGTAGGTGAAAGGTTTACTGAGCCGACGAATTGGACGGAGCTGGGCGAAGAACCGCTAGTGACTCACCAACGGACTTCGCCGACGAAGAATGACAAGCTCGTAATATTTGTTCATGGGCTTGGCGGCTCCAGATACGGTAACAGCACGACGTGGGGTCGCTTTCCGCAATTCCTCTTTGAGGACATGCCGGATGTCGATGTAGGCATGTATCAGTACCGAACGTTGTTTGGGCGATTGCGCATTACGAGATCGGTGTCGTTGGAGAAGGAGGCTCAGGTATTTGCAGACCTGGTGCGCGATCCGTTGCGGGGATACAAAAGTGTGGTGCTTATTGGGCACAGCATGGGTGGTCTGCTATGCAAGGCATTGATTCAAAGATTGCTGGAAGCTGGCAGCCGAAACGCCGTATCCAGAATCGGGGGCCTCATTCTGATGGCTACGCCACAGCTAGGGGTATTGCGGATCCCCGCATTCCTCAGTTTCCTGTCCTATGACGCCCGTGCGCTTAGAGCCCACGGCGAGCTGGTGACACGCATCAACAGGACATTTGAAGACCGGGTGGCGCTCGATGAGGGTGTTTTTACGCTTCGCAAAGTCACGATTCCGACTTGGGCGGTCGAGGGTGTTTACGACCTTTGGGTGGATCCGTTGAGTTCTGGGATCGGCTTAGCATCGTCGCGACGCAAGGTGGTGCGTGGATCGCACACGTCCATCGTCAAGCCTGCGGATAAACAGGCAGACGCCTATTCGTGGGTTAGGGAGAAAGTCAATATCGCGATGCAGCGATTCAAATACGACGTGTTTATCGCGGCAGCGATGGCCGGTCATGAGGGCGATGCAGAATATCAGCAGAGTCGCTCGGAGGTATTGGCATTGATCGATACTCTGAAGACCAAATGTAACTGTAAGTCAGTATTTTATGCCGGAAGCACCATTACCTCAAAGGCGGAGTTCGAGCCCGAGGCTCTCGCGTTAGTCTCCGATCTCCAAGCTATGAGAGAAAGTCGGAGCTTCATTCTGTATTACCCCACGAAGTTGCCATCCAGCGCCCTGTACGAAGCGGGGTGGGCGCTAATTCTTGGTAAGCCGTCTATCTATATCGTACGTGACAAGGCCGGATTGCCATTCCTTTTGAACGATGCCAGTCAGGCATTCCTGGAGCGGCGGGTGCGGGTGTTTGAATGCCCAGATATCAATAGGGCGTTAGCTGAAGTGTCGAGCTACGGCGGAGATCTCTTCAGCTACGCGGAGAATGCTGGGGACTGATGACCGCCGGGTCGATTGGTAGTGCTCGCGAAGGGGACTAGGGCACGGATGTCATGGAAATTGGAATCCGCGGGGTGCTGGCGGCCGATGTTGAGAGAGTCAGGCTACGGAGGGGTGAGAGATACGGCGGTGGTAGACTGCGGTCAAATGTTCTGGACGGGGTGGAGACCCATGACTGAAGCCGTCGATGTCCTTCATGCCATTGAGCGGCTGGTCGCGCTGGCGAAGGCCGGCCCAGGGGCGGACGCAGCAGCTCTCAAAGAAGCGAATGCCGCGTTGTTCCGGATGGGCCTCGGGGTACAAGGCGGAGAGGCTGGCGGTCGTCCGGGACGGCTTTGAGGTGTGGTTCAGTGAGGGTCAGTGGGCGGAGTCCGGGGATGATTCCCAGATAGCAAGGGGCCAGTTACTGTCAGACATTGAGCATCTGCGAAAGGCGCTGGCCCGAGGGAGCGGGGGGCAGGATTAGAGGGGAGGCCACGACGGCTTGAATAGCGGCCCGGAATTGAAAGATCGTAGACAGGGTTGTGAGTCTTGCTGATTTCGGCCCTCAGACTCGTGGTGCAAGGTATTCTATAGGCACCGGAGGACTCTACATTTAGTCGTTCTAGGGAGGGCGCTTGTCCCAAGAAAGTCCAGCCATGATGAGCGCGCGGCTCTGGATTTGCCTGTCGGGGTATCGCATGCCCTCGAACTTGTGCAGCTCAGTGACGATAGCTTCCAGGTTATCGGGCGCCGCTCTGCTGGCACCCGATTGCTGAGGTGTAAGTCGTCAAACAGCATGCAGAATTGTGAGAGCTTAACGCAACGCCTGCTGGGCAGGGTAAGGGAGCAATTCGGCGACCTCAAAATAGCCGTAAACCCGCATGTTGAAGTTGAGCTCTGTGCCGTGATACGCGCGTACGAAGCCTCGGTCAATTGTCCACAATCCAAAGCTCCATAGTATTACCAGGGCGACAACGTGTAACCAGCTCGCTCGCTGCAATAGTCCCGCACGCAGCGGGGACTCACGTCGTCTGACAAACAGGCGAAAAGCCAATCCGACCAACAACGTGAGCGCAAACAAGAGCCAGCCCCCGGCAGCAACAGCGGTCATGCTTCTAAGAAAGTCGAGTCGCGCCTCGATCGATTGCAACTCCTCGAAATACTGCTCCTTCAAGTAGGCCATATTTTTCGCACGGTAGTACAGAGGCTCCAGCTTTCCCAAAGTGTCGCAGTGTACACTCGTGGCGCTAGTCATAAGTTGCACGACCACGGCAATGGATTCGTCAATGCCCGCCAGCGCCGGTATTCCTTTAGAATGGAGAATCCGGTCAAACAACCGCTGTCCTTGATCGCTCAGCATATCTTTATCAAAGGCAATTGCACTATTCGGGCCGGCCGAGCGGTCGTGGAAGTACACGTTGCACTTGTCGGCAATGAGATCGCCATTCTTGACTAGCGGCTCCAACCGCATGGCCGTCTCTGACGTTGGCATAGTCGCTTTTGCAAACCGCTGAAGGAGCTTAGAGTGAAACGCAAAAGTATGGCTGGTGACGATAGCTTTGGAGAAGTCCTGCATGAATATGCCTAGGCCAAGAAAGACTAGGAGAAGTCCGACATTGTTTGTAAGTTTCAGAAACTCGGCGGTCCCTTCGGCGGTACTGTTATGCGACCGGGCGCTATGCGTGGGGCTGTCCGAATGGACTACGAACAGTCCAGGCAGGTGAATCGCGAACCGCGGCAGGATTATCCAGCGGAGTGTTAGTACAAAAACCCCTACACACGCCACACCCACAAGGATTGTGAGACTCAATTCCTTCAGATCTACGTCCATGGTGGCTCCCACGGTTTGTGCAGGGTACTTAGCCCTGCCACGTTGCTATGTAGCGCAAAGGTTGGTCGGCAGTATGATACAGCTGCGGCTAGTCTTAAAACATGCTGACTGTTAAGGAGTTTCAAGGTGCGCTCGGTGAACGTGGTCATCCAGCGGATGCTCGGTGCGCACGAAAGCCGCCAGGCGTGAACCAAGGAAATGCGCTTGCGGCGGGCTTTCGACTGAGGGCGGACGCGCCTGTGGCGCTCGGTCGCGTCGCGACCCTCAGACTCGGAAGTTTGGCGATCGAGGAGTAGCGAGCCACACGGTACCCCCAGACTCCGAACAACTGGGCCGCCAGTTGCGCTGGACTGTCGCGGAGCGGGTGGCTCTCCTCTGTCGGTGCCTGGCACTTACGGTTGTGGTGGCATTGACCTACCTGTACCACCATCCCATTACGAAGCTGAAGCTGTGGAAGGGCACCTTCCCAGGGCTGACTGTAGCTATCAGCCTGATTGCGGCGTCGCCGTATCTTTTGGCGATGGGAATCTGCTGGGGTTGAGCGGACGGAGGGGCGGCGATGAGCGACATGTAGACCAGCGTCATCGCGACGCTGAAGGTCAGGCCATGAGACCGGAACGAACCCACACAGCGCCATAGCAGTTACCACGTTTTCCATAACGCCCGTGGCATGTTGCATTCGCTGGCCTAGGCGCTAGACTCCGCGACGCCCGGTGTGAAATAACAATTTGAAATCCAAGGGGAAGCGACGATGGCAAGGCTGATGTCAACAGTTGTTGGTTTCTGTGTCGTGGCAGCCGCGACGATATCGCCAGTGCACGCAGCTCCGGCAAGGTATTCCGCCACTGACATAGGCAACTTGGGTGGGTCTTACGTACAAGCCTATGCCATGAACAGCCGCGGCCAGGTCACTGGTATCGCTTCTCTCGCTGGCGACGCGCAATTTCATGCGTTCTTGTCAACGGCGGGATTTATGACGGACATCGCTGCTCTTGGGGGCGTCTCTAGCAGCGGCGTTGCTATTAACGACCGCGGGCAAGTAGTGGGCACGTTGTCTGACCACGCATTTCTCTATACCAATGGTTCGCTGGTGGATCTCGGAACTCTCCCAGGCGGAACGTCGAGCGGTGCCACGGGGATCAACGCGGTGGGTCAGGTTACAGGCACAGCAACCTATGCCGGGGGCGTCTCAACGCATGCCTTTTTCTACAGCAATGGAGCTATGATGGATCTGGGCACCCTGGGTGGGAGTTTCAGCGCGGGCAATTTCATCAATAGGGTCGGCCAGATAGTGGGCTCCTCCATGACCACTGGAGATCACGAAATCCACGCTTTTCTGTACAGCAGAGGGGCGATGAAAGACCTGGGTACGTTGCCGGGCAGTACCTATTCTGAGCCCCGTGCATTGAATGACCGCGGGCACGTCGCTGGAGTCTGGATCTCTACGTCCGATTTCGGAGCTCAGCACTGTTTCCTTTATACCAAGGGCCCGCTACTCGACCTGGGCAATGTGCCGGGTGGAACAGCTTGCACGCCTGCAGCTATCAACAGTGAAGATCAAGTTGCTGGTACGGTTGTAATCGCCGGGTATCTTCCTCACGCGTTTCTCTATGACGGTAAGAAACTCAAAGACCTCGGTACTTTGGGCGGCAGCTACAGCATAGGCAGAGCGATTAATTCCGATGGCCTGGCAGTGGGTAGTTCGTCGATCAACGGAGACCTGTCGCAACACGCTTTTCTGTATTCTGCGGCAGGCGGCATGCGTGACCTGAACTCCATGGTTGATCATTCCGGAGCCTTGTCTGGCGTGACAATCAACAGCGCGTCGGTGATTACCGATGAGGGCCTGATCCTGGTGCAAGGCGACAACTTGCACAGTTACGTACTGCGCCCTCGATAAAGAGGGCGTGAGGAAGCGTGAGGTGCGAAGGGGCCGGTGCGGCCCCTTCGCCCATGTCGCCGCAGCGGACCGTGGGTCATCACAACGTGGTTGTGGGCGCCAGGAACGTACTGTCGCCACCGGGCGTATTGACAGTGAACCCGGTGAGAAATCCTCGGTCTAGCCATTCAACAACAGAGTGCGCGCGTAGATGCCCCGATCGATGCCGAGGAGCGACGCAGCGTTGACCCACACTGCACTATCGGAATCCGAACAACTCGGCCGCCAGTATCGAGTCGTCGTTTACCAGCGGGTGGCGCTCCTATGTCTGTGTCTAGCGCTGACGGTTGTGGTGGCATTGACCTACCTCTACCACCATCCCACTACCAAGCTGAAGCTGTGGAAAGGCACCTTCCTGGAGGTGACTGTGGCGATCAGCCTGATGGCCGCCTGGCCGTACCTACTGGCGATGGCGATCTGCTGGTCTCCCAGAAAACGGGGGGTCTTAAGGGCGCTGGGATTTGGGGCGGTGCTGGTGCTGTCGGCGGTGTGGGTCATGGAAGAGATCATTCGCAACCCCGAGATGGCTAAGCACATCAGAGATATGCTGCTGTTTACAGGGTTGCAGGCAGCGCTGATTGGGTTCGCGTCGGGGATGCTGAGTTCCAAGGAGGAGCAATAGGGGGTCGAATCCTCGTTTGCGGTAAGTGTCGATGCCGCCAGGCGTCATGGGGCCATCTGGGCCATCGAGCCTACTCCAGACACAAAGGCGGACGCCGCGTCGCTGGCTCGGTGCTATCGCACCAAGATCGGCTGGCGCCTTGGTTGTTCGGTGAGGGCAGTTACACCGCCTCCGGAGTCGGAATCAGCATGGCAGCCAGCCGTTGCGCGGTGGTGCGAATGCGCTCCAG
>Ga0075023_100000190_pt1 | contig 14712 bp, 12 predicted proteins | sample Str014_FD_71388 | JGI IMG/M metagenome (GOLD analysis project Ga0075023, IMG submission 71388) | Freshwater sediment microbial communities in response to fracking from Pennsylvania, USA - Straight Creek_MetaG_SC_2014 | ecosystem: Environmental > Aquatic > Freshwater > Creek > Sediment | place... | reverse complement strand
TGACCGCGCACTCGTCGGATTGGCGACTGACGATCATCGACCTGTTCTTGCGCAGCGGCACCGGTCTCGAGGTTCTGCGCGGTTGCGCTCACCGCAGCGCTTCGCAGCGGGCGATCGTACTGACCAACTACGCCACGCTCGACATGCGACGAGCGTGCGAGGCGCTGGGCGCCGATGCCGTATTCGACAAGTCCACGGAGATCGACGAACTGATCGACTACTGCGTCGACTTCAATCGCCGGTCGGCCGGGCAGGAGGCAGCTCCGAAGCCTTCTGAATGACGGTGGCCATATCGTCGAGCGCGAACTTGAGTGCCGAGACGTCCATCATCACGAACAGGTACAGGTTCGCGTCATGGTGAGGCAGCCGCAACGTGCGCGACTGCGCGCGAACGTACATGGGTATTCGCTTCGGACGACGCAGCATCAGTTCCTCGTTCGCCGTCGCGCTGCCTTCTTCGCTTGCCTGCAGCAGCAAGGCATCGAACAGCCTCAGGCTCGCGGATTCGAAGCTGTCCCGCAGGCGACGCTTGAGCACGGACGCGTGATCGAGCCCGAGCATTTCCAGGGCCTTGGCATTGCAGTCGACCACGTGACCGCTGGTAGACAAGGTCAGATAGCCGACCGGCGCCGATTCGTACAGCGCCTGAAATTTGCTGCGCAACGCATCCAGGTCGCGGTTCGCGGACACCAGCTCTTCATTCTGAATCTCGAGTTCGATCTGATGAACCCGCAGTTCGTGGAGCACCCGCATCGGGTCGGATTCGAGTTCGGAGGTGGGGTCTCGATCCAGAAGTGTCTGCTCGGCTCGACGCCGCAGATCCGTCGGATCGAATGGAAAGCGATGCATCGTCAACCTCCGTTTTTAAGGCCGGCATCGAGGGCATACTGACCGATATATGAGTGGCAAGGACATTAGCTCACGCAAGCACATCGGTCAACGTTCCACGACGGTGGGTGGCGAGTCTGAGAGACCGTTGGTGGTCGTGGCCATCGGGGCGTCGGCCGGCGGGCTGGAAGCGATCGAAGCATTCCTCGCCGAGGCCGGCTGCCTGCCCTATGCGGCGTTCGTCGTGGTCCAGCACTTGGGTGCCGGAACGCCCAGCATGCTGCCGGAGTTGCTGCAAAAGACGACCCGACTCCCGGTGAAAACCATCCAGAAGGGTGCGCCGGTGGCGGCACAGACGGTCTACGTTGCGCCGCCCGGGCTCGACGTGGAATTCGCCAAGGGCAAGTTTGTGCTGAAAGCCCGGCGGCCTTCGCACGCCGCTGGTCTGCCGATCGATGTCTGCTTCCGCTCGCTGGCATCGACCTACCAGACCAATGCCGTCGGCGTCGTGATGTCGGGCATGGGTTCGGACGGAAGCCTGGGCCTGCAGGCGCTGAAGGATCAAGGGGGCGCGACATTCGTGCAGTCACCGGAAACCGCGCGCTTCGACAGCATGCCCCGCAGCGCACTGGAAACTGGCGCCGTCGACGCGGCCGCCCCTGCTGCGGAGCTGCCCGCGCGCATCGCCGAGCATCTCGCGCGCGGTGCGCGCCACCTGCCTTCGTCGACGTTCGAGGTCGACGATCGACAGGCGCTCGACGCCATCATCGAGATCTTGCGGGCCCATACCGGCCACGACTTCGCCACCTACAAGAAGAGCACGCTGCTGCGGCGCATCGAGCGTCGCATGGCGCTTCACCACCGGCGCTCGATGAGCGAATACAGCCGCACGCTCAAGGCGAACAACGCCGAGACGGAACTGCTCTTCAAGGAGTTGCTGATCGGCGTCACGTCGTTCTTTCGCGACCCACGCGTGTGGGAGCATTTGCGTGAGTCCGTGCTGCCGGAGTTCCTCGCCGGCCGCGCTGCCGGCCGACGGCTTCGGGTCTGGATTCCGGGCTGTTCAACGGGCGAAGAGGCATACACGCTGGCCATGGTGCTGGCAGAGGCCATGTCGAGCGGCTCGTCGAAAGCGCTGGACTTCCGAATTTTCGCGACCGACATCGATGGCGATGCGATAGACCGCGCTCGACTGGCCAGGTATCCACTGAGCATCGCCGACACCGTCTCCGCGCAACGCCTGTCACGCTTCTTCGTGCGCGAGGAGACCGGCTACCAGATTCGCAAGGAGCTTCGAGAGACCGTCATCTTCGCCATACAGAACGTCGCGATGGACCCGCCGTTCACCAAGCTCGACATGCTGGTCTGCCGCAACCTGCTGATCTACTTCGAGCCGACCCTGCAGCGCCGGCTGCTGCCGCTGTTCCATTACAGCCTCGAGCGGGATGGCCTCTTGCTCCTGGGAGCGGCCGAGACGACCGGCTTCTTCGCGGACCAGTTCGAACCGCTGCCGGGCAAGTTCAAGCTGTTCCGACGGCTGGAGACGTTCCGCAATTCCGGCTTCGTCGCGTTTCCCGCCGCATTCGACCGCCATGCCACGCCGTCCGCGTCGGATTTGCTGCCCGGCGAGCCGGCACGCGACAGCGAGATGAGCTTGCAGCACGCGGCCGATCATCTGTTGCTCCAGCGCTATTCGCCGGCTGCCGTGTTGGCGAACCGGCACGGCGATGTGCTGTACGTCAGCGGCAAAACCGGGGGCTATCTCGAGCCGGCTGCCGGCAAGGCCAACTGGAACATCTTCGCGATGGCCAGGGAGGGCCTGAGTCGCCCGCTCGGCGCGGCGTTCAGGCAAGCCGTTCTCGACCAGCGCCGTGTCGACGCAGAGGGTGCGCTCTCGAACCCCGATTTCGGAACGCGAAGGATTCGGGTCACGGTCGACCCCATCGCTTCCCCGACACCGCTGGCCGGCATGGTGATGATCGTCTTCAACGACACGCTGGAGGCGCCTCGTGCCGCGGCAACGATGGCACGCCATGCCGAATCGATCCCCGGCAGCGACAACCTGGAAATCGTGCAGCTTCTCGAATCGCTGCGCGCAGCGCGCGAGGAAGCCCAAAGTGCCCACGAGCAATCACGCGCTTCCAACGAGGAACTGCAATCCACCAACGAGGAGCTGCAATCGACCAACGAGGAACTGACGACCTCGAAGGAAGAACTGCAGTCGATGAACGAGGAACTGCAGACCGTCAATCAGGAACTGCAGTCCAAGGTCGACGAGCTCTCGCAAGCCAGCGACGACATGCGCAACCTGCTGAACAGCACCGAGATCGCGACCCTGTTTCTCGACGAGCAGTTGCGCATCCGCCGCTACACCTCGCAGGCGACGACCGTCTTCAAGCTGATCGCAAGCGACGTCGGCCGCCCGATCACCGACATCAACAACGCGCTGCAGGATTGGCGCGTCGCGGACGACGCCGAGGCCGTCCTGCAATCCCTGGTACCGAAGGAAAAAGAGGTGGAGGCCTCTGGCGAGCGTTGTTTCAAGGTGCGGATGATGCCGTACCGCACCTCCGACAACCGCATCGACGGGGTCGTCATCACGATGTCGGACATCAGTGCTTCGAAGCGGCTCGAGAACCGCCTGGTCGAAGCCCTCGAAGCCTCACGACACCGGCCCGCCGACACACCCGCTGACACACCCGCCCCAAAGCCGCCCAAGCCCCGGCGGCCCAAGGCGGTGGCCGCATCCGGCAAGAAGGCGTCAAGGGCATAGCCGCGCCGCGGATTCGCCTCTGGCGGTGCAGAGGTGTTGACACCGGCGCGAGCCGATCGCGCGGCCTCACAACAGCTTGTCGAGTGTCAATGGAAGATTTCGGATGCGCTTGCCGGTCGCGTTGAACACGGCGTTCGCGACGGCCGCACCGACCCCCGTGATGCCGATCTCGCCGACCCCGCGAGCGCCCATCGGCGAATGCGGATCGGGGATGTCGGTCCACATCACGTCGATCGGCGGAACATCCATGTGAACGGGAACGTGGTACTCCGCCAGGCTCGGGTTCATGATGCGCCCGTTGCGCTCGTCGAAGTGTGCTTCTTCCATCAATGCGAGGCCCAGGCCCATCACGATGCCACCTCGAAACTGACTCGCCGCGGTCTTCGCGTTGATGATTCGGCCACAGTCGAACGAGCCCAGAAAGCGAGCGATGCGCGTCTCTGCGGTGATCGCGTTCACCCGCGCTTCACAGAACAATGCGCCGTACGAGTGCATCGACCAGTGCTGGGTCTCCAGGGGCGGTGGTGCGCTGGCTTCGACGATGAGGGCGTCCTGCCCGGCCCGCGAGAGGATGTCGGCATAGCTTTCGAACCGAGCCGGCTCGTCTACCTTGCAGATCCCGGCATCGCGGCCGATCACCTCGTGGTGCTTCAGGCCATGCAAGGGCGACTCCTTGCCGACGAGTTCCAGCAGGTGGATGAACAGTTTCTTGTGCGCGGCCATCACCGCGCTGCCGACCGAAGCAGTCTGCTGAGATCCGCCCGCCAGCACAACGCCCGGAAAGCGCGAGTCGCCGTAGCGGAACCGCACACGCTCCATCGGCAGGCCGAGGCGCTCGGCGACGATCTGCGTCTGCGCGGTCGAGGTGCCCATGCCCATCTCGTGTGCGGCGATGTCGACCAGCACGAAGCCATCCCGGTCGAGCGCGATCCGGGCCGCGCTGCCGGGCATGCGGTAATACGGATAGGTGGCTGTCGCGCAACCCATGCCGACCCACCACTCTCCTTCGCGACGCGATCTCGGCACCGCGTGCCGGGCAGACCAGCCGAAGCGGGCCGCGCCGCTCCGATACGCGTCGACGATGTGTCGCGACGAGAACGGGACACCGGTCGTCGGATCGCTTTCCGGCTCGTTGCGGATGCGCAGCTCGATCGGGTCGATCTTCAGTAGCGCGGCCATCTCGTCGACCGCGGATTCGAGCCCGAACGTGCCCACCGCCTCGCCCGGGGCACGCATGAACGTGTTCGCGATCATGTCCATCGTGACCGTCTCGACGTCGAGCTTGATCGCGCCGGCGGCATAGGCCGAGCGAGCCGGAAGCACGAACGGCTCCGGCATGTTGTTGTGGGCCGTCATCGAGACGGTTCCGGTGTGGATCAGCGCATCGAAGCGCCCATCGGCCTGCGCGCCGATCGCCACCCGCTGCTCGGTGTTCGTGCGGCCACCGACCACGCGGTAAACGCCCTCACGCGACAGCACCATCCGCACCGGCCGGCTGGCGAGCCTGGAGGCGGCCGCCGCGAGAACCTGGTGAGACCACAGCGTCTTGCTGCCGAACCCGCCGCCGACATAAGGGGACGTGACGTGGACGTTCTTCTCGTCGATCCCGAAGATCTCCGCCATCGACCACGCCATGTGTGCGACACCCTGCGAGGCATCGTGGATGACGAGTTCGTCGCCGACCCAGGCGACGGTGGCCGCATGCAACTCGATCGCGTTGTGGTTCTGGCGCGGCGTCGTGTACGTGACATCGATCCGGTAAGGCGCCGAAGCGAGCGCCGCTTCGGCGTCGCCGCCCGTTTCAAGCTTCAACGGCTCGCCCTGGAAGACGCCGGGCTCGGTGCCTTTGGCCTTCGCCGCCTCGAACGAGGTGATGGAGGTCTCGATCGCATAAGTGGCCCGCACGAGCGAACCCGCATGATCGGCCTGCTCCTGGGTTTCGGCGAGCACGAGCGCGATGGGCTGGCCGTTCCAGTGGACCTTGTCGTCCTGCATGACCGGCAAGTCGTCGCCCCCAGCCGCCTTGGGCTTCGACATGAAGACCGGCATCGATTTCATGCGCGGCGCGTTGCGATGCGTCATCACCAGCACGACGCCGGGCGCGGATTCGGCTTCGCTCGTTTCGAGGCCGGTGATTCGACCCTTCGGCACGGTGGCGTAGACGAGGGCGGCGTAGGCCATCCCCTCCATCGGGAATTCGGCCGCGTACTGCGCCCTGCCCTGCACCTTCACCGGCCCGTCCAGCCGCGAGATGGGTGCACCGATCAAGCCGCCTTTGCGGGAACTCATCGGGTCCGGTGCATGGTTCGGAATCAGCGCGTCGGGTGCCAGTTCGATGACTTTTTTCATCACCGCTTGCGCGGCGGTCGTGACGAGGCTCATGGCTTCATCTCCGTCAGTTGGCCCAGCACCGCGACGATGCATCGCCTTGCCAGTTCGACCTTGAAAGCGTTGTCGCTCAGGGGTTTCGCGTCCGCGAGTTCCGCTTCGGCCGCTTCGCGGTAGTTCGCTTCGGTGGCGGCGCGGCCCTTCAAGAACGCCTCGGCCTTGCGCGCGCGCCACGGCTTGTGCGCGACACCCCCGAGTGCGAGGCGAACTTCGCCGACGGCACCGCCGTCGAGTTCGAGCGCACCCGCCACCGACACGAGCGCGAACGCGTAACTGGCGCGGTCGCGCACCTTGCGATAAGTCGATCTGCCAGAGAAACGAGACGCCGGCAACTCGATACCGGTGATCAGTTCTCCGGGTTCGAGCACCGTCTCGATGTCGGGACGGTCGCCGGGCAGCCGATGCAGCTCGGCGAGAGGCAGCGTGCGCCGCCCGCTCGTGCCCTGCAGGTGCACGATCGCGTCGAGCGCGACCAGCGCCACGCACATGTCGGAGGGATGGGTCGCGACACACGACGGCGATGTCCCCAGGATCGCGTGGTTGCGATTCAGGCCGTCGAGCGCGTCGCAGCCCTGGCCGGGGTTGCGCTTGTTGCAGCGGGCGCCGTCGTCGTCGTAGAAGTAGGTGCACCGCGTACGCTGCAGCAGATTGCCGCCAACGGTCGCCATGTTGCGGATCTGCGCCGATGCGCCCGCAACGATCGCGCGAGACAACACGGGGTACCTAGTGCGCACCGTGACGTGTTCGGCAACCGACGTGTTGCTGGCGGACGCACCGATCATGAGACCGCCGCCGGCCGTCTCTTCGATCGTGCGCGACAGGCCGGTCACGTCGACCAGCGCGGGCGGCCTTTCCAGCTTCTCGCGCAACAGGTCGACGAGATTGGTGCCGCCGCCGAGGTACTTGGCCCGATTCATGTGGGCCAGTCGAACCGCATCGGCCGCGTCGCTGGCGCGGGCGTAGGTGAAGGGCGTCATGTGGATGCCCCCGCGAAGTCTTCGACGATCGCGTCGACGATGCCGTTGTAGGCGCCGCATCGACAGAGGTTGCCGCTCATGCGCTCGCGCACCTCGTCGCGCGAGAGCGCGATGCTCGAACACGAGAGATCGACCGTCACATGGCTGGGAACACCGCGCCGGATTTCATTCGCCATGCCAACGGCCGAACAGATCTGCCCGGGCGTGCAGTAGCCGCACTGGAAGCCGTCGTGTTCCACGAACGCCACCTGCAGCGGATGGAGGTGGCCAGCCGAAGCGATGCCTTCGATGCTGGTGATCTCACGCCCTTGGTACTGGACGACGAGAGCCAGGCACGCCAGGATGCGCTCGCCGTCGACCAGCACGGTGCATGCGCCGCACGCACCCTGATTGCAGCCCTTCTTGGCGCCCGAAAGGTGCAGGTGCTCGCGCAGGAGATCGAGCAACGACACGCGCGAGTCGTCGGGCAGCTCGAACGCCGACCCGTTGATGTTGATGGGCATGGTGAATCCTTCGAGGTGGAAGCGCGGCGAACCGAGGTATCGGCGTCGGCGCGAAAACTACGCACCGGCCGCCGACACGCGCCAAACGGCGTTGCCGATGTCGTCGGCGATCAGCAGAGCGCCGCTGCGGTCGATCGCGAGGCCGACGGGCCGGCCGTTCACATGATCGTTGCCGCTCAAGAAGCCGGTGACCACGTCGACCGGCGGACCGGTGGGCTTGCCGTCCGCGAAAGGAACGAACACGACCTTGTAGCCATTCACCGGACTTCGGTCCCAACTGCCGTGCTCGCCCACGAATGCGCCCGCCTGGAACGCGGGGGTCAGACCGGCGCCGCCGTTGAACACCAGCCCGAGCGGGGCGACGTGCGAGCTCAGCGCATAGTCGGGCACGATCGCCTTCGCGACCAGGTCGGGCCGTTGCGGCATCACACGCGGATCGAGGTGCGCGCCGTAGTAGCTGTAGGGCCAGCCGTAGAAGCCGCCTTCCTTCACCGAGGTCAGGTAGTCGGGCACGAGGTTGGCGCCGATCTCGTCGCGCTCGTTCACGACCACCCACATCTTGCGACTCTGCGGCTCCCACTGCATCGAGTTCGGATTTCGCAGGCCGCTGGCGAAGACGCGCATCGCGCCCGAAGCCCGGTCGACCTCCCAGATCGCGGCGCGGTCCAGTTCAGCCGGCATGCCGTTCTCGGCGATGTTGCTGTTGGAGCCGACACCGACGTACAGCTTCGTGCCGTCGGCGCTCGCCAGCAGGCTCTTGGTCCAGTGGTGGTCGATCGGTCCGCCGGGCAGGTCGACCAGCTTGGTGCCGGGCGCCACGATCTTCGTTTCGCCGGCGACGTACGGGTAGCGGACCACGGCGTCGGTGTTGGCGACATAGAAGTCGTTTCCGACCAGCGCCACGCCGAACGGGGAATTGAGACCGTCGAGAAACACCGTGCGCACCGCGGGCGCGCCGTTGCTCGCCGCGCGCAGCAGCGTGATGCGGTTTCCGCCCTTGCCCCCGGTGCCGCCGAAGCTCTTGACCCAACCCATGACCAGATCCTTGGGTCGATTGATCGGCGCTTTCGGCCCGTTCGCCTCGATCACCAGGACGTCGCCGTTAGGCAGCGTGTAGACGGTGCGAGGGTGCATCAACCCGGTCGCGAGCGCCTCGATCTTCAAGCCCTCTGCGACCTTGGGGGCCTCGCCTGGCTTCCAGCTCTCGGCCGAGGGCACCTTCATCGGTGGCACCAGGAAAGCCCGTGGCGCAGGGAGGGCCGGTTTGTCACCGAACTGCGTGCTCGGCAGTGCGAGATCACTCTCGCCGCATGCCACGAGGGCGCCAGCCGTGAGGATGACCGCCGTGCAGCCGAGCGCCAGTCGCGAAGCACTGGCGGCGGCGCTGCGCCGCTTGCCGAGGGCCTTCATGCGATGGCTCCAACGCGGGCGACCGGCTCGACCCGGTTCCAGCCCAACCAGGCCGCGAGCGCCATCAGCAGCACCACCAGCGCCGACAGGATGAGCCCGTCGGGCACCACCGCTGTGTAGCCGTCACGGCTGTGCACGAAGGCGTTGACGACCGACAGCAACGCCGCGGCAAGGCTCGTCAGCGCGTGCGGCCACGCGAACCGCCAGGCGCGGGCACGCCGATCGCCGAGGAAGAGGACGAGGCCGACGAGGCCTGCCAGACCGGCCGTCACGCAGCCGGCCGTCACCAACCAGACCGAGAACGTCTCCCAGATGTAAAGCGCCGTTCGCCAATAGGCGATATCGCTGATCAGCGTGCCGACGAAGCACACGACCGGGAACTGGACCAGGAAAGCGTAGGCAGGCCGTTCGCCGAGCCGGACCGGATAGAGATTCGATTGGATTTTCATCAGCGCCCTCGCAAAGTGTTTGAGGAGACTGTAGGCATCGAACCGCTCGTGAAACGATGAATTACCTCGGCAGGCCTTGTCCTCGCGACCGCGGCATGAATGACTACAAGACAACCCGGTCGCGACGGTATAAAAACTCGCGACGATCGGAGCATCGACTGCCCACAACCGTGTCTGCGAGAACCATGTGACTTTCCGTCTTGGAGCCGGCATGAGCACCAGCATCTGGCCTTCTGGCGTGCTCGATCCGCAAGGCCCGGTCGCGGCCGCAGAACGCACGATCCTGCTCAACGCGACGGTCATCATGCTGGCCGTGGTCGTCCCGGTAATCGTCTGTACCGGCTTGTTCGCGTGGTGGTTCCGCAGCGGCAATCGCCGCGCCAGGCGCCGCCCCGAGTGGTCCTACTCGGGCGCGCTCGAAGTGCTGGTCTGGTCGGTGCCGCTGCTCGTCATCATCTTCCTCGGGGGCATCGCCTGGCTGTCTTCGCACGAGCTCGATCCGCGCAAGCCGCTCGCCGGCAAGGCCCCGGCGATCAAGGTGCAGGTCGTCTCGCTCGACTGGCGATGGCTCTTCATCTACCCCGAACTCGGCATTGCCAGCGTCGACCGGTTGGTGGCACCGGCCGGCAGTTCGCTGCAGTTCGCGCTGACTTCGGCGAGCGTGATGAACAGCTTTCTCGTGCCGCAGCTCGGCAGCCAGATCTACACCATGGCCGGCATGGTCACGACGCTGCACCTGCGCGTGGATCGTCCGGGCCGTTACCCGGGCCTGTCGGCGCAGTTCAGCGGCGCGGGTTTCTCCGACATGCGCTTCGAGGTCACCGCCTTGGCGCAGGGCGACTACCAAGCGTGGGTCAGTAACGTGCGAGCGCACGGCGAAACGCTCGATGCAACCCGCTATCGCCAGCTCGCGCAGCCGACCAGCGGCGCGGCGCCGATGTCGTTCGGCCATGTCGATACCGGCCTGTTCGATGCGATCGTCGCCGGCAACGGCACGCTGACTGTGGCGGGCGCCGGTGCGCCGTCGGCCTCGGCGATGGCCCGCCGATGATGACCGCGTTGCTGGGCCGCCTCGGCTGGGACGCGCTGCCACTGCGACAGCCGATCCCGCTGGCCGCCGCCGCGGTCGTCGCACTGGTCATCGTCGGAGCGCTCTCGCTCGTCACGGTCAAGGGCTGGTGGCCCTACCTCTGGCGCGAGTGGATCACCAGCGTCGACCACAAGCGGGTCGGCGTGATGTACGTGCTGCTCGCGCTGGTGATGCTGCTGCGCGGCTTCGTCGACGCGCTGATGATGCGCTCGCAGCTCGCGCTCGCCGCCGCCGGTGCGCAGGGCTACCTGCCGCCCGAGCACTACAACCAGATCTTCTCGGCGCACGGCACGATCATGATCTTCTTCGTCGCGATGACCTTCATGGTCGGGCTGATGAATTTCGTCGTGCCGCTGCAGATCGGCGCGCGCGATGTCGCCTTCCCGGTGCTGAACTCGGTCAGCTTCTGGCTCACCGCGGCCGGCGTGCTGCTGATGAACCTGTCGCTCGTGGTCGGCGAATTCGCACGCACCGGCTGGCTGGTCTACCCACCGCTTTCGGAGCTCGCCTATTCGCCCGGGGTCGGCGTCGACTACTACCTGTGGGCGCTGCAGATCTCCGGGGTCGGCACCTTGCTGTCGGGCATCAACCTGACGACGACGATCCTGAAGCTGCGTGCGCCCGGCATGGGCTACGGCCGCATGCCGATGTTCTGCTGGACCGCCCTCGCCTCGAACCTGCTGATCATCGCGGCCTTCCCGATCCTGACCGGCACGCTGGGCATGCTGCTGCTCGACCGCTACCTCGGCTTTCACTTCTTCACGAACGAACTCGGCGGCAACGCGATGATGTACGTGAACCTGATCTGGGCTTGGGGCCACCCGGAGGTCTACATCCTGATCCTGCCGGCCTTCGGCGTTTTCTCCGAGGTCATCACCACGTTCTCGGGCAAGCCGCTGTTCGGCTACCGCTCGATGGCGGCGGCGACGATGGCGATCTGCATGCTCTCGTTCATGGTCTGGCTGCATCACTTCTTCACGATGGGTGCGGGCGCCGACGTGAACGGTTTTTTCGGCGTGATGACCATGATCATCGCCGTGCCGACCGGCGTGAAAATCTTCAACTGGCTCTTCACGATGTACGGCGGCACGCTGCGCTTCACCGCCGCGATGCACTGGGCGCTCGGCTTCATCGTCACCTTCGTGATCGGCGGCATGACCGGTGTGCTGCTGGCGATACCGCCGGCCGATTTCGTGCTCCACAACAGCCTGTTCCTGGTCGCGCATTTCCACAACGTCGTGATCGGCGGTGTGGTGTTCGGCGCGTTCGCGGGCTACACGCTGTGGTTCCCCAAGGCCTTCGGCTTCACGCTCGACGAACGGCTGGGCAAGGCCGCGTTCTGGTGCTGGTTCGTCGGGTTCTACCTCGCGTTCATGCCGCTCTACCTGCTCGGCCTGATGGGCGCGACACGGCGCATGCAGCACTATGCCGATCCCGGCTGGCAGCCGCTGATGGTGGTAGCACTTTGCGGCGCGCTGGTGATCCTCGCCGGCATCGTGCTGACCGTCGTGCAACTCGTGGTCAGCGTTCGCACGCGCGATGAACGCCGCGACACGAACGGCGACCCGTGGAACGGCCGCACGCTCGAGTGGTCGACGGCTTCACCGCCCCCCGCGTGGAACTTTTCGACGCTGCCGCAGGTGGCGGCGCTCGATGCGTTCTGGCGCACCAAATACGGTGCGCCGCCCGACACCGACGAGAGCGCCGATGGGTCTGGCAGCGACCCCCTGCCGGCACCCGACACCGCCTCGCCTCTGAGCGTGCCCCGGCCGAGCGCCGTCGGTGTCGTGATCGCGTTCTTCGCAGTCATCGCGGGTTTCGCGCTGGTCTGGCACATCGCGTGGCTGGCGCTGCTGGGCCTCGGGGGTGTCGTCGTGACCGGCCTCGCCCACGCCTGGCGTACCGAGAACGAGATCGAGGTTCATGAACTCTACCTGAACACACCGGGAATCTCCGCATGAGCACCACGGTCACGGCCGACGGCATCCCGGCGCGCGCGCCGAAGACGCCGCGCTCGGAACGTGGGCCGGCGCCCACCCGCATCGTCGTCAGCTACGGATTCTGGCTGTTCCTGCTGAGCGACATCATCCTGTTCGCCGCGTTCTTCGCGGCCTATGCCGTGCTGGCGAAGCACACCGCCGGGGGCCCGACCGGCCCGCAGCTCTTCGACCGCGAGCACGTGTTGATCGAGACCGCATGCCTGCTCTCCTCCAGCTTCACTTGCGGCATGCTCGGCCTCGCCTTCGAGCGACGCCATGCGCTTTTCACCTATTTGTTCGGTGCCACGACCTTCGTGCTCGGTGCGGCTTTCGTCGCGCTCGAAGTCTCGGAGCTGGGCCACCTGATCGCAACCGACGCCGGACCTCAGCGCAGCGCGTTTCTGTCGGCATTCTTCGCGCTGGTCGGCCTGCACGGCCTGCACGTCGCCGTGGGGCTCGCGTGGCTGCTCGCGATGGGGGCGCAGGTCGCAACGATCGGTCTCGTGCCGTTGGTCGTTCAACGGCTGCGCTGCTTTGCGTTGTTCTGGCACGCGCTCGACATCGTCTGGATCGGGGTCTTCACGATCGTCTACCTCGGAGCACGATGATGGATGCGACCTCGGCCACTTCGAATGTCCAGCCCGACGAAGCGCCTGGCGAGAGTGGTGACCTGCGCGCCGACATCGCCAAATACGTCGGCGGCTTCGTCATCGCGGGCCTGCTGACGCTCGCCTCGTTCTGGGCGGCGGGCACGACGATGGTCTGGCAACCCGGCGTGCCTATCCTTTTGGCTGCACTTGCGATCGGCCAGATGGGCGTGCATCTGGTGTTCTTCCTGCATGTCTCGAGCGGGCCGGAGTCCACGAACAACATCCTCGCACTCGCGTTCGGCGTGTTCGTCGTCGCGCTCGTCGTGTTCGGATCGATCGTCATCATGGCCAACCTCGACACGAACATGATGCCGATCGGGCACCCGATGCAGACCCAGCGCTGAACGGCGCGGCGCTTCTGCCTCGCCGGCGTCTCGGGTGAGATGCACGGCGCACGCGTCAGGAGCCGCGCTGACAGGTCGCTTTCCGTTCCAGCCAGTAGGCGATGTTGCCGACGACAACGATGCTGCCTGACACGACGATGGTGGCCGCGGTCACGACGCTCGCGCCGACGATGAGCGCGATGCAGCCCTGGTTCTCGCAATGCTGCACGGCCGCCACCTGACCGCCTTCGAGAACCAGTTGCTTGGCCATCACCTTGCATTCGTGGTCGTAGACCAGCGTCGACCGAGGCACGTAAACACACGCAGACACGAGGATCGCGGCGGCCGATGCGAGACAACCCCCTTTGATCTGCATCGCCGCCTCGGTTCCTGCTCGGTAGAAGAACGGAGATTCTGGCCGAGGTCCGAGGGCTGCGGTGCCGGCACCCCACCGGAAGGTTTGCCGCATCCTCGAGTCAGTGCTGCAGCCTCACGTTGGCGCGGAAATGTCGGGACTCCGTACCAGAAAGCGAACTCAGTGGCCGAGTGCCGCCCGCAGCCGGTCTCGCGAGATCGGTAAGGCGCGCATCCGCACGCCGGTGGCATCGGCCACGGCATTCGCGATCGCCGCCGCGGCCGGACCTTGTGCCGCCTCGCCGGTGCCGAGGAAGGGCTGCCCCGGCCGGTCGACGATGTGCACCTCGACGCGGCGCGGCACCTGCGGAAAGCGCAGGATCGGATAGCCGCCCCAATCGTGCGCCGTCACGCGGTCGCGCTCGAAGCTCGCTTCTTCCAGCGTGGTCCAGCTCGCCGACTGCACGATGCCGCCTTCGATCTGGTTGCGGATGCCGTCGGGGTTGACCGCTTCGCCGCTGTCCACCGCGGCGATGACGTGCCGAATCACGAGCTCGCCGGTGTCGCGCCGCACCTCGACCTCGCAGGCGATCGCGGCGTAGGCGGCGAGGTTCTTGTAGCGCGCGAACGCGAAGCCGCGGCCGCGCATCGGCGTGCGGCGCCAGGCGTCCCAGCCGAAGCGTTCCGCGGCGACCCGCATCACCTCGAGCGCGCGCGGGTCGACCATGTGGCGGCGCCGGAACGCGACCGGATCGGCGTTCGCGGCACGCGCGAGTTCGTCCATGAAGCTTTCGATCGAGAACACGTTCATGTAGGCGCCGAGCGAGCGCAGCGCCGAGACGCGCAACGGCATCGCGGGCAGGAAGTGATGCGTCACGCGCGCGTTCATTAGCGTGTAGAGCGGGATCGCGTTGCGGTCGCCGCCGCCTTCGGGCTGCGGGATCGGCTTCGGTGGCGACGGCGCGAACGGCTGCGCCAGGCAGCTGCC
>Ga0075023_100000188_pt1 | contig 14754 bp, 25 predicted proteins | sample Str014_FD_71388 | JGI IMG/M metagenome (GOLD analysis project Ga0075023, IMG submission 71388) | Freshwater sediment microbial communities in response to fracking from Pennsylvania, USA - Straight Creek_MetaG_SC_2014 | ecosystem: Environmental > Aquatic > Freshwater > Creek > Sediment | place... | reverse complement strand
GATGCGCGCACTGGCCAGCGTACTGCACCAGATCGGCAACCTGCTGCTGGTGTTCTCGCTGTATTTCCTGCTGCCCACGGTCACGGCGATCTACTATCGCGAACCCGCGGCGCTGCGCGCCTTCGTCGCCGGCGCGACGCTCAGCGCCTTCTGCGGCCTGCTGATCCACTACACGACGGTGCGCTACCGCAGCGAACTCAAGCCACGCGACGGCTACCTGCTGGTGACGCTCGCCTGGCTGGCGGTGGCGGCGATTGCGGCAGCACCGCTGCTGCTGCTGCTGCCGCACCTGTCCTTCACCCATGCCTTCTTCGAGAGCATGTCCGGGCTTTCCACCACCGGCGCCACCGTGCTCACCGGACTCGACCAGCTCCCCCACGCAGTGAATCTCTGGCGCCATGCCTTGAGCTGGCTCGGCGGCCTGGGCATCATCGTGATGGCGGTGGCGATCCTGCCGCTGTTGGGCATCGGCGGCATGCAGATGTACCGCGCCGATGCGCCCGGCTCCATCAAGGACGCCAAGCTCGCGCCACGCATCATGCAGACTGTGCGCCTGCTATGGCTGGTGTATGGCGGCCTTACCGCACTATGCGCGCTGGCGCTGCGCGCTGCCGGCATGCACTGGTTCGATGCCATCTGCCACGCGTTCTCGGCCATCTCGCTGGGTGGCTTCTCGACCCACGATGCCAACATCGGCTACTTTGCCTCGCCGCTCATCGAGGCCACGCTGGCCGCGTCCGCGCTGATTGCGGCGATGAACTTCACGACGCATTTTCTTGCGCTGCGCAAGGGCGAACCCGGCACTTATGCGCGCGACCCCGAGGCCAAATGGCTGCTGGTGTGGATCGGCGCCAGCTGCATCGGCGTCTCGATCCACGTCTGGCTAAGTGGCGTGTATCCGGATTTCATCAGCACTTTCCGCTACGTCAGCTTCAATCTGATTTCCATGGCGACCGGCTCCGGCCTGCACACCGCCGACTTCAGCCGCTGGCCGGTGTTCGCCCCGATGTGGATGCTGTTCCTCGGCTGCGTCTGCGCCAGTACCGGTTCCACCGGCGGCGGCATCAAGATGTTCCGCTCGCTGGTGCTGATCAAGCAATCGCTGCGCGAGATGTTCACACTGGTGCACCCCCAAGCGATTGCGCCACTGCGCATCTCGGGCCAGATCGTGCCCAACAGCGTGGTCTATTCGGTGCTGGCGTTCATATTCCTGTATTTCATGACTATCGTGGTACTGACTTTTGCGCTGCTGATTTCCGGTCTCGATTTCATCTCGGCCTTCTCGGCGGTAGTCGCCTGCATCAACAACACCGGCCCCGGTCTGAACCTGGTCGGCCCCGCCAGCACCTACGGTGTACTCAGCGATTTCCAGTTATGGATGTGCACTGCGGCCATGTTCCTCGGGCGCATCGAGATCTTTACGGTCATGGTGCTGTTCACGCCGACGTTCTGGCGCAAGTAGAGCCGGTGCTCCTGCCGCATGCAAGCGTGCGGGCTTGGCTGGCGCGCGCGGCATTTGCCGGCGGATTTATTGATGGCCTAAATGATTGGTGCTGTAGTCCCGTCAAGGGGTTACGAGCGGCAAAACTGGCTTATACGGCACAACTGCGGCAACGTACTACCGCGTTTATGCGGTCAACTTATAATTAGGTGGCCTTAGTGGGTGAAAAGGTGAGACCTTTCTTTCGGAAGTCAGTGCTGCTGCGCGGCGCGGCAATAGCCCTACTTCTACTCGCCGCCGCGTCTTTCATTCTTGCGCCAGATTCTCTCCTGTACCGACTGGGAGCCATCATTGCAATTATGTATGGCGTGGACCTCAATCGACGATCGCGGGAGTGCGTCACGATGTTGCCGGCCGGTGTTAGTGTCGTACCTCGCGCGCCGAGAGTACATCACTTGCTAGTGGGCGTAGCACTCCTAGTGGCTACAGGCATGTCTTTCTACTGGTTGTGTAGGGATGCGCTTTCTGGCTACAACCAAGTCGCTCCAGTCATCGTATTTGCGATCGCGGGCCTCGTATCCAGTGTGTATTGTGCTGGTGTTCTTGCTCGGTTTATGGGTGGTGGTTCGTGAAGGGGCCACCTAACAACGCGTTCAAGCGGACCGTGACGCTCCGGCGAAGGCGCGCTGCGTGCGCCCTGGTACATTGTGCGCCCGCGGCGCGCCGCCGGCGTCAGTGCGCGGCCGCTCAACGCGAGCGTTAGATTCCAGAATCTGGCATTTTCGTGTTCTCTGGCGACGCGAGTACAATTGCCCCCGGAGGCCCATATGACCCGCCAATTTGACGTTGTGGTTGAGAAGGACTCAGAGGGGTACTTCGTGGCAACCGTCCCCGCCTTGCCTGGGTGCCACACACAGGCTCGCTCGCTTGACGATCTGATGCTGCGGATTCGTGAGGCCATAGAGCTTTGCCTTGAGGTTCAGGGAAGCCCAAAGGAGGCGCTTGACTTCATCGGACTGCAGCGGGTTACGGTCAACGCGTGACCTCTTTTCCTGCAGTTAAGGGTAAGGATTTAATATCGGCGCTACGCAGTGCGGGCTTCACGGTAATTCGAGTCAAAGGAAGCCATCATTTCATTCGGCACAGCGACGGCCGCTCGACAGTTGTTCCGGTTCATGCAGGCGAAACCCTCGGACCCGGGCTTTTGGCCAGCATCCTGCGTGACCTCAAGTTGACGCGGGATCAACTGCAGGCGTTGCTTTGAGGTCCAGGTACCCTGGAATCTAACTAGCAGTTCGAGCGATCACGCGGCCAGCAGCTTCGGTAAGGTCCTCGGGGGTTGACGATGTGGATCAAATGCCTTTTGCTCAACGGCGACGCAGCCGCGCGTCGCTCAACCGCGGCGTTAGCCGTCATGGTTGCGCTGGTCATACTATGGTGATACTCTTCGGCCATGAAGATCGCAATTTCCGTCCCCGATAATGTATTTAAGGCTGGAGAACACTTGGCACGGCAGCTTCGCATGTCTCGCAGCGAACTGTATTCGGACGCCCTAGAGGCCTACTTGAGCTCTCGCGGCGCAGACGCAGTAACAGCGAAGCTAAATGCGATCTATTCATCCGAAAGCTCTGGCGTTGATGCCGCGCTGACAGCCGCTCAGTTCAGGTCTCTGCCTAATGAGACGTGGTGAGATTTGGTGGGCATCGCTGCCGTTGCCTACGGGTTCCGGCCCGGGCCTTCGCCGTCCTGTTCTGGTCGTACAGTCCAATCCATTTAACGACAGCAGAATCGCCACCGTTGTAGTGGCGGCAATTACTTCAAACCTCGGTCTCGCCGAAGCGCCTGGTAACGTTCGTGTGTCAAGGGCTGACACGCGTTTGGCCAAGCCTTCTGTTGTAAACGTCTCTCAGATTCTCACAGTCGATCGCAAACTGTTGACCAGTCGCGTGAGTGCGCTGCCGAGCCAATCGATGCACCAAGTTGAAGAAGGGCTAAAGCTCGTTCTTGGCCTATGACGGCTAACTACGCGTTCGAGCGGACCGACTCAGCGTCAGCGCGGCGCGCTTCATGCGGCATCGCGCCGCCGCTCAACGCGAGCGTTAGACGACTGGGTCCAGCATGTCGCAGGTGAAATGGCATGTTTTGACGACAACGCCAGACGTGGCGTCCGCCCAAGCGCTGGTAGAGTCCCTATTGGCGCAGGGCATAACTAGTCGTGTAGTGCCCGACTCCACACTTCTGGGGCAGGCGTTCACCTGCCGCGTTGTAGTTGACGCAACGCTGGCGGACCAGGCGCAACGGGCCCTGTCGCTGGGCGAATTCACCGACGAGGAACTCACCTTTCTGGCCACAGGGGTAACGTCGTGCGATGCTGCGAAGGAATAGGCCCCTTCGTTGGGGCGTCATCTGGACCTGATCGTCGTCTAACTACCGCATCGAGCGCACGCGTGAACGATAAAGTAATGCCAAGCTCAAGCGTGGGTGCCCGCGGCGCTCATGTGGAGCGTTAGGCTGCCTAGATATGGCAGTTGACTACATGGCGGCGCACTGAAAGCATCGCAGCATGGACTTCGAAGTTATCGGCGACATTTCTGACACCGAGATCTTTGCGCAGGGCAAAGGAATCAAGTCTCGCGCCAAGCTGGTCAAGCACTACGGTCGCGGCCGATGGCGCAAGCGTAAGGGCATTGCTCAGATAAAGTTAAATTCCGGAGCCTCGGTTAAGGCTGAGATACACTGGTACGAGGCCCATGGTGCGGGAAAGCGTGGACTAAAGATCAAACGATTTCTATAGCAGCGAAATACTCCTATGGCGAAAGCACGAAAACTGGTTATTTGCGTTGACAACTCTGGCTACGAGGTCGATCTGGAGCGGCGAGAGATATACGTGTCAATACCGGACGTGGCGGCGACCAAGCAGGGTTACCTTCGCGTGATTGACGACTCTGGCGAAGATTATCTGTATCCCGAAGACATTTTTGTTGCAGTCGCTTTGCCGGCAAGTGTCAAGCGTGCGGTGCTTCAGGCAGCGACCTAACCAGGCGTTCGAGCCGTCCGTGAAAGGTCCGCGCTGTCGCTTGAGGATCCGTTGGGGCTCTCGACCCCTGACCCGGACACTTCGGGCGATCCGCGGCTCATTTTCCTTGGTGCCGATCCAGCCGGTCGTGTATTGGTGACGGTGTATACGTTGCGCGGGCGATCCACACGCATCATATCTTCCCGCAAGGCGAGTCGCGCTGAGCGACGCTCATACGAGGCAAACAAATGAGAAAAGAATACGATTTTTCGAAGGCAAAGCGCGGCCCGGCCGTGGCGGCTCCGAAGAGCAAAGCCAGAATCACCATTCGTCTCGATGAAGAGGTGCTCGATTGGTTCAAGGCGCAGGTTGACGCCGCTGGCGGTGGTAACTACCAGACGCTGATCAATATGGCTCTGGTTGATCATATAAAGCGCGAGGCCGAGCCGCTTGAAAGGACGCTTCGTCGTGTGCTTCGTGAAGAACAGCGCAAAGCGAGCTAACTACGCGTTCGAGCGGGCCGTGATGCCTCATAGTTGGCGCGCCGCGAGCGCCCTTGGTTGTTGTACGCCCGCGGCGCGCTTCAAGCGGCATCGTGCGGCCGCTCAACGCGAGCGTTAGGCAGCAGCACATGGCGGCGCAGCCATTTCTGGAGTCCGAGGTTACTTGTCCGCAATGCGGATTCGCCACAGTCGAACAAATGCCTACTAATGCCTGCCTTTACTTCTACGAGTGCACCAGCTGCCACACTTTGCTTCGACCCAAGGTTGGAGACTGTTGTGTCTTCTGCTCTTATGGCTCTGTAAAGTGCCCACCCGTGCAGCAAACTGACGGGTGTTGTAGTAACACCGGTAGTATCAAAGCGTCATGACAGCACCACCAAATCTCGCATCGATTGCCCTGCCGCCTAACAACGCGTTCGAGCTGTCCGCCGGGCATCATCGTATGCGCGCCGCGAGCGCCCCGGGTTATTGTGCGCCCGCGGCGCGCAGTCGCGCGGCCGCTCAACGCGAGCGTTGGACGTCGCTCGGCCGCTGGTGCCATATTGGCGTATGGTGTATTTACCATACGCGTGGTAGGCTGCGGCCATGGAGCCTAGTTTTGAGTGGGACCCAGCGAAAGACACCGAGAACCAACTCAAGCATGGCGTCACGTTCGGAGAGGCCCAATTAGCGTTTCTCGATGCCCATCGCGTTGTCGCCCGAGATCGGAAACACAACCAAACTGAGGAGCGGTTCTACTGCTTTGGGCGGGTGCAGTTAGGCGTACTAACTGTTCGCTTTACCTACCGAGGAAACAAGATCCGAATCATCGGCGCCGGGTATTGGACACGAGGAAAGAAAGTTTATGAAGCGCACCGCAAAATACACAAATGAACCCCTGGGCAGGCTCGAAGTCGTAAAGGACTTCCTTCCTGCACCCGACCAGCTCGTTTTGAAGGAAGATGGTGTAAAGGTAACGCTATCTCTGAGCAAAAAAAGTGTGGCCTTCTTTAAAGCACACGCAGCGCGCTCGAAAGTGCCCTATCAGAAGATGATTCGTAGCCTAGTTGATAGTTATGCTGCCCAGCATAGCGGGGCGACGTCTAACAACCGCATCGAGCGCACGCGTGAACGATAAAGCAATGCCGAACTCAGGCGTGGGTGCGCGCGGCGCTCAGCTCAGGCGTTAGAGCGCACCTGACATCATGGAGGTACGTTCATGAATCTTTCGACGTTTAGGGAGCCGAGCGCGTGGTTGCCTATTGCGATGTCATTGGTCGCACTTGCGGTGTTGTTTGGGAGCGTACTCGTTGCGGGCACCGCCCGCGAGCCCGATGAGGGCGCTGCGGCCCACCTTTGGCAACTACTGATGGTGGGGCAGGTACCGGTGATCGTCTGGTTTGTAGTCCGGTGGCTGCCGAAGGGTCCGCGCCAGGCGATGGTTGTGCTTGCAGTTCAGGTCGCAGCGATGGTCGCGGCGGCGGCGCCCGTGGCGCTGTTGGGCCTGTAAGGTGCACCCTAACTACGCGTTCGAGCGGTCCGTGAGGCGTCGTCGCGAACGTTAGGCCGCACGGCGGGCTCCGCACTGTACCCATCCATCCAGGGGTGTCACGATGTCTAAATTTCTTGGGTTTGTTGCTGCTATCGCTATCGGCCTGCTTGTCTGGGTTGCTGTGGCAACACTGGGCAACTTCGTGCTGCGGGCCGCCATCCCTAGCTACCGCGCCGAGGAAGTGGCGGTTTCCTTCTCGCTCATTGCCCAGCTCGGGCGGCTTCTTCTAGGTGTGTTGTCTACGGCTGCCGCTGCCGCGGTCACAGTTGTCATGCGTCGCGGCAGAACCGGCGCTTCGCTTGCTTTGGGTTGCGTTCTGCTGGCCTTGTTCGTCCCCGTGCACGTCGCGCTTTGGCACAAGTTTCCTGTTTGGTATCATCTTTTCTTTCTTGCCTCGCTACCACTCGGGGCAATTGTTGTCGGCAGATTGGTAGCGTCCAGGCGCGGTGCGGCCTTCCCACCGGCTCAACCGCCCGGCGGTCAGCCGGAGCGTTAGGCGTCATGTCACCTCCGACCGCCGGCTACTCCGGGACGCCGCTCGCCAAGAAACTCGGCGTCGGTGAGGGCGCGTGCGTTCTTGCTATTGACGCACCCGCTGACTACCGCAAAATGTTGACGCCGATTCCGATGGGCGTCATTTTTGTAGCGAAGCTCTCTCCTCGCGTGGATGTCACACAACTATTCATAGACAAAGTTGCAACTCTGGAAAAGAGGCTCAAATCGCTGCGCAATGGAATCAGACCCAACTCGGCAGTGTGGATATCGTGGCCCAAGAAGGCCTCGAAGGTACCGTCCGATGTAAGCGAAGACGCCATTCGATCAATCGTTCTCCCTATGGGGTTTGTCGACGTGAAAGTCTGTGCTGTCAACGACACTTGGTCAGGCTTGCAGCTCGTGATCCGCAAAGAGCTTCGTTGATGGTGACGCGAGCGCAAACTGGTAGCCTGGAGGTAACGCATGGCGCCGAGACTGGAGGGTCTATTCATCATCTTCGCTGCGGTATTTATCGTGTACCGCGCACGAAAGCATAAGTGATCTCCGGGTTCCGCGTTGCATTTATCCGGGGATGTCATCGCAATGCTTGAACTAAGACCCAACTGTGAGTGCTGTGGGTATGATCTGGCGCCGGAATCGACGGACGCACGGATATGCTCGTTCGAATGTACGTTCTGTGCCGCCTGCGCTGAAATCACGCTAAAGGGCCTGTGCCCCAACTGTGGTGGTGAGCTCGTGGCGCGGCCGCGCCGCCCGCACGAAGCGTTGGCGACCAATCCGGCCTCTGCGAAGAGAGTGTTACGATCAATTGGCTGCCCCCCCCCTAACGGCGTGACACGAAGCGCGAGCGGGTGCGCGTCGCGAAACGTCGCTGTACCGCTGCCGCGCAAAGCCACTAAACGGGGCCGTTAGGCGTCACAGGTCATTTGCGGTTTCTTTACGCCACTTCGGAACAATCGTTTTGGGAGCGGGCTCGGCTCGCCACTAACGCAAATGGAGCTTGGGGCATATCGGGGCGAACTGGTCGGGTTGCCACGCAATCCGTGGGTGGTGCGAATTGCCCTGCTTGTTGCTGGCGTTCTGGTGATCCTGGCGGCCCTGTCGTGAGGCAATGTGCGTCCGCCGCGCTCCGGCGGTGGAGCTCCGATAGGTGCCTTGAGGCCGTACATCGCGAGTTTGCGTACAATGAGCCATGGCCTCCGCGCCCACCTCTTTGCGCCACCCGTTTGCGGCGGAGCTCATTTCGCGGGCGACGCAGATCGCTGCGAAGCTGCGCGCGCAGCAGGATCAGAGCGATGCGCGGGGCTGCTACTCCGATGAGATACACCGGGAACTGCTCGATGGTGGCTTCTATCGCATCCTGCAGCCGCGAGTGTTCAACGGCGGCGGGGTCGACTGCGCAACCTATATTCGAGTGATACTCGAGCTGTCCAGGGGGCATCCTGGCGGTGGCTGGTGCTACGCCCTGGCCTCGTCTCACGCACTGGTGGTAGGCGCACACTTTGACGAAGCGGTGCAGCGCGAGCTGTTTGGCGCCGAGGGAGATTTTCGCGCCGCATTTGCCGCCGGTCCGGCCGGGATGCCGACCTTCGAACGTTGTGATGGAGGTTACCGCGTCAGCGGCCTGTGGGCGTTCGCGTCGGGCATTCCCGTGAGTACGCATTTTCTGGGTGGCGCCTTCATCCCTGGTGCTGACGGTACCCCCGTGCCGGTGGCCTTCGTCGTACCGCGCGCCAGCATCGAGGTAGTGCCGGACTGGGGCGGCGATGCGGCCATGGGCATGCAGGCGAGCGGTTCCAACAGCGTGCGCTTGAACGCCGTGTTCATTCCTGACCGACACATCGTTCCGTCGCCGCTCGGTCTGTTGAGCAGTGACGATCTGCCCGAGGGTACGCCGGGCACACGCCTGCACGGCGAAGGCCTGTTCCTTGGCATCATCTTCGGGTGGTTCAGCTGTGAGTTTGGTGCCATATTTACTGGCGCAGCGCGCGCGGCGCTGGAGGAATTCGAGCGCTTGATGCGTGTGAAACCGATCTTGTTCGATCCGCGCCGCACTCGTATCCACGATCCGGAGGTGCAGCGGATATTTGGCGAGGCACTGTGTCGCGCCGACGCCGCCGAGGCACTCACCTTCAGTGCGACCCGACTTCACATGGAGCAATGTGATCGATGGATGAAGGAACGGCAGCCGATCACGGCCGCGGACACGCTGCGAATCTGGGGAACCGCGCGCGAAGGGTGTCGAGCCGCCTGCGAATGCGTGGAGATGCTGTTTCACAGCGCCGGCGCGTCGGGGGCGAAATACGGGGATCGGCTGCAACGCTACTTCCGCGATGTGCAGATGTACCGGATTCACTTCCAGTCGCAGGCGGTCACACCGATGCTGCGGGCGCAAGTGCAGTTCGGTACCGAGGTGCCATTGGCGTTTCGCAGCTCTGGCCACTGACTTCGGTGAGAATGCGGTGGTGCCGGTGTCGCGGCTCGCACTGGGCGGAGAAACGTGGTTTTATTGGCGGCGACGCCTGTTTCGTGGCCGCCTGTGGCGGCCCTGGTAGGTCACAACTCGCGGCGCCACAATGACGGCTGACCATGCGTTCGGGCGCCTGGCCGGACGACTTTCATTTAGACGGAGTGCATCATGCCCCGCACCGCTTCCTGCTCCTGCGGACAGCTGCGCATCAGGGTCGAAGGCGAGCCACGGGGCGTAGGCCTGTGCCATTGCCTTGCCTGCCAGCAAAGAACGGGCAGTGTGTTCGCGGCACTGGCGAGCTTCAGCGCTCCGTTCGAGGTCAACGGGACTGCCTCCAAGTATGTGCGCACCGGTGATCAGGGAGCCCGGTTCACCTTCCGGTTTTGTCCGGTCTGCGGGAGCAATGTGTTCCACACCGAGGAAGGTAACAACGAGTCGGTGAGCGTCGCCGTCGGTGCGTTCGCTGATCCGGCCTTTGCAGCGCCCAGCGTGTCGGTATACGACAGCCGACGGCACGCCTGGGTACAGTTGCCGCCGGGCACGCGGGTGTTTGACAGGGATCCGGCATGAGTACAAAACATGAGCCGAGCCAACGGCGTGCCAGCGTGATCGCGGGCGTCGTCGGCGTGGCGCTGCTGGCAGCGTGCTCACAAGGCCCGGTTCCCGTGGAGTCGGTAACTCTCGGCAGCTTTCAGTGCCGGCATTCGCTGGCACCCGGGAAAACTGAATCGCTGTCGTGCAGCACGGAAGGCCGCGAACTCTTCGCGGTGATGCAAGCCCCGGCGGCCCACGGCATGGCAAGAACCATCGGTGTCGGCAACGGCGAGGTCCGGTTGCAAGACTGGGATGGTGATGGCGTCTGGAACAGTCTGAGCTATGACGTGCTGGACAAGTCCGGCACCCTGGTTGCACAGTCGCAGGATCTGAATTTCGACGGCAGGGCCGAGGTCTATACGGACGCCCGGGCGCGCCGCCTCTACCGTCGCCTGAACAACGAATGGGTGGAGATTCGTTCCCAGGGGCGCGATGCCGCGGGCAAGGTGATCTATTGCGTTACACTGGACGGCAAGGCGCAGCGGGTGTTCCCGTTTTCGGAGCCGCCGCGATTTGCACCGCTCCCCAACGCGGCCGGCAATGGATCGCCGGCCAAGCAATGTGGCTGAGTGGCGTCCACGCCTGTTCTGACATCGAACATCCATGTGGCAGTACGTCGTCAAGTTCATGCTCACCGCCGCGGTGGTCGTCGCAGTCGCGGAGATCGCCAAGCGCAGCACGCTCTGGGGGGCCGCGGCAGCCTCGCTGCCGTTGACCTCATTGCTGGCCTTCATGTGGCTGTACATAGATACCGGCGATGTCACGCGGGTCGCGCATCTGTCGCAGGGCGTGTTCTGGCTGGTGCTGCCGTCGCTGACGCTGTTCCTGCTGTTGCCGTTCCTGCTGCGTTCCGGGATGGCGTTCTGGATGAGTCTCGGTCTCGCCTGCGCCGCCACGGTTGCCGCATACTTCGCGATGGTCTGGTGCCTGGGTCGATTCGGAATACGACTGTGATACCTCGACAGCCGACGGGATGAACTGCGAACGCATGAGCTGGGTCCGCGACAACCTGAGCGTAAGCTGTGATCCGGCCCGGCTCGACCGCGAGTTGATCGGGCGATTCCTGGCGTCATCCTACTGGGCCGAGGCAATTCCCGAAGACGTCGTTGCCAAGTCGCTCCGGAATTCATTGTGCTTTGCGCTGCTGGACCAGGATCGGCAGGTGGGCTTCGCGCGCGTGTTGTCGGACTACGCGACCTTTGCCTATCTGGGCGACGTGTTCATCTTGCCCGAATATCGGCGACGCGGACTCGGCACCTGGCTGATCGAGTGCGTCATCAGCCATCCTGACCTACAGGGCCTGCGCCGCTGGATACTCGCGACCCGGGATGCGCATCGCCTTTACAGCAAAATGGGTTTTACGCCGCTGCGTCGGCCGGAACGCTTCATGGAGCGACACGATCCAGACGTGTACCGAAAGGCATGAGCGGACACCTACGATGCGCTATTTCGCCATGCTGACGCCGGGCAGGATCGCGCTGTGGTGCTACCTGATCTGGTACCTGGTCACGGTCGTCGCCCACTTCGATCCAGCCCCGGCAATCTGGCTCAACTCACTGGGCATCAGCGCCGTCATCGGCTTCGCGCTGCTGCTGAGCGTAGCCAACGAGCCCGCAAGGCCGGCGAATCACTGGCAGACGTTCCGCCTGTTCCTGATGCCGTTCTGCGTATCGAGCTTCTCAGCGCTGATCAAGGGCCAGGGGTATATGCTGATAGTGCCCGCGCGAGCGCTGGAACGGTACTGGTCGGTCGGCCTGTGCGCGGCCTTTGTGACCATGGTGCTGGTGCTTCGCGCCTGGAGGCGGCATGGCACAGATACACGGCTTTCCGGCGATCGCCGATAACAACGCCAGGATACTGATCCTGGGCACGATGCCTGGCAAGGCTTCGCTGCACGCGGGCCAGTACTATGCCAATGAGCGCAATGCGTTCTGGGGCATCATCGCGGCACTCTATGGCGTACCGGCCAGCGCACCCTATGGCGAGCGCGGCGCCACACTGCGCACCGCCGGTATCGCGCTGTGGGACGTGCTGCGCAGCTGCCGCCGCGAATCCAGCCTGGATGCCGACATCGTCGCCGAGTCCATCGTGCCGAACGACATCGCCGGCTTCCTGTTCGACCACCCGGCGGTGCGCTGCGTTTATTTCAACGGATCTACGGCCGAGTCGCTGTACCGGAAGTACGTGTGGCAGCAACTGGGCGCCCAGAGCCGCCGACTCCCCCACGTCCGCCTGCCCTCCACCAGTCCGGCGCACGCCTGCATGAGGCCGGCCGCAAAGCTACGGCACTGGTCGGTGATCAAAGACGCCGCCTGAGTACGCGATGCAGGACCTGGCGCCGGACGGCGCCGGCAAAGCTGCAAATGCAGGTTTCGACGCCTTCATTCTGCTGATCGATTCCGGCATCTCTTTGCACCTGTGGAGCAATCAGCACTTTTTTGCTACGGTATTGTTCAGCTGCAGGCGTTTCGACGTTGTCAACGCGCTGCAATCACCCGTGAATAATTCAGGACGGTGCAACTTGAACACAACTCCTTCTGACCATGCTGGTGGCCCGCCACCTCGCAGTTTCTGGGTCTTGGGCGCAGTTGCGACAGTGTGGAACCTGTTGGGCGTCGCGACCTATCTGATGAGCGTCACGATGAGCCCGGCGGCGATTCTGGCGATGCCGGCGGCCGAGCGCGCGCTGTACCAGAACATTCCAGCCTGGGTCACCTCCAGCTATGCGATCGCAGTCTTCGGCGGCACGATTGCCTGTGTGTTGCTGCTGCTGCGAAAATCGTGGGCCGTAACCCTGTTTGCGCTCTCGCTGCTGGCGATCCTGCTGCAGATGGCATACACGCTGTTCGTATCGCCGCTGCTGGCCGTGCGCGGCGCGGCCGGGGCGATACTGCCGCTGTGCATCATCGCGGCGGCGGTCGGCCTGCTCTGGTATGCAAGGGATGCCAGGAAACGCGGTTGGCTGGGCTAAAATCGGCGCGCGCATGACATCCGTCAACCTGGCCCGGACGCTCACCGCACTGGTGGCCATCGTCGCGCTTACCGCGGTGCTGATGCTGGTCGCCAGCGCGATCCGCGGTGCACCGCTCAGTCGCCTGATCAGATCACGGGCCGCTTCCAGGGACCCGTAGAGAGCCGCTACCGTGGCGGTGATTCAAGTCAAGGCCAAGCCCAACGCCCGCAGCAGCTCACTCGAAGAGATCAGTCCCGGCGTCTGGCAGGCGCAACTGAAATCGCCGCCGGTTGACGGCAAGGCCAACAAGGAACTCATTGCCCTGGTCGCCGAGCATTTCGGTCGACCCAAGTCTGCCGTAACGATCAAGAGCGGCGGCTCAGGACGGATGAAGCGCGTGTCCATTGAGGGCGCCTGAAGGTCCCCGCCCGTGCCGCCCCACCATGCCGCCGTCAGTGGTGTATATAATTCTCGAGCTGCTCGATGGTCTGCGCCTGCTCGGCCAGCACCGCGCGCACCAGATCGCCAATTGACAGCATACCCAGCACGCGCCCGCCTTCCACCACCGGCAGGTGGCGTACGCGACGGTCGGTCATGATCTGCATGCATTGCTGGGCGCTATCGCCTGGCTCCACGGTGTGCACCTGCGCGGTCATGATCGCGCGCACTGGGGTGTCGGCCGATGAGCGGCCCTTGAGAATCACCTTGCGCGCGTAATCGCGCTCGGAGACGATGCCGGCGAGCTTGTCATCCTGCATCACCAGCAGGGCACCGATGCTGTGTTCGGCCATCAGGCGTATGGCCTCGAGCACCGGGGTATCGGGACCGACGGAGTGAATATCCCTGGGCTTGCGGCCCAGTAACTGTGCTGCGCTTGCCATGGCTACCTCCCACTACAGTCGTGATAAGGAATCAGGCGGCCTCGACGATCAACAGTGCGCCCTCGACCGCGCTCACACGCACTGAGGCTCCGGCCGGCAGTTCGGGGCCGCGCACTTTCCAGGCGCCGTCACCGATATAGGCCTTGCCGTAACCCTTCACAATCGGCTCGCTGAGCACATAGACCTGGCCGATGTACTGCGCGGAACGCTGGTTCAGACGCGGCTGGTCAGAGGTCTCGGGATGGCTGCCCTTGTAGTTGCGCCACAGCGCAAGCGCAGCGATCGACAGCGCGCCGAACAGCACCAGCTGGATCTGCCAGGGAATCGGTATGACCAGCAGCAGCGCGCCGACCACGGCCGCCGCGGCCGCGAACCAGATCGCCACCGCGCCGGGCGCGAAGGCTTCGACGATGCCCAGCACGGCGGCGATGATCCACCAGTGCCACCATTGCATCGATGAGGCGAAGCTGATCATGGGCTTCAGCGCGCCGGGGTGCCCACGGTCGGAACGCCGGCGCGCGGCGGCAGGCCGGTCTGCTGCTGCTTCATCGCGTCCTTGGCCAGCTCGGCGATGCCGCCGATCGAGGCGAGGAGTCCCGTGGCCTCCATCGGCATGAAAAACACTTTCTGGTTCGGCGAGGTCGCGAATTCCTTCATCGCCTCGACGTATTTCTGCGCAATGAAATAATTGATCGCCTGCACATTGCCCTGGGCAATGGCCTGCGAGACCACGGCTGTCGCCTTGGCCTCGGCCTCGCCCAAGCGCTCGCGCGCTTCGGCATTGCGGAATGCGGCTTCCTTGCCGCCCTCGGCCTGCAGCACCATGGCCTGCTTCTCGCCCTCGGCCTTGAGAATGGCGGCCTGGCGAAA
>Ga0075023_100000186_pt1 | contig 14782 bp, 13 predicted proteins | sample Str014_FD_71388 | JGI IMG/M metagenome (GOLD analysis project Ga0075023, IMG submission 71388) | Freshwater sediment microbial communities in response to fracking from Pennsylvania, USA - Straight Creek_MetaG_SC_2014 | ecosystem: Environmental > Aquatic > Freshwater > Creek > Sediment | place... | reverse complement strand
TGCCTTGCTCTCGGGCGTGAACATCAGCGCAGTGAACAACTCGCGCTCGAGCTTCATGCCCTCGTCGAACTTGAGCTTCAGCGAACCGGCGACCGCCTCGACGCACTTCAGCGGCGCCGGGAAATTCTTGCTCATGCCGCCGACCATGTTCTTGACGAACTGCACGTAGGCATCGGGGTTCGGGTGCGTGACCTTCAGGTCGCGCACGAGCGGCAGCGGCCGCTTGTCGGCCACCTCGGCGGCGAGCGCGAGCGCCTCGGTCATCAGGTCGCCGGTGGCGATCCTGTCGAACAGCTTCTGGCCCGGCGCCATCGCGAGCATCTCGCTCTTCACGGCCTCGCCGCTGACGATCATGTTCATCGCGTTCTCGACACCGATCACGCGCGACAGGCGCTGCGTGCCGCCGGCGCCAGGGATCAGGCCGATCTTCACTTCCGGCAGCGCGACCTGCGTGCCGGGCGCAGCGATGCGGTAGTGGCAGCCGAGCGCGAGTTCCAGCCCGCCACCCATGCACACGCTGTGGATCGCCGCGACGATCGGCTTGGTACTCGCTTCGAGCGCGAGGATCACGCTCAGCAGGTTGGGCTCGGCGAGTGCCTTCGGCGAGCCGAACTCGTTGATGTCGGCGCCGCCCGAGAAAGCCTTGCCCGCGCCGGTGATGACGATCGCTTTCACGGCGGCATCGGCGTTCGCCTTCTCCAGACCTTGCGCGATGCCCAGCCGCGTCGCGTAACCGAGACCGTTGACAGGCGGGTTGTCGAGCGTGATGACGGCGACGTTGCCGCGGAGTTCGTAGGTGGCGCTCATGCGTGTGTCCCCAAGTGTTCGGCTGAAAAAGAACGGTCGTTCGATTCTAGGCCCGGGCGAAAAAAAAGCGCTGTCTCTGCCGTGACAACGCTTGTTCTGCTCGCCTGGCGGAAGGCCCTCAAACCTCCAGCCACTCCTTGCGGATTTCGGCGTTGGCGCGCAGCGCGGCAGGCGTGCCTTCGAACACGATGCTGCCATGACCCATCACGTAGCAGCGTTCGGAAATGTTCAGCGCGATGGTGAGCTTCTGCTCGACCAGCAGCACCGAAACCCCGCGGTCCTTCAGGGTCTTCAGGTACCCGGCGACGAGCTCGACGATCTTCGGCGCCAGGCCTTCGGTCGGCTCGTCGATCATGATCAGGTCGGGGTCGCCCATCAGCGTGCGGCACAGCGTGAGCATCTGCTGCTCGCCGCCCGAGAGCACGCCGGCCTCGGTGTGCTGGCGCTCCTTGAGACGCGGGAACATCGTGTACATGTCGGCGAAGGTCCAGCGCGGTTTTGTCTTTCCTCTTTTCTCGCCGAGCATCAGGTTCTGCTCGACCGTCAGCTTCGGAAAGATGTCGCGGTTCTCGGGGACGTAGCCGATGCCGCGGTGCGCGATGTCGAAGGCGTGGTGGCCGAGGATCTCGTGCTCGCGAAACTTGACCGAGCCTTCGCCCTGCACCAGGCCCATGATGGTCTTGACGGTGGTCGAGCGGCCCGAGCCGTTGCGGCCCAGCAGCGCGACGATCTCGCCCTCGCCGACCCGCATGTCGACGCCGTGCAGGATGTGGCTCTTGCCGTAGTAGGCGTGCAATCCGCTGATCTGGAGCATGTCAGTGTCCCGCCTCTGCCGCCTGCGCGTCTGCCAATACCGAGCCCAGATAGGCCTCCTGCACCTTCGCATTCCTGCGCACCGCCTCGGGCACGTCGAAAGCGATCACCTCGCCGTACACCAGCACGGCGATCTTGTCGGCCAGGCCGAACACCACGCCCATGTCGTGCTCGACCGTCAGCAGCGTCTTGCCGACCGTCACTTCGCGGATCAGTTCGATGAAGCGCGCCGTCTCGCTCTTGCTCATGCCGGCGGTCGGCTCGTCGAGCAGCACCACGCTCGCGCCGCCGGCGATGGTGATGCCGATCTCGAGCGCGCGTTGCTCGGCGTAGGTCAGGTTCATCGCGAGGGTGTCGCGCTTGCGCTCCAGGTTCAGATCTCGCACCAGTTGCTCGGCGCGCTCGTTCGCATCGGCGAGACCGGCGAGGAACTTCCAGAACGCGTACTTGTAGCCCAGGGACCAAAGCACCCCGCAGCGCAGGTTCTCGAACACCGAGAGCTTGCCGAACAGGTTGCTGACCTGGAAGCTGCGCGCCAGGCCGAGCCGGCTGACCTCGTATGGCGCCATGCCGTCGATGCGCCGGCCGTTCAGCGCGATCTCGCCGCTGGTGGGCTTGAGGCGGCCGCTGATCAGGTTGAACAAGGTCGACTTGCCGGCGCCGTTCGGGCCGATGATCGCGACGCGCTCGCCGGGTGCGACAGCGAGGCTCGCGCCGCGGATGATTTCTGTCTTGCCGAAGGACTTGTGCAGGCCCCTCAGCTCAATCGCGTACTGGCTCATGCCGACTCCCGCGCGCGAATCGCCGCTTCGATTTCGCCCTGCACTTCGCCCCAGTGCAATGCGAAGCGGCGGCGCGTGAACTCGAACAGGCCGATGCCGATCAGCGCGACGACGATCGCGCCGATCCAGGCGGCTGCGGATTTCACGTTCAACTCGACCCCCATGAAACGCATCACCGGCCCGAGCGCCTCGTTCAGCTGGATGTGATAAGTCATCTCGATCATCGCGGCGATGCCGATGAACATCACCGCGCCGGTCACCGCGAGCAGCGCGTACCAACCGAGCACGCGGCCGAGCTTGCCGAACTTCCACACCCGCAGGTTCATCATGATCAGGCTCGCGATGCCGCCCGGTGCATACATCACCATCAGCAGGAACACGAGGCCGAGGTAGAGCAGCCAGGCCTTCGTGATCTCGGACAGCATCACGAACGCGACCACCATCAGCACCGCACCGATGATCGGCCCGAAGAAGAAGGTCGCGCCGCCGAGAAAGGTGAACAGCAGGTAGGCACCCGAGCGTGCCGCGCCCACCACCTCGGCGGTCGCGATCTCGAAATTCAGCGCATACATGCCGCCCGCCACCCCGGCGAAGAAGCCGGCGATGATGAACGAGATGTAGCGCACCCGCTGCGTGTTGTAGCCGATGAACTCGACCCGCTCCGGGTTGTCGCGCACCGCGTTGAGCATGCGGCCGAGCGGTGTGCGCGTGAACGCGTACATGCCGGCGGTGCAGACGATGGTGTAGATCGCGAGCAGGTAGTAGACCTGGATCTGCGGGCCGAAGCTGATGCCCATCACGGGCTTGCCGACGACGCGGTTGGCGCTGATGCCGGCCTCGCCGCCGAAGAACTCGGCCATCATCAGCGAGGCCGCGAACACCAGCTCGCTGATGCCCAGCGTGATCATCGCGAAGGTCGTGCCCGACTTCTTCGTCGTGACGAAGCCGAACAGCACCGCGAAGAACAGGCCGGCCACGCCGCCTACCAGCGGCAGCAGGCTGACAGGCATCGGGAACGACCCACCGCCGATCGCCTTCAGTGCGTGGATCGCCACGAACGAGCCGAGGCCCGAGTACACCGCGTGGCCGAAGCTGAGCATGCCGCCCTGCCCCAGCAACATGTTGAACGACAGGCAGGCGACGATTGCGATGCCCATCTGCGAGAGCATGGTGATCGCGAGGCTGCTGGTGAAGATCAATGGCGCGGCCAGCATCACGACGATGGCGATGCCCCAGATGATCAGATCGCGTGCGCCCATGGCGCCGTATTTCTTGGCGGAAGCATTCATCGCGTCAACCTTCCCGCGTGCCCATCAGACCCTTGGGCCTGAAGATCAGGATCAGCACCAGGAAAAGATACGGCAGGATCGGTGCGACCTGCGCGATCGTCAGCTTGAGCAGCGAGTAGTCGAGCGCGGCCGGGCTCAGCAAAACGCCCATCGAGGTGAGCGCGCCGGCCAGCGAGTAGTCGAGCGCGACCGCGAAGGTCTGGATCACGCCGATCAGGATCGACGCGACGAACGCACCGGCCAGCGAGCCCATGCCGCCGACCACGACGACGACGAAGATCACCGAGCCGACCGTCGCCGCCATCGAGGGCTCGGTCACGAAGGTGCTGCCGCCGATCACGCCGGCGAGACCCGCGAGACCCGCACCCGCGCCGAACACCATCATGAACACGCGCGGCACGTTGTGGCCGAGCGACTCGACCATCTCCGGGTGCGTCAATGCGCTCTGGATCACCAGGCCGACCCGAGTGCGCGTAAGCATCAGCCACAGCGCCACCAGCATGATCAGCGCGATGAACATCATGAACCCGCGCGTTGCCGGGAACGGCGAGCAGACGATGCGCACCGTCGTATCGGCCGCCGAGCACATTGCCGCCGGCGCGGCACCCCAGACCACGCGCAGGCCGTCGATCGACGAGTTGATCAGCGTGAACGCCGGGCCGCGCAAGACCTCGGGCGGCTGGAACTCGACCGCGGTGCGGCCCCAGATCAGCTGCACCAGTTCGAGCGCCACGTACGACAGCCCGAAGGTGATGAGCAACTCCGGCACATGGCCGAACTTGTGGACGCGGCGCAGGCAGTATTTCTCGAACGCCGCACCGAGCGCCGCGACCACGAGCGGCGCGATGAACAACCCGGGCCAGAAGCCGACCAGGCGGGTGATCGAGTAGGCGACGTAAGCGCCGACCATGTAGAAACTCGCGTGCGCAAAATTCAGCACGCCCATCATGCTGAAGATCAGGGTCAGCCCCGAACTCAGCATGAAAAGCAACAGCCCGTAGCTCAGGCCGTTGAGCATCGAAATCGTGAAGAACTCCATCGTGTGGCGATTCCCGCGGGGGCGTTCGGAAAGGAGAAGGGAAAGGAGTCAGGTCAGCAGCGGCAACCCACGACGGTGACGAACAGGGCCCGGCGGGTCATCCCGGCGGGCCCTGCAGAGAGCGGGAGCGTATCAGCCGCCGGAGGGGCGCGTCATCTGGCAGCTCGTCGGCGTGCTCGAAACGTAGGGCTCGTAGGTCGCGACCGGTGCCAATGTCATGCCGGTGTTCTCGGCCGAGTAGGGGTATTTCGCGTCGGTCTTCTGCCAGACGGTGATGTAGAGCGTCTGCTGCAGTTGGTGATCGGTCTTGCGCATTTCGACCTCGCCGCCGAACGCGCTCTTCAGCTTCATGCCTTCCATCGCGAACGCCACCTTGACCGGGTCGGTCGACTTCGCCTTGGCCATCGCATTGCCCAGGAACTCGAATTGCCGCACCACCGAGCCGGTGTAGAGGTCATCGTTGAACTTGTCCTTGAAGCCCTTCATGATCCCTGCCATCTCGCCACCCATGTTGTAGTGCGCGTACGAGACCTGGAAGACCTTGCCGGCGCCGGTCTGGCCGAGCGCCGAAGGCGTGCCGGTCACGCCGGTGTAGTAGGTGAAGAACTTGCCGTTGTAGCCGCCTTCGTTGGCTGCTTTCACGAGCAGGGCGAGGTCCGAGCCCCAGTTGCCCGTGATGACCGAGTCGGCGCCCGAGGCCTTGATCTTGGCGACGTAGGGTGCGAAGTCGCGCACCTGCGCGAGCGGGTGAAGGTCGTCGCCAACGATCTCGATGTCGGGGCGCTTGCGCTTCAGATCTTCCTTGGCGAACTTCGAGACCTGCTGGCCGTGCGAATAGTTCTGGCCGAGGATGAAGACCTTCTTGATGTCTTTCTGGTCTTTCATGAAGGTGGTGATCGCCTCCATCTTCATCGTCGTGTCCGCGTCGAAGCGGAAGTGCCAGAAGCTGCACTTGCTGTTGGTCAGGTCGGGGTCGACTGCGGCCTCGTTCAGGAACACGATCTCCTTGCCCGGGTTGCGCTCGTTGTGCTTGTTGATCGCGTCGATCAGCGGCACCGCCACCGACGAGCCGTTGCCCTGGATCACGTAGCGGATTCCCTGGTCGATCGCCGACTTGAGCGCGTTCAGGCTTTCGGTCGGAGAAAGCTTGTTGTCGACCGGCACGATCTCGAACTTCACGCCCGCCGGGTTGCTGGCGCTGAAGCGCTCGGCGAGGTACTGCTGGGTCTTGACCTGGTTGTTGCCGACCGGGCCCATCAGGCCGGTCAGCGGATCGATCCACATCAGCTTGACGACCTGGCCTGCAAGCGGCTTGGCCTGCGCCATCGCGACACCGGCGGAAACGACCAACGCGGCGCCCACACTCAGGGTCATCAGGTGGCGGGGCAGCGAACGGCTGGCAAACTTCATTGGGTATCTCCGGTGGGAATTTGAAACGCCCGCCAAGGTAACGGATGTGGCTTGCCTGGGGTTACAGGGACTACCCCAAAGCCATGTCGCCGCCGGGACAAGCGCACGCTTCGCACAGCGCTCCGCGACGGCGATGCAAGGCTGCTTGGCCTTGCGCTCGCGAAGGCCGCAGCCGCTGGCTAAACTCGACCGATGAACATGCCAGAAGCGCTCGCCGATCCTGCCGTGCAGCAGACCTGGTCGAATCGATTTCGCGAACTCGGTGAAGCCTTCTTCACCGACCTGCCCGCCGAGCCGCTGCCCGACCCGCACTGGGTCGCGACCAGCGACGATTGCGCCAGCCTGCTCGGCCTGCCGCCCGACTGGGCAACGCGCCCCGAGCTCGATGCACTCGATGTGTTCAGCGGCAACCGCGGCTGGCCCGGCATGCGGCCGCTGGCGAGCGTCTACAGCGGGCACCAGTTCGGCGTCTGGGCGGGCCAGCTCGGAGACGGCCGGGCGCTGTGGCTCGGCGAGATGGCGACACCGTCCGGCCCGATGGAGCTGCAGCTCAAGGGCGCGGGCCGCACGCCGTATTCGCGCATGGGCGATGGGCGCGCGGTGTTGCGCTCGTCGATCCGCGAGTTCCTCGGCTCGGAGGCGATGCATGCGCTGCGCATCCCGACCACGCGGGCGCTGTGCGTCACCGGCTCGGCACTGCCGGTGCGACGCGAGACGATCGAGACCGCGGCGGTCGTGACGCGCGTTGCGCCGAGCTTCATCCGCTTCGGTCATTTCGAGCACTTCGCGCACCATGACCTGCACGTCGAACTGCGCCGCCTGGCCGACTTCGTCATCGCGCATCACTACCCGATGTGTCGCGACGCGGCGAACCCGTATGTCGCGCTGCTCGAGAAGGTCACGCTGCACACGGCCGCGTTGATGGCCGACTGGCAATCCGTCGGCTTCTGCCACGGCGTGATGAACACCGACAACATGTCGGTACTGGGCCTGACGATCGACTACGGCCCCTTCGGCTTTCTCGACCAGTTCGACCCCGGCCACATCTGCAACCACTCCGACCACCAGGGCCGCTACGCGTGGGCACGCCAACCCAACGTCGGCTTCTGGAACCTGCACGCACTCGCGCAAGGCCTGATGCCCTTGATCGTCGACTCCGATCTGGCACTCGCCGCGCTCGAAACCTACAAGGCGGCGTTTGCCGATGCGTTGCTCGCGCGCTGGCGGGCCAAGCTGGGCCTGCAAGCGTGCGAGGCACAAGACCGCGAACTCGTCGACGACCTGCTTCGCCTGATGGCCACCGATCGCTGCGACTTCACGATCACGTTCCGCAGGATGAGCACCTTCCTGACCGCGCCGATCGCCGACAACGCGCGCATCCGCGACCTGTTCATCGACCGCACTGCGTTCGACGCCTGGGCGCTGCGCTACGGCGACCGGCTGCGTCGCGAATCGAATGACGACGCCGCGAGGGCCACGCGAATGAACCGCGCCAACCCGAAGTTCATCCTTCGCAATCACATGGCCGAAGTGGCGATCCGCGACGCGCAGGCCGGTGACTTCGACGAAACGCAGCGATTGCTGCGCGTTCTACAGCACCCTTTCGACGAGCAGGACGAGGCCACGAGCGCGCGCTATGCCGGCTTTCCACCCGAGTGGGCGCAATCGATCGAGGTTTCGTGCTCCTCGTGACCAGCCCGTGAGCGCTTGACGGCGGCCACGCTAGACTCCCGCCCCGACGACTGCGCTTCGCTCCCGCCCGCCCCCGATGAAGATCTTCTTCGACTTCCTGCCGCTGCTGCTGTTCTTCGCTGTCGGCAAGTACGCAGACCACAACGCCGAATGGGCCGCCCGTTTCGCGACCGAGCATTTCGGCTTCATGGTCTCGGGTGGCGTGGTGGGCACCGAGGAGGCCTCGGCACTGCTCGCCACCATCGTCGTGATCTTCGCCACCGGAGTGCAGATCACGTGGCTGCTGGCGAGCCGGAAGAAGGTCGACATGATGTTGTGGATGACCTTCGCGCTGGTCGTGGTGCTGGGTGGGGCCACGATCTGGTTCCACAACCCGACCTTCATCAAGTGGAAACCGAGCGTCTTGTACTGGGCGATGGGCCTGGCTTTCTGGGTCAGCCAGATCGTCTTCCGCAAGAACCTGCTGAAGACCATGATCGGTGAACAACTCGAATTGCCCGCACCGGTATGGCAACGTCTGAACTTCGCCTGGATCGCGTTCTTCGGCATGCTCGGCCTGCTGAATCTTTACGTGGCCTACACCTTCACGACCTCGACCTGGTTCACCTTCAAGGCCTTCGGCGTGACAGGGCTGATGCTGGCCTTCATGCTCGCGCAGGGCATCTACATCAGCAAGCACCTGCCGCCCGAGGCCGAGCCCGCCAAGGCGCCGGATCAAGCACCATGAGCGTCACCGCCGCCGAAATCGAGAGCGCCGTGCGCGCGGCGTTGCAGCCACGCGCGGTCGAGGTCGTCGACGACAGCCACCTGCATGCCGGCCACGCGGGGGCGCGCGAGGGCCGTCATTTCACGGTGCGCGTCACGGCCGATCGCTTCAACGGCCTGTCGCGTGTGGCCCGCCATCGGCTCATATATGATGCTTTGCAACTCTTGATCCCGCGCGGTATCCACGCCGTAGCCATCGAGGCGCATTCGCCAGATGACTCCCGGTGAATCGGAGTGAACCCCCCAACTTCCCCCATGCTCATGAAGAAGACCTATTTCGCCACGGGCGCCGCGCTGCTGCTCTCCGCCACCCTGGTGCTGCCGATGGCAGCGCTTGCGCAGAACATCGCCATCGTCAACGGCAAGCCGGTGCCGAAGGCCCGGGCCGACGCGCTGATCAAGCAGGTGCAGGGGCAAGCCGCCGCGCAGAACCAGCAACTGCCGCCCGACCTCGAGCAACGCGTGCGCGACAAGCTCGTGATGGACGAGATCTTCACGCAAGAGGCCGAAAAGCGCGGCCTCGCCGCCACGCCCGAGTACAAGACGCAGATGGAGCAGGCACGCCAGGCTGTACTGACGCAGGCGCTGCTCGCCGACTTCGTCAAGACGCACCCGGTCGCCGACGCCGATCTCAAGGCCGAATACGAGAAGTTCAAGGCGCAGTCGGCCGGCACCGAGTACCGAGCGCGCCACATCCTGGTCGAGAAGGAAGACGAGGCCAAGGCCCTGATCGCGCAGATCAAGGGTGGTGCCAGCTTCGAAGAACTCGCGAAGAAGAACTCCAAAGACCCGGGCTCGGGCGCGAACGGCGGCGACCTCGATTTCGCGGCTGCCGGCTCCTATGTGCCCGAGTTCTCGCAGGCCATGGTCAAGCTCAAGAAGGGCGAGATGACGCAGGAGCCGGTCAAGACGCAGTTCGGCTATCACATCATCCGCCTCGACGACACGCGCGAGGCGACGTTCCCGCCCTTCGACGACGTGAAGGGCCAGCTCAAGCAGCGCATGGAGCAGCAGAAGCTCGCGTCGTTCCGCGACGAGATCCGCGGCAAGGCGAAGACCGACTACAAATTCAGCAATTGAGCGTTTCGCTACCGTGACAAGGGCGCCGTTGGCGCCCTTGTTCGGTTTTTGGGCTGGCCTTTGGCTACGCCTCTGATTCGACGGCGACGCGGCCGGCCTCGATCCTCAACTGGCGGTCGCAACGTGCCGCGATGCCGCGGTCGTGGGTAACGAGCACGAGCGTCGTGCCGGCCTCGCGGTTCAGCGCGAACATCAGTTCCATCACCGTCTCGCCGGTCGCGAAATCGAGGCTGCCGGTGGGCTCGTCGGCAAGCAGCACGGCCGGCTGCATCACGAACGCGCGCGCGAGCGCCACGCGCTGCTGCTCACCGCCCGACAGCACCTTCGGGTAGTGCCGCAAGCGCTCGCCCAGGCCCACGCGCTGCAGCATCTCGGTGGCGAGCGCGCGCGCGTCGTTGCGGCCCTGCAGTTCGAGCGGCAGCATCACGTTCTCGAGCGCGTTCAGGTTGCCGAGCAACTGGAAACTCTGGAACACGAACCCCACCTTGGCTGCACGGACCGCGGCGCGAGCGTCTTCGTCGATCGAAAACAGGTCGGTGCCCGCGAGCCTGACGGTGCCGGTGGTCGGCGTGTCCAGCCCCGCGATGATGGCGAGCAAGGTGCTCTTGCCCGAACCGGATGCGCCGACGATCGCCGCCGATTGGCGCGGCGCCAGCGAAAAATCGATCTCATGGAGAATGGTCAGCGTGCCGGTGGAGTCCTGGACCTGCTTGGTGACGCGTTGGACGGCAATGATGGGTTCAGACATGAATGATGTTCAGGTACTTCGGCCGCGTTCGCGGCGCCGATGGCTGGCGCACTGTACCGCGCTCGGCTTCGCGATCGGGGCCGCGCTCGGTGCGCCCGCACTGGCGCAGGGGCCGCGGCAGAACGGCGGCCCGCTGGTCCTCGTCGTCGGCGACAGCCTTTCGGCCGAATACGGTCTGAAGCGCGGCAGCGGCTGGGTCGCGCTGCTCGAAGCGCGCCTGGCACAGAAGAAGATCGCAGCGCGCGTGGTCAACGCGAGCATCAGCGGCGACACCACCTCGGGCGGTCGAACACGCTTGCCGACCCTGCTCGCGCAGCACCCCGACATCGTCGTGCTCGAACTCGGCGCGAACGACGCGTTGCGCGGCCTGCCCCTCTCGATGACGCGCGACAACCTCGACGCGATGGCGAAGGCCGCCAAGGCGAGCGGCGCGAAGGTCGTGATCACCGGGATGCAACTGCCACCGAACTACGGCCGCCAGTACGGCGACGCGTTCGCCGCGCTGTTCGCGAGCGTGGCCAAGGCCGAAGGCGCGGCGTTGGTGCCCTTCCTGCTGAAGGGCGTGGCCGACGTGCCGCAGGCCGAGTCGCTGTTCCAGGCCGACCGCATTCACCCGATCGCAGCTGCGCACCGGACCATCCTCGACAACGTCTGGCCGGCGATCGAGCCGCTGCTGAAGCGTTAGGCGACGCAGCCGCAGAAGGCCACCGCCGCCTTCAGCGCTGCTCGCGGGGCTCGCCGCGCTTCTGGTCGTCGGGGCGTTGCGGGCGAGGCTGCTCGGGTCGCGGCTCCGCCCTCGGCGGCGGCGCGGGTGCGGCCACCGGCGCGGCGGGCCGCGGCGGTTCGGCGGGTCGGGGCGCCATCTGCTGCGGGGCCGCCGGCGGCGGCACCATCGGTGCGGCCGGGCGCTCGACACGGGCCGGCGCTGCCGGCCGCTGCTGCTCCACGTTCGGTTGCTGGATCGGAACCTCCGAACGCGGCGGGCGGCGGTCTTCCTGGCGGCGCTCCTCGCCGCGCTGCACCGGCAGAGCCCGCATCATCGGGCCCTCTTGCGAAAGCGGTGGCGCAATCGTCGGGCGTGGCGGCGGTTGCACGGCAGGCGGCTGTGGTGCGATCGGCTGCGCTTGCTGCACCGTCGGCGCCCGTTGGCCGTTTTCGTTCGCGTCGCGCTCGCGCGTGAAGCGGCCGGGACCGCGTTCCTCGGTACGACGGCCGCCCGCTTCGGTCTGCGCCGGCGGTCGGCCCACGCCAGGCGGCACGGTGTTCGGCATCGGCGTCGCGGCGGGTGCCGGCTGTGTCGGGTTCGGCTGCTGGATCGAGAATCCCGGGCGCTGACCCGGCATGGCGGCACCTCGCTCGGGTTCGCGCGCCTGCTGCACCGGAGTCGGCTGCGGCGATGCTGCACGGCGGTCGCGCTCGGGCTCGCCGTTTCGATCGCCATTTCGATCACGATCGCGCGGCGAGAACCCGGGCCGACCGGCAAAGCCGGGCCGGTCGCCTGCATCGGGTCGTGCACCGGGCGGCGGCCTCACCGCGCGCGGATCGCTGCCGCGCGCCGGAAAGCTCGGTGCCGCGACCGGCGGCGCGAGCAGCGCTGTCGTGCGGCCGGGTTGACCGGCGAACTCGCGCACGCCCGGCGTCTGGCGGTACTGCGCTGCGGCCGGGCCGACCGGGCGGCGCTCGGCCATCACGTTGGCGGGCACGACCGTGATCGCACGCGGGAAGCGCCGGTTCTCGAACTCGCGCGGGCCCTGCGGATTGGCGAACACGTTGTTGATCACGGTCACGTTGGTGACATTGGTGATGTTGACGTTGCGCGCGTAGCGCGGGCTGACGCGATAACTCGGCACGTAGACCTCGCGCGGTGCGAGCGGGAACCAGCCCACCGCCGGCCCGCCACCGATCGTGACCGACGTTGCCCCGCGCCCCGCCGACCCAGCCGACCAGCGCCGGCGCATAAACCGGCCGCGCGACGCGCACGCCCGGCGTCCAGCACCAGTTGTTGCGCAGGTAGACCCATCGGCCGTAGTGGAACGGCGCGAAACCCCAGGGCGCGTCGTCGACCCAGGTCCAGCCCCATGGGCGCACCCAGGCCCAGTGGCCCTGGCTGTAAGGCGCCCAGTCGACGGCGACCGTCGTCGGGATCCAGACCGAGCCGTAGTCGGGCGTTTGCTCCCAACGGCCGTAGGCGTCGAGTTCGGCGGCGCCGGTCATCTCGGGCGAGACGTAGCGTTCTGCGACCGCGCCGACGAAGCGGCGATCACGGTCGTTGCTCCAGCCCGCGAACGCGTCGTTGATCGGCGACAAGGTGCTGTATTGCGCGACGCCGCCGGAGTCGATCCAGAACTCGGCGCGTTGGCCGGCTTCGACCGGCAGGCCGCTGTTCGGGCCTTCGTAGCGCGCCTGCCCGCTGTAGACCGTGATATCGCTGCGGCCGTTGTTGCGGTCGAGCCGGTAGGTGCCGGTGCGCAGCGCGACGAAGCGGCCCTCGTCGGTCGTCAACTCGAGTTGGCCGGCGCCGCCCGGGTCACGCACCCGCGCGATCGCGCTGCCGTCGTGCAAGTCGAGCGCCACGTGTTCGTCGTCGAGTTGCACGACCTCGAGTTCGCTCGAACCATCCAGGCGCACGGAGGTCGAGCCGATCTGCATTTCGGCCCGCGCGCCGGCATCGGTCGCGAGGCGGTCGCCGGTGGTCAGCGGCTGATTGCGAGCCGCCGAGACCCACTCGCCCCCATCGGGGCTGTAGATCCAGACCTGCCCGTTCACTTCGGCGAGCCGCGCCACGCGCCCGGGCGGGTCGAGATCGGCGCCCTGCGCCTGCGCGCCACCCGCGAGGGCCAATGTGGCCGACCCGGCCAGCGCCAGCATCCAAGCGGCGAATCGTCGTTGCATCGTCGTCATGTTCTCGTGTCTCCTGCGCAGCGGGGCGCGTCGATCGCAACATGCTGCCCTCACACAACGCAGGTGGGGAGCCGCCGGACGACCCGCCGTCTGTAGGAGATACGCCCGTTTACGTCTGCACGCGGGCCGGGAGCGTTCAATCGTCGTCGGCGGGGTCGAGTTCGGGGAACATCACACTGGTGTAGCCGAAGCGCGAGAAATCGCGCACACGCATCGGGTAGAGCTTGCCGATCAGGTGATCGCATTCGTGCTGCACCACGCGTGCATGAAAACCCTCGGCTTCGCGATCGATCGGCACGCCGTCGGCATCGAAGCCGCTGTAGCGGATGCGCGCGAACCTGGGTACCACGCCGCGCAGGCCGGGCACGGAAAGGCACCCCTCCCAGCCCTCCTCTTCGGCGTCGCCGAGCGGTGTGATCGTCGGGTTCAGCAAAACGGTCTCGGGCACCGGCGGTGCGTCGGGATAGCGCTGGTTGTTCTGCTTGAAGCCGAAGATCACCAGTTGCAGGTCGATGCCGATCTGGGGTGCCGCGAGGCCGGCACCGTTGACCGAGTGCATGGTCTCGAACATGTCTTCGATCAGCGTGCGCAACTCGGGCGTGCCGAAGGTCTCGACCGGCGGTGCGATGCGCAACAAGCGCGGGTCGCCCATCTTCAGGATTTCTCGAATCGTCATCCCGCCACTGTAGCGGGTGCGCGCGGCCACGACCCGGTCGCGGCGAGCTGCGATGCGGGCTCGGGCGCCGACCAGCGCAGCGGCAGTGCGCCCGCACGCCACAGCGCCGACTCGAGCTGCAGTCGAACCAGGAACTGCGCGCCGTCGAACGCCCGCAGCTCGGCACCGTCGTCGATCAGGCTGGTGCGCCCGCTCAGTTGCAGCAGATCGCCGTTGACGTGATCGACGAAAAGCAAGCCGGCCTGCGGGTTCGCGACGAGGTTTCCGAGCGTGTTGAAGAAGAAGTTGCCGCTGAACTCGGGCCAGGTGAGCACGGTCGCGCCGCCGACCTCATCGATGCGCACGAAGCCGGGTCGGCCACCGCGGTGCGAGATGTCGACTCCACCGTTGCGCGCTCCGCGCATCGAAGCCGGCGCGGCGCTCGCGATGAACAGCGTGTCGGCGCTGTCGACCAACGCGCGCGCGGCGGCGTCGAGGCGTGCGCCGAGCCGACGCGTTTCGCCCGCTCCGCTCGCATCCCACTGCGGCGTGCGGGCCTGGATGTACTTCGGGCAATTGCCGAAGCTCTGATCGACCTCGAGCACGACCCCACGCGCATCCATCGCCACCACCCGCCCGTTCACGCGGTTGCGCCGACGCGTCGCGGGCTCGAGGCCGAGCAGGCCGAGCAGCGCACCGACCGCGAGGTGGGCTGCCAGCGGGTCGTGCGCATCGGGCCGTGCATCGATGCGCAAGTGGCGCGCATCGGTCGCCTGCACGAAGCCCGGCGCCCCGGCGAGC
>Ga0075023_100000183_pt1 | contig 14811 bp, 11 predicted proteins | sample Str014_FD_71388 | JGI IMG/M metagenome (GOLD analysis project Ga0075023, IMG submission 71388) | Freshwater sediment microbial communities in response to fracking from Pennsylvania, USA - Straight Creek_MetaG_SC_2014 | ecosystem: Environmental > Aquatic > Freshwater > Creek > Sediment | place... | reverse complement strand
TCTATGCGCTGATCGTAGCCGTAGCTTGCGCGGCGGCTGTTTGAAATTACGCAAAGTCGGCCGGACGCGGTGCGCAGGGTGACCAGCGCACTGTCTACGTCGCCGCATTCCTTAAACATGTCATTGACCAGCACGCTCGCCGCGGCCGAGACCTCCACGGGTTCCTCACCGAGCAGCCAGCGCGCCATGTCGAAATCGTGGATGGTCATGTCACGAAACAGCCCGCCTGATACCCGCACGTACTCCACCGGCGGCGGCCCCGGGTCGCGGCTGGTGAGATGGACCATTTCCACGGCGCCGACGACACCGGCATCAATGCGCGCCTTTAACTGCGCAAAGTGCGGGTCGAAGCGGCGGTTGAATCCGACCAGCAGGGGCACACCTGCATCGCTAGCCCGCTCGGCACACGCCCTGGCGCGCGCAACGTCCAGATCCAGCGGTTTCTCGCAGAAGATGGCCTTGCCAGCCGCCGCCGCCTGCTCTATCAGATCCGCATGCGTGTTGGTGGCACTGCAGATCATGACCGCATCTATCCCTGGGGCCAGTGCGCTTTCGAGTGTGCCGGCGCGGGCGCCATATTGCTTGGCGACAGATTCTGCGGCCGCCGCGATCTGGTCAACGACGCAAACAAGTTGCGCGCGTGGATTGGCGGCAATGCTGGCAGCATGGACCCGCCCAATGCGGCCTGCCCCGATAAGCCCGATCTTGTATGCCATATATAATGCCCGTGCCTCAAGTGGTACGTGCTAGTATCTTAGAATATATATTCCAATGCAATCTGTATTTGGAGTATTTGTTATACAGACGTCGAAATTCGACCAACAGGGGTAGCCATGGATCGCGTCCGAAAGACCGTTGCCGAACTGCTTAAGTCTCGCGGCCAGCGCCAGCTGACGATGCTCCACGTGAAAAGCCTGGATGAGGCCGCGGCGGCCCAGGCGGCTGGCATCGACCTACTGTCCATCATTGACCCGCTGTGGACGCCAGCCATGCGCGCCGCGGCACCCACCAGCTTTGTCATTGTCGGGTTGCTGTACGGGCAGCTCGCTACCGGCGACGACTACCTGCGTGCGGCGCATCGCGCGCTCAGCATCGGCGGCGACGCCGTGTATTGCGCGGCCAGCCTTGAAACCATCGCTCGACTGCGGGCCGAGGGGATTCCGGTGTGCGGACATGCCGGCCTCATTCCCTCGAAGTGTACCTGGACCGGCGGATTCCGCGCCGTCGGCACCACCCACAGTACGGCAATGTTGGTATACCGGCAGGTACGGGAGCTGGAGCGTGCCGGGGCATTTGCCGCTGAAATTGAGGTTGTGCCGGAGCGGGTGGCCAGCGAAATTGCACGCCGCACTTCTCTGCTGCTGCTGTCCATGGGAGCGGGTCGTGGCTGCGATGCTCAATATCTGTTTGCCGAGGACGTGCTCGGATGCACGGAAGGTCACCGGCCACGGCACGCCAAAGTCTATCGCGACTTCCACTCTGAATTCGCGCGCCTGCAGAGCGAACGCATCGCGGCCTTTCGCGAGTTTTCCGATGACGTCCGCGCCGGTGGGTACCCAGCCGCCGAACACCTGGTCGGGATTGCTGACGCCGAGTTTCAAGGCTTTCTGACCGAGCTGGAAAAGTCGGATTGAGCGCTCCGATTTAGGCTACGGTCGAAGTTTCCTCGTCCTCGACATTTTCCGAAACGACGAGATCAAATGGCACAAACGTTCGATCCGCGGGCTTCGCCGCGGCCGGATCGAGCACCCTCGCCATATGCGCGACCGCCGTTCTGGCCAGCAGCCTTATTGGTGTCGAGATCACCATCGATACAATCTGCTCGGCCAGCGCGGCTCGACTCTCCGGCGTGACTTCGTTGCATATGACGGCCAGGCGATCGCCAACCTTTTCCTCGCGTAGCGCCCGAATCACGCCCTCCATGCCACCGCCGACGACGGCGATTCCGACCAGATTTGCCTGGCAATGGATAAGCTCGAGCGTCGCTTCGTACGCAATGTTCGCGTCGTCGAGATTCACCTGGCTGTCGAGAAGTTCGCATTTCGATTCGTGTTCGCGAAAATAGCTTCTAAAGCCTATTTCCCGCAGTTCGTGACCGAGGTAGCGATGACTGCCGAGAAACAGTGCGACCTGTCCGGCACTCTTGACCATGCTAGCGATAGCCCACGCGGCCGTTCGGCCTGCCTTGCGGTTGTCGATGCCGATGTAGCCCGCTCGCAATTGCGTCGACATATCGCTCAACAGAGCGAACACGGGAACACCGGCAGCGTTCAATTCCCCCACCGCGGCGTTTACCGCAGGATGATCGGCGGCGACAATGGCCACCGCGTCAGCCTTGCCCCCTAGGCGACGGACGATTTCGGCCGTCTCCTGCGGAGTGGAGTTTTCAGAGTATTCCACCACAGGCGTCCCGCGAATTTCGACTGCAGCGCGGGTTGCTTCATTGAGCGCCTGGGCAAACGCGCGATAGAAATGTTGTGAGGATTTCGTCAGCAGGAACGCGAGCGTGCGCGGCGGCACTGCAGGCTCGATGCGCCTGCGAATGAGCCCGGACGCGTGATAATTGATCTCACGTGCTGCCTCATAAACACGTCTTGCCGTTACCTCGTTGACGGGCAGGCGGCCGTTGATAACCCGATCGACCGTCGCGACACTGACGCCCGCAGCGCGCGCAACGGCGGCAATGGTAGGGCGCTTGCTCATTGCCAAATTGATCGCTCAAATTCTATCATTTTATACCATTTAGTCGGGTGCGGTTCTGATATGAAATGATACATTATTGCATACAACGCTTGTGTGTAGCCAGCTGCATACCTAACGTAGCAAGTGCGAATCGTTGTCAATGGGGAATAGCCTTGGTTGCTGCCACAGCTCGAGATTACAGCCTGACCGGCCCCGAAGCCGCACGTGCCGTTGAGCGTGGCTTGACTCATGCGGTCTGGTACAGGAGCCCCTTGCCCCGCGATCGGATCAAGGAGCTCATGAAGCGCAGCGATCATCCCGCGCTGCTGCAGCTGCTCCTTTGGCTCGGGCTGCTGGCGGGCAGCGCCACAGGCGCTTACCTCACGCTGGGAACCGCGTGGTGCGTGCCGTTTTTTATTGTCTACGGCGTGCTATATGGCTCGTGCTCAGATTCACGTTGGCACGAGTTCGGGCACGGCACCGCATTTCGCACCCGTTGGCTCAATGACGCTGCCTTCCAGCTTGCCGCGTTCATGATATTTCGTGAGCCCACAGTCTGGCGCTGGAGCCACGCTCGCCACCATACGGATTCATTGATCGTTGGCCAGGACCCCGAGATCCTTGCAAAACGACCCCCTTCACTCTGGCTTCTGTTGTTGAATTTCTTCGCAATTCCCGCAACGGTGACGGCCATTCCGCGCTTGATCAGCCATGCTTTCGGAAGGCTGCACGATGAAGAGCGGCAGTTCATACCCGAGATGGAGCATGCCCGGGTGTTTCGTACGGCGCGGCTCTGGCTGCTCATCTATGCGCTGGTGGCGGCCTATACTGTATACATCCACTCGATGTTACCCTGGATGTTCATTGGCCTGCCGACCCTATACGGCGCCTGGCTGCAGTTTTATTTCGGCGTCACCCAGCACACGGGACTGGCCGAAGACACGCTCGACCACCGCCTCAACTCCCGCACCATCTATATGAATCCGATCTTCCGATTCGTATACCTAAATATGAATTATCACATCGAACACCACATGTATCCCATGGTGCCTTACTACAAACTGCCCGAACTGCATCGTGATTTACAACACGACATGCCGCCTCCCTATCGGAGCACATTGGCGGCGTATCGTGAGATTATCCCAACACTATTGCGCCAACGTAAAGACCCAGGCTATTTCGTACATCGCACTTTACCGGCGGTCCTATGAAAGTTGCGAAGTGGATAGACGCCTGCGGTGCCGATGACATTGAAGTCGAGGACGTCCTGCGTTTCGACCATGCCGGGCGGACCTTCGCAGTTTTCCGCAGCCCGGACGAGCGTTTTTACGCCACCGACGGCTTGTGCACGCACGAACAGGTCCACCTGGCCGACGGTCTGGTCATGGATCACATTATTGAGTGCCCGAAGCACAATGGGCGCTTCAACTACACAACCGGTGCGGCGACCGGTGCCCCCGTCTGCATCAACCTGAAGACCTACCCGACACGAGTCGACAATGGCCGTGTGCTGATCGACGTCGGCACCGAGTGATAGACGGCGGCATCGTGATCGTGGGCGCCGGCGAAGCGGGAACGCGCGCCGCGATCTCGCTACGCCAGCGCAGCTGGACTGGCCCGATAACTCTGATCGGGCTCGAGGACCTCCCGCCGTACGAGCGCCCCCCGCTTTCAAAGCAGGCGCTGTCTGGCGCGGCGGATCCTGTACCCAAGGCAGTGGCAACTGCCGGCGCACTGGCCGCCGACAACATCACTTACCTTCCGGGCATGACAGTGGCCGGAATTGACCGAATCGGGCATACGGTCACGTTACTGCCAACGCAGCAGGACATTCGCTACGAACGACTCCTATTGGCCACAGGTGCCTCGGCGCGCCAACTTACCACCGAGTGCTATAGCGGCGTCGATATTCATTATCTGCGCTCCTATGCCGACGCGCTGAAACTCCGAGCCAAACTACGCCAGGGCGCGCAGTTGCTTATCGTAGGCGGCGGATTCATTGGGCTTGAGATCGCGGCGAGTGCCAGAATGGTCGGTGCCAACGTCACGGTCGTGGAGGTAACGCCCCGCATCCTCGGGCGCGGCGTGCCCCAGAATCTTGCAACGCTCATACGCCAACATCATGTCCAGCAAGGCGTGCACATCCTTGAAGGCACCGGGGTGACACGTTTTGAAGCGGCCGGCAATCGGACTCGTGCACATCTTAGCAATGGCGACAGCGTCGACTGCGACGTCATCGTCGCCGGTGTGGGCGCAGTGCCGAACGTCGCTCTCGCTGAGAGTGCGGAGCTGCTGACGGAAAACGGAATCCGCGTCGACGCACTCCTCCGCACAGACGACCCCGACATTTTTGCGGCCGGCGATTGCTGCTCCTTTCCGCATGTGCTGTGCGGGGGTCGACGAATCAGACTCGAGGCCTGGCGCAGCGCTCAGGCCCAGGGTCAACACGCCGCAGCGAGCCTTCTAGGGGCCACCGCGGAGTACTGCGTCGTGCCCTCATTCTGGTCTGATCAGTATGAGCGTACCCTGCTGATCTGCGGGTTCGTCACTGAACCACACTCCATCATCGTCGAACGCAACCTCACGGATGACGCCCATCTTCAGTTCCATCTGGCCGGCGATGGGCGACTGCTCGGCGCCAGCGCCTTCGGCCGGAACGAAGTACTCGCGCGAGATATACGCATCGCCGAGCTACTGATTGAGCGAGGCGTGAGTCCTGGCGCTGATCGCCTGGCTGATCCGGCAGTTAAGCTCAAGAGTCTGCTCCGCGCGGATTGACCTGGACTGCCCAGCGTTTGGTGGACACGTAACTTTGCAGGTGTCCCTGATGCAGGGGAAGACCAGTACCCTTGAATCTGAGCGCTGGGAAGGCGCGCCGCGTGTATTTCCGGATCTTCCTCAAGCCAGACAGACCTGCAGCAAGCATCGAGTGATGCCGCTGATGAGGCTGAACAGGATCAAGGCGCCATACGGGTACCGCATCCGTTAATACTCAGCCCAGAAGCCATCGGCACTGATTCCCGATCTCGTTAAGCGCAACATCGCTGTCGTTCGACCCAAAGAGGTATGGGTGACTGACATCAAGTACATTCGCACGTAGCGGGGGTGGCTCTACCTGGCTGTTGCCATTGATCTGGTCTCGCGAAAGTTGGCGGGGTGGGCGACAGCCCCGACACTATGCCGATAGCTCGTATTGAACGCGGCAATGATGGCGATGCGCCAGCGACGTCCCCGGGGAACCGTGATCCACTCCGACCAAGGATGCCGATACGGCAGCGAAGATTGGAGGCGGTTTTGTCGCACAGATTTCCTCGAATCCACCATGAGCCGACGCGGGACCTGGTGGGACAGCGCTATCTCCGAGTCATTCTTTGGAAGCCTCAAGAAGGAGCGCATCAAGAAGACAACCTAAAAGTGCAGAGAACTGGCCGCCGCCGATGTATCGGACTACATAGAGGTGTTCCACAATCAAACGCGACGACACAGTCACGTGGGAGGCGTTGGCCCGAACGCACTCGACGCTAACGCAATGCGTGGCTAGCCGTGGGTCCACTGATTCCTGGGAAGTCCAGATCGGTTCAGTGCGGCGCCCCTCGAAGGGGCGCCGCACCAGGTCAGATAGACTCTAGAAACTCCCGCGGAATCCCACGTCGTAACTCGGGCCAATCTTTCGATACAGGATGAACTGATTGGTGTAGCGACCATGCTCGCCGATGGTTTCATTCCCAATGTTCGTGCCATCAGTAAACACCGACCAATGATCATTGAGGTGATAACTCAAGCGGAAATCAACCTGCTGGTATTTATTTGTGAATACCGGCTCAACTCCGGCCTTTGGATTGACCAGGTACAGCAAGAATGCATCGCGATCATTCCAGGTAACACGCGCTTCGAAAGGACCCCGATCATAGAAGACCTGCGCGTTCTTTGTATTGCTAAGCCCTGGAATGGCGAACGCCGTTGAGATGCCGCTGTTCGATTGAATCTCTGCATCGGACTTGAGGAACGTCGCGTTGACGCTAACGCCCAGGCCGAAGTCGAACACATATTGGCCGGCGATCTCGAGCCCACGTACGGTCGCAGTCTTGGCGTTTACCGGCTCCTGCACTGTAAAGGTGGCCGTTCCAGCCGCCTTATCGATGAGGGGATCATTATTGGCTATATTGATATTGAGCGGAATGGTGCTTTGCACGGCATCCGTGACAATGAAATCTTCAACCCGCTTGTAGAATGGAGCGACCGTCACGTAGTTCAACTTTCCAAAGTAGTACTCAAACGACGCATCGAGATTCGTCGAGGTATACGGCTTCAGGTTGACGTTTCCACCAGTGGCGTTTAACGCGCCGGGACGCAGATCCCCGTAGGATAAGCTGGGCGCCAAATCGCTGAGCTGCGGGCGCGCCATGGTCTGCGACATGCCGAAGCGCACCAGGAATTGCTTGGTGAAATTCAGCGTAAGGTTGAGATTGGGCAGCAGCTTGAGATAAGAGTTGGTCTGGCTGATAAAGCCGCCGCCAGCCGTGTTGAAGGTGGTCGCGTATTGTGTGGCGTTCGGGTCGGTACTAGACAGTCCCGTCAGATCCTGCTGATTACCCACCGCCGAAGTCTTCGTCAATACGAGACGCTCGCCGACATTCAGTTTCCACTGTACAGCAGCCCAATTCCCCTTCATCGTCGTTTCGGCGTAGGCCGCCATGCGCTGCTCGGAAACCGCATAGCTATTGGGCTGTTTGGTGCCAAGGAACCCGCCTGGCTGCGCGGCCAGAAATGCCGCTGATGTCCCTGGCGCCAGATTGAGGAAGGCATCGCGTGCCGACAGTCCGGCAGGTGAGGATTGCCAGTTGATGTAATCCGTCAGATTGAACGTGTACATGTTGCGGTCGATGCCGCCTGGCAGACCCGCAAGCAGTCCCGAAGTGTTAAACGGATGGATCAAATTTGCCGGAACTGGGATGTTGAAGAAGCAAAACATGCAAAAGACATCGAAGGCAGGACGAACGACATCTACCGTCTTTTGCTCGTGCGTGTACTCCGCCCCAAAGCGGATGTCCTTCAGGAACCCGCCGTCGTGGGGCGTATAGGTGCCGTCAAATCGAAAGCTGTATAGGTTGGCTGTGACGCTGTCGCCGTTGGTGCCATCGCCAGCCTGATCGCCATATTGCGCCACATGCGCGAGATAGCTGTTCGGGTTGGTGGTGTTGGGATCAAGGAGCCGCTGCTGTGCAACGGCATCGTAGGTCAGGTAGGCATATTGACCGTCATTGGTGAAGGTCGATGACCCAGGATTGGACCCCATGACGGCCTGACCATTGTTGGTGGACTGCGGCGCCTGCGCGTGGGAAAACGACGCGTCGAAGACGCTCTGCAGCTCGTCAGTGGGATGCATGTCGAGATTGAAACCGACGGCATAGGATTGCGTCGGCCGGCCTTCCTGGCGGTTGAGTACGCCGACCTCGCTCATGACGTCTTCTGACAGGACCGTGCCGTTCGGATCGAGTTTGAGATTGGTGATGCAACTCGTACAGCCAATGTACGACTCCAACATAGTTGCGCTGGATGTCACCTTGAAGTTGTTGTAGAAGGCGTCCGCTGTAAAGCGAGTGGTATCGCTGAGGTCTGCCTGAAACGCCGTTTGAATGTTAACGCGCTTGCGCTCCTGGAGGCGCCTTCCAGAGGACGGCGAACGAGGGATGAACGCCGTGCTAACGCCCCCCGGATTGCCGCCGGGCACCAGCGTCACTGCGCTCACTGCAGTTGGTAGCCAGCCGTCCGTCGTCAGGAAGTCGTCCTGGGACTTTCGATCCTGGTACGACCCAGAGACTACTAGCCCCATTTTGCCATCGTTGAATTTGCGCGAGTAAAGCGCGAAGGCCTCCGGCGTGACGGTTCCATTAGAGCTCTCGCGGTGGGCTTGGGCGCTCAGGACTGTCTTGTGGTCAGGTAAATCGAGGGGCCGCGCCGTTTTCAGATTGACCGTCGCGCCGATGCCGCCTTCGTCCAAATGAGCGGTACTGGTCTTGAATATCTCAGCGCCTGAGATGAGTTCCGAGGGATAGAGGTCAAAGCTGAACTCGCGGCCACCCGTCTCGGATTCGACCGGCCGCCCATTCACCAACACCGTGTTGAACGCAGGACCAAAGCCCCGGATGGTCACAAATTGCCCTTCCCCGCCGTTGCGATCGATGGCAACACCGGGAACACGCTGCATCGCTTCCGCGATGTTGGTGTCCGGAAACTTACCGAGATCCTCAGCTGCGATAGCATCGACTACGCCATCCGCTTCGCGCTTAATGTCCTGGGCTCGCTGCAGGCTCGCGCGGATGCCGCTGACGATGACTTCCTCGATCGGCTCGGCCGACCATGCGTGTGGTATGTACCCGACGCACCCACCGAGTATCGCTGACACCGCCGCAGCAATTTTGCAGTTCTCACTCTTCATAATAATGATTCCCCAAATCCCGTTCGTTTATTAACGCAGCGGTCTCAACTAGCGTCCGCCGCCGCGACCGCCCACCAACCACCTAACGGCGAGTATCAGAAAGATTCTTTCATTTGTCAATAGAAAAGAATAAATTTTTCATATGCAGTCAAGCTGGCGAGGCGTTCGGAACCAGACATAGGGCGCTGCTTGTGTGTCATTGCCAAGCGCGCTAGTTTTAGATGGTCACGTCATCAAGACCTCGAACATGATTGCAAAATACCCCCTGCTCACCCACAGCGAGTGCGACGCCATCGTCGCGGACCTCGACCGACTAACCTGGAGCGGCGGCTTGGCTCCCGGACAGAACTACCGAGACAAGGTCAAGCGCAACAAGGAGATTTCTCTACAGATGTCTCCAGACACAGCCGGCGCGGACGAGCACTTGCGGCTTATCACCAGCAAAATACTCGCCAGCAAGTTTCTGAAGGAGCGAATCCTTGGCAAGAGCCTTGTCAACCCAAGGTTCAATCTTTACGAAGCAGGCGATTTCTACGGCAAACATGCAGATTCGGCGTTTATGGGCGGCGCACAACGCCAGGTTCGCACCGACATTTCCGCCACCTTGTTCCTGTGTGACCCGGCAGGTTACGACGGCGGGGAGCTCGTGCTCGACTATGCCTCCGGCGCGAGCGTCTCGGTCAAGGAGCCGCGTGGCACGCTGGTGTTTTATCCTTCGGGGGTGATGCATCAGGTGCTGCCGGTCGTGCGCGGCCGACGCATTGCGTTCGTCGCGTGGGTCGAATCGCACATTCAGAATCCGCAGTTGCGCGATATCCTGACGGAGATCACTACCCTATGCGAGGAGCTGAACGCGACGGATCTGGCGTTGGGTGACGTTCATATGCGCGCAGTCAATATCAAGCACAATCTGTTCCGGATCTGGTGGAAGAACGAAGAATAGTCTGCCCAATCTTCAGCCATAGCGGGCTGTGACCTGCGGGTCCACTATCGGACCAGTTGACACTTCGGTTCTACCGCTTGGCCAATCCCATTCTCGCGGTGGCGAAGCCATATAATCGACAGTGGAGTCGGCGACAAGGATTGGCCCCTGAACGGACGCGGCGTCGCATTGGCTGCCACACCGAGTTCGCGCAGATGGGCTGCAAACTTCACCCTCCACTCCCTTAGGGTGGCCTTCTTGATATTGAGCCGCCTTCCGTCGTCTCCAATAGATTTCACGATGACATGAACATGCGGGTGCGGCTCGTCGGTGTGCAGCGCCATCACGTAGCGGTGCTTCAACGCAAATTCCTCCCTGCAGAAGTTCTGGACGGCCGACAGGACCTTGTCGGGTCTTGTTCCCGGCGGCATCGAGAACATGAGCTTGTGAACCAAACGGGGCGGACTCTTCCTTTTCTGTGAGCCCAGGGTATTGGTCGCGCCAGCTTCCTCGAGGTCCAGATTCCAGTCCGCGGCCAATGAAGGGGCCGATCCATGGCCGTGGAGCAGCTCACCGTCATCGGTATGTAAATCGACTTCTCCCTTGCGGGCGACGTAGTCGATATGACGTTGCACCGCCTTGGCGCTCGTCGCGCCCGACGACAGGACCTTTACCATGACCTCCGGTGTTCGGGCTGCCGTCCGGGCGACCATCCTGGCTTGGGCTGGAGTTAGTTGAATGCGGTCTCCCCGACCGTTCCGGCCGTAAGCCCGGAAGTTGAACGCCAGTTCCTCAGCGATCTGTCTGTTCATGCCCTACCTCCCAGGATTCTTTGTTGGCCTTTAGGGTCGCCTTGAGATTCCCCACCATGGTGGTGCACGTCTTGAGGAACAGGGCCACGTCCTCGCGTCTGGGGATCGCGACGGCCTTCTCAGCGTTCGCTCGACGAGCCAGCTGGTTCAGGTTCCTTCCGATCATCGCCAGCTGCACCACGCCCTGCTCGAACGCCTTAATCTCTGCCTTGGGCAAAGGCCGGAGATTGAGGACGTGGGACCGGATGACCGCTGCCACATAAGTCGCCGGCGGTAGACCCCGTGCCCGCGCCCGCTGGGCCACGTGGCTGCGGGTATCGGGGTGCAAGCAGATGAGCATCTTGGCCAGCCTGGCACCGTCTGTTCGAGGCGCCGTAAACGCCTCCCCCGACAGACCGCACGGATCAATCATGCGATCCACTGCGCGTTTCAGTAGAGCGGATTCTTTCAGGCCGTAGCTCGCTGCCAGAGCCCGAAGCCGCTCCTTCTCATCGTCCGACAACCTCACCGCCGCGATCTTTCCTCGACTCATTGAGCAATTGTTTAACAACACTTAGCTAGTGGCTATCCTGCGTATCAGACAAAAACATGTAGATACCTAACCAGTCGTTACACGCCCACCAGGGGATCTCGCTCGATTTCACCAGCGAAAAGCCACGCGCGCTCTCCTGAGGTATCTGATCATTTTTGTTCGATACCGAGACTGCACTCGCGCACCCGGGTCGGCACAATTCGAATCGTGACAATCTGTCTCTGAGCGACCGGAACCGCAGTGAGGTTTGGTCGTGGACAAGCGAGATTGCAGGTTGAGAAACGACCGGCCGCGATCGGGAAGTTCCACCAGCGTGGCCAACGTCTACACGGGCGCCCTGGCCGTATACCCGTCGATCCCTGCCACATTACGGCCGCGCTTCATCAGGCTGCGTGACGCCCCGTCCTACTTCGGAATGGACAAGAACCGATTCAACCGGGAGATCCGGCGCTTCCTGACCCAGATTCCAATCGGTCGCCAGGGCGTCGCATTTGACCTGCTTGAAATGGAAACGGCCGCCGAGGAATATAAACGCCGCAACGGACGTCCCGCGGCCCAAAGGAGGAAGCCATGGGACGAGACAGAAGGCGTATGCCAGGACTCTACCAACGTTTTGGAGTCTGGCACATTGACAAACTTATCTACGGAACGCGCATTTGCGAAAGCACTGGAACAAGCGACTTCAAGGAAGCCCAATCGCTGTTAGCCCAGCGGATGGAAGCCCTTCGGGCTATTCGTCTGTACGGGACACAGCGCGACTGGATCTTTCGGGAGGCCGCCACCAAGTTCCTGGTCGAGAACACGCACAAGCGCAGCCTGGAGCGGGACGCTCGGGCGTTAACCACGCTGGATCCCTTTATCGGCAAGTTGCCGGGTCGTCGTGTACACCACGACACCTTGCAGCCCTACGTCCGAGCGAGGCTCAAGGCGGGGATCAGCCCGGGGACGATCAATCGCGACCTCGCGGTGGTTCGTCGCATCCTGAACCTCGCAACTCGGCTCTGGCGGGACGAGAGGGACCGGCCCTGGCTGGTCACCGCCCCGTTGATCCAGATGCAACGGCATCCCAACAAGCGCCAGCCCTATCCGCTGTCGCTCGACGAGGAGCGCCTGTTGTTTTCGGAGCTTGGCGGACACTTGGCCAGCATGGCGCTGTTCAAAGTGAACACGGGGCTCCGCGAGCAGGAAGTCGTGCAGCTGAGTTGGCGGTGGGAGGTTCAGGTGCCTGAACTGGGGACGTCGATCTTCGTGGTGCCGAAGCGGCTCGTGAAAAATGGACTGGATCGCTACGTGGTGCTCAACCGCGTGGCCCGGTCAGTCATCGAGAGCTGCCGAGGCCGGCACTCGGAGCGCGTCTTTACGCGCAACGGGCACCCGATCACGAAGATCTACAACTCGGGCTGGAAGTCGGCTCGTGAACGCGCCGCGGTGCGCTACGAAGCGGAGTTCGGACGACCATGCCCCGATGGGTTCAGGAACCTGCGAGTGCATGACCTGAAGCACACATTCGGCCACAGGCTGCGCGCGGCAGGCGTCGGTTTCGAGGATCGCAAGGTGCTGCTTGGGCACAAGTCGGAGCACGTGACGACGCACTACTCGGCGCCCGAAATCGGCACGCTGATCGCAGCGGCTGAACGTGTTTGCGAGCTGGGGTCCCGCAAAAGTCCCGCGCTGGCGCTGGTGAGAGCCCAGTCCGAGAACGTAAGTGCTTGATTGATTGGTGGCTAGGGTGGGACTCGAACCCACGACCTCGGCATTATGAGTGCCACGCTCTAACCAGCTGAGCTACCTAGCCTTGTGCACCCCGAAAGGGTGGCGGATTCTCCCGGCCCGCCGCTCCCCCGTCAAGGCAGTGGCAGCTGGTGAATATTAAGGGAATTTTACAGAACCCGCTGGTTCGAAGCTGGCCGGAACCGCTCGCGTGCAGAATTAGAAAAAATTACTTGGGTATAGGCACGAACGCGCGCAACATCCGTAGTCCGTACGCATAGAAGGCTGCGCATACATCACGCGGCCCGGCGACGGGTGTTAATCGAGGGACGCACCGACGATGCCCGATTCGAACGCACGTTCAAGCATCGCTGACACCTTTACCAAGCTGCTGCGGCTGAATCTCGCCGGCGGCCCGCCGCTCGTGACACACGAGCAGCTCATGGCGGAATCCGAAGCACACATCGCGCGAATCGCACGCAAGGGCTTTTCGCCGGAGCAGCAGGTTGCAACACAGATACTCGCCAATCCCACTGACTTTCGCAGCTGGGAAGCCGAGCACGAGCGACTCATGGCGGCCGTGGCGCGGCCAAATCGTATCGCAGTACAGGCCCGCGCGCTGTTGTCGACGGCATTTTCGCTGGTGCATCGCAGGGCCCTGTTCGAATACCTGCGGGGCCACGCGCTGCGCGGCACGGGACGGCGCGACCTGATCCAGCATTTTCACGGCCAGAAGAGCTACAGCCAGGCGGTCGTAACCGAGCACAGTAACTACCTGCGCAGCTCAGCGAGCCTGATCTGCGCCGAGCACTTTGGCACGACGATCCTGGTGCACCAGGCCTTCGGCAGCCCATTCCGGCGCTACGAGCACCTCTATGCCGAGTACTTCCGGAGCTACTGCGACAGCTACCTGACCCCACAGTCCAAGACCGAGGATGTCTCGGACAGCATGCGCGCGCTGCTGCCACACCTGAAGCGCGACGTGCTCGACGTGCGGACCCGATTGCTGGCGATGCCTGCGACTGCGCCACCGGGCGCGCCCAGCCGGCGCTGATCAGACGTTAAATCTGAAGTGCATGACGTCGCCTTCGCGGACGACGTATTCCTTGCCCTCAAGCCGCATCTTGCCGGCCTCTTTCGCGCCAGTTTCGCCGCGACAGCGGACGAACTCCTCATATGATATGACCTCGGCGCGGATGAAGCCGTGCTCAAAATCGGTGTGGATGACGCCGGCCGCCTGCGGCGCAGTGCTACCGCGCCGCACTGTCCAGGCGCGCACTTCCTTGACGCCCGCAGTAAAGTAAGTAAGCAGGCCCAGCAGTTCGTAGCCCGCGCGAATCACCCGGTTCAGGCCGGGTTCGGCCAGCCCCAGGTCCTTGAGGAAATCCGCGCGCTCGGCTTCCTCGAGTTGCGCGATCTCGGCCTCGATCGCGGCGCACACCGGCACCACCGTGGCGCCTTCGGCGCGAGCGCGTTCGCGCAGCGCGGTCAGGTAGGCGTTGTCGTGGGTGAGTGCGGCCTCGTCGACATTGGCCACATACATGACGGGCTTCGCGGTCAGCAGCTGCAACTCGCGCATGTCGCGGCGCTCGTCATCGGCCAGCGGCACCACGCGCGCCGGCGTGCCCGCATCGAGCGCCTTGCGCACGCGCTCATACAGGCCGTGGCGCCGCGCGGCCTCCTTGTCGCCGCTCTTCATCGCCTTGGCGGCACG
>Ga0075023_100000181_pt1 | contig 14847 bp, 12 predicted proteins | sample Str014_FD_71388 | JGI IMG/M metagenome (GOLD analysis project Ga0075023, IMG submission 71388) | Freshwater sediment microbial communities in response to fracking from Pennsylvania, USA - Straight Creek_MetaG_SC_2014 | ecosystem: Environmental > Aquatic > Freshwater > Creek > Sediment | place... | reverse complement strand
GCCGACGACTGTGCCCAGCGCTGCCGCATCGAAACCGCCGGCGGGTCGTCCATCGAAGGCGAATTGGTGGCCTTCGATCTCGACTCGGCGACGCTGCAGTTCCGTGCGCACGCGCAAGGCGCTGCAGTCGAACTCAGCTTCACGCGAATCCGTTCTCTGACGCTCACCGAGCCGGTGCTGCTGACCGGAACGGCGCGTCCTTCCGGTCCGGTGTGGCGGCCCGACGAGCCCGGCGACTGCACTTTCTCGGTCGAGTGGACGGGTGCAGCACAAGCCGTCTATTCGGGCGTGACCGCCGGGATCAGCGCGACGCGCGACGGCCTGTTCCTGTTCCCGTCGACCGACGCGTTCGCATCGATCACGCGCAGCTTCATACCGCAGTCGGCATACCGGCGCTTCGATGTCGGCCCGCTGGATTCGCCCGACGTCGCCTCGTCCGGCATCGCCCCGACCGGTGGCACCTCGACCGGCATCTCGGACCTGAACGCGCTGCTGCAGGCGCTCGATGCGCAGCAGAGCGCACCGGTGCTGCGCATCGGCGAATCCTTGATCGACCTCGGCCTGATAGACCAGCCGCAACTCGACCAGACACTTGCCGACAAGCCGGCCGACATCCCGCTCGGCGAAGCGCTGGTCGCGAAGGGCTTGATCTCGCGCGCCGACCTGCTCACCGGGCTCGCCCACAAGATGGGCTACCCGCTCGTCGACCTGAAGCTTTTTCCGATCGACCTTCGAGCGGCGAAGCTGTTGCCCATCGCGCTCGTCAAGGCCTTGCGCTCGCTGCCGATCGCGATCGACGCGGGGCGGCTCATCGTGGCGGCCGACCGTCCGGGCGGGCTGGTCAAGCTGCGCGAGCTGGCCGAGCTCGCCGCGTACAAGGTCGTGATCGTGATCGCGCCCGCGGCGCGCATCGCCGACGCGATCGCCCGGCTGCCGCACCCCGACGATCCCTGGGCCTTGAACGTTCCATTGCGCTGAGTTTCACCGGCTCGGCGGCGACGTCCGCGATGCGGTGCTTTCCTACATGCACTGCGCGGCGCCGCTGTTAGATTGAGGGCGCTTCGATCGCTTGAGCCCACCCAGGATGTTCATTCTCGCCAGCCCGTTCATCTGGGGTCTGATCCTCTTGATCGTCGTCTTTCTCTGGCTCATGTTTCGCCGCAAATAATTTCCGGCCGTCCCGCCGAACGACGGGGCCAACAAGAACAGACTTGGAGATTCGGATGGCCCTGGGAGCGCTCGATTTCCTGAAAGATGGCGGCGAGATGGGCGCCAAGATGCGCGCCCTCGACTGGGACTCGACACCGCTCGGCTCGCCCACTGCCTGGCCGCAAAGCCTCAAGACCATCGTGCGCGTGATGCTCGATTCGCGCTTCGCGATGTGGTTGATGTGGGGCCCTTCGGGCATCTTCTTCTGCAACGATGCCTACCTCCCGACGCTCGGCGTCAAGGGCGCCTGGGGCCTGGGCGCGCGCGCCGACAAGGTCTGGGAAGAGGTCTGGCCCGCCGTGCGCTCGCGCATCGAGGGCGTGCTCCAGAGCGGCGTCGCGACCTTCGACGAAGGGCTGCAGCTCTTCCTGCGCCGCAGCGGCTACGACGAAGAGACTTTCCACACCTTTTCGTACAGCCCGGTCTACGACGACGCCGACCGGATCGCCGGCATGCTGTGCGTGGTCGCCGAAGACACCACGCGCGTGATCGCCGAGCGCCGGCTGCGCAGCCTGCGCCAGCTCGCCGCATTCTCGACGCGCGACGCCGCCTCGGTCGACGCTGCCGGCGCCGGGCTGTTGCAGGCGCTCCAGACAAATCGCTTCGACCTCCCGTTCGCCGCGCTCTACGCGCTCGACGTGGGCAGCCGCAGCGCGCACCTCGTCGCCTGCAATCAGGTCGTCACCGAAGGTCGCCTGCCGGCGCTGATCGATCTTGCGCAGGATTCGCCCGCATTGCCGATCGCCGCCGTGATGCGAAGCGGCGGCGACCGGGTGATCGAGGGCCTGCCCGAAGCCGGCATCACGATCCTCGGGCCGTGGGCCGAGCCGGTCGACAAAGCCATCGCGCTGCCGCTCGGCGACGGCGCGCAGGCGCGGCCGGTCGCGGTGCTCTTGCTCGGCATCAGCACGCGGCGCCAGCTCGATGCGGCCTACCGCGGCTTTCTCGGCCTCGTCGCCGACCAGGTCGCCTCGGCGCTGTCAGACACCCGCACGCGGCTCGAAGCGCGCGCCCGCGCCGAGGCATTGGCCGAACTCGACCGTGCGAAGAACGTGTTCTTCGGCAACGTCAGCCACGAGCTGCGCACGCCGCTCACGCTGATGTTGGGCCCGGTCGACGACCTTCTCGCGCATGGCGCGCTCGCGCCCGAGATCGTCGAGCCGCTGCAGCTTGTGCAGCGCAACGGCGCGCGGTTGCGCAAGCTCGTCAACTCGCTGCTCGACTTCTCGCGCATCGAGGCCGGGCAGGTCGCTGCGCGCTACGAGGCGACCGATCTGGCGGCATTCACGACCGACCTGGCCGCGGTGTTCCGCTCGGCCGTCGAGCAGGCCGGCCTGCAGCTGGTGGTGCGCTGCCCGCCGCTGGCCGAGCCGGTCTACGTCGACCGCGACATGTGGGAGCGCGTGGTGCTGAACCTGCTTTCCAACGCGCTCAAGCACACCTTCGAAGGGCAGATCGAGGTCGGCCTCGCGATCGATGGCTCGACCGTGCACCTGGGCGTGCGCGACACCGGCGTCGGCATCGCGCCCGAGGAGCTGCCGCGCGTCTTCGAACGGTTCCACCGTGTTGCCGGCGCACGCGCGCGCACACAGGAAGGCACCGGCATCGGCCTGGCGCTGGTGCAGGAGCTGGTGCGGCTGCATGGTGGCAGCATTTCGGCGATCAGCACGCCCGGCGCGGGCTCGTGCTTCACGGTTTCGATCCCGCTGGGTGCGGCCCATCTGGCGCCGGCGCAGGTGCACCGAGACGCCGCTGCGGCACAGGCGTCGCTCGCGGCGAACTCGTTCGTCGACGACGCATTGCGTGCCGCGGCGCCCGACGACGCGCCCGCTGCCGCGCCGCGCGACCGGCTGATCGGCGGCAACCGCCGCGAGCGCGTGCTGGTCGTCGACGACAACGGCGACATGCGCAGCTACATCGCCAGGCTGCTGCGCCCCTACTGGGAGGTGACCACCGTCGCCGACGGCGTCGAGGCACTGGCCTCGATCGATGCGGCGCTGCCCGACCTCGTCGTCACCGACATGCACATGCCGGTGCTCGACGGCCGCGGCCTGATCCAGCACATCCGCACCCGCAAGTCGGCGCACGCCTTGCCCGTGATCGTGCTCTCGGCGCAGGCGGGCGACGAGCAGCGCGCCGCCGGGCTCGAACAAGGTGCCGACGACTACCTCGTCAAGCCCTTCTCGACGCGCGAACTGTTGGCGCGGGTCGAGGTGCAACTCGCGCGGGCGCGGCTGCGAAGCCAAGGGGCCGACCCCGCGCTGTGGGAAGACGCGCCGCCGTAGTCACCGCGAAAACCGCTCACCCGCTCAGGCGGCCAGCACCGATTACTGGGCAGCGGGGGCGGCGACTTCGGCGCTGCCATACCCGCGCAAGCCGTTCAGGTCGAGCACGGTCGCGCCGCCGAACTCGACGCGCAACAGCCCGGCGCGTTCGAGTTCGTGCAAGGCCTCGTTGGTACGCTGGCGCGAAACGCCCGAGAGCAGGCCGATCTCTTCCTGGCTCAGCTGAACGAAGTCGCCCACACGCGGGTACAGGTCGGGGTGGAACAGGCTCGCGAGGCAGCGCGCGACACGCGCGTTCGGGCCGAGCAGCCGGTCGTATTCGACCAGGCCGATGAACAGGCTCAGGCGCGCGTTCAGGTGCGACAGCAGGAAGTGATTGAAGGCGAGGTTCGTCGTCACGAGCCGCTCGAAGGTGTGGCGCGGCACGCAGGCCAGGCGCGATTCGCGGGCCGCCACGCCGTCGTAGCGCCACACGCCGGGCTTCAGCAAAGAGCCTTCACCGGCCCAGCCGCCAGCCGTCACGCCGGTGAAGGTGGCGTGCCTGCCGTCGGCCTGCGAGACCGACATCTTGATCAGCCCGTCGATCACGCCGACCCAATGCTCGGCAGGGTCGCCGCATCGCATCGCATGGCCACCGAGCGGCACATGGCGCTCGTGCGATTCACGCACCACCGCGTCGAGTTCGTCTTCGCTCAGCGCGGCCGCCCACAGGCTGCCGCGCAGCATGCCGTCGAGCGAATGTGGCTCCGCCACGCTGCCATGAAGCGTCTGCATCGTTGTCTCCTGCGGCCGCATCGCTGGCTGAACGTGCGACCGAATGTTTCTTGTCCGGCGAGTTGTATCGCCTCTCGGCGATACGCCCCGGGTGAGATTCTGGATGCACCGGGAAAACGCTCGTCAGAGATGTCGTCGCAACGACAACCTGCGGCGCGGGTTGTTTGCACGATGGGCGAAGCAGACACCCAACCACCAGGAGACATCGATGAGAAGAGAACCGGACTCCACGCTCGCCGAAGCCGTCGCCGGCACGCCCGGCAACACCACGCCATCGCTGCCGCTGAGGCGCCGCAGCCTGCTCGCCTATGCCGCCTCGGCACCGGTCGCGACCACGGCAGTCGGCTTGCTGTCGACGCCGACCCGGGCCGAGGCGCTGCCGCTGCCCTTGACGCCGCCCGACACCGTCGACACCTACGACGTCGGCGATTCGCTGGTGCAGCTCGGCGCGCCGACGATGCCGCTGGTGCACCTTTCGATCGACAGCGCCGGCGTCTACACGATGGCGCTGCCGCGCCTCGAACAGGGCACCGGCATCGCGACCGCGGTGGCGATGATGATCGCCGAAGAGGCCGGCGTGCCGCTGTCGATGGTGCGCGTGACCTCGGCCGATGCGCAGCCGGAGCTGCAATACAACCAGATCACCGGCGGCTCGTGTTCGGTGCGTGCGTTCGAGCCCGTGCTGCCGGCGATGGTGCTCGCCGCGCGCCTGAAGGCCGGTCTGCCGCCGCAGGCCGGCGCGCCCAAGGACCCGTCGCAGTACAAGGTGCTGGGCAAGCGTTACGGCAAGCTCGATGCTCGCGACATCGTCACCGGCAAGAAGAAGTTCACGATGGACCAGAACGTGCCGGGCGCGGTGCCGACGATGTGCCGCATGCCGTCGACCCTGCGCGGTACCGTCGTCAGCGTCAACAACCGCCCCGCGGTGCTGGCGATGCCCGGCGTGATCGCGGTCGAGACCATTCCCGCCGGTGGCCTGATCGTGAAGATCCCGCCCGGCGTGGCGGTGATGGCCGAGACCTTCGGCCAGGCCTGGGATGCGTGCAACGCGCTCGACATCACCTGGGGCGACGGCCCGCTGAAGGGCCAGGACGACGCGTCGATCCGCGACACGCTGCGCGCCGCGATCCCGCCCCTGCTGCCCGCGCCGATTGGCACGATCTCGATCGACGCCGAGTTCACCTGGAAGTCCGCGACCGCCTGCCCGCTCGAAGTGGAGTGCGCGATCGTCGATGCCACCAAGCCCAACTTCTGCGAGATCTGGGCCGGCATGCAGACCCCGATCGTCGCCGCGCAATCGACCGCGATCGAGCTCGGCCTGCTGCCCACGCAGGTGGTTGCGCACTGCATCCCGAGTGGCGGCGCGTTCGGCCGCCGCTTGTTCTGGGACCCGGTGCAGGTGGCCGCGCAGATCTCGAAGAAGACCGGCCTGATCTGCAAGCTGATGTACCACCGCAGCGACGACATCCGCCACACGCGCATGCGCCCGCCGCAGGTGCACAAGGTGCGCGCGACGATGCTGCCGCCGACGCTGCTGCTGCCCGGCAACGTGCTGAGCTACCAGCAGAGCATCGGCATCGTGCGGCTCGACGCCCGCCACGGCTACGGCGATCTCGGCACCGCGACCGCGGGCGCGCTGCCGCTGCAGGTGACGCAGACGGTGGGCAACCTCGGCTACGAGGAGTTCTTCTTCAAGACCATGGTTTCCTCGCCGTACAACTTCGGTGTGAGCGCCAAGTTGCTGTTCCCGGTGGCGCTCGAGATGAACACGGTCTCGTACCGCTCGGTGCACTGCAACCCGTCGCGCACGGTCGAGGAGGTCATCGTCGACGAGATGGCCGCCAAGCTCGGCCGCGACCCGCTTCAGTTCCGCATGGAGTTCCTGCGGCTCGACCGCGCGAAGGCGGTGCTGCAGCGCGCGGCCGGCGCGGCGAACTGGGGCAAGGCGATGCCGGCCGGATTCGCGCAGGGGCTGGCGATCCACATGGAGTCGCGTTCGTACTCGGCCTGCATCGTCGAACTCGACGCGCGCGACCCGCTGAACTGCAAGGTGACCAAGGTGACGCTGGTGATCGACGCCGGCAAGCCGATCAACCCCTCGGGCATCGAGCAGCAATGCAACGGCGGCATCGCCGAGGCGATCTCGCTGGTGCTCAAGACCGGCATCAACATCAAGGACGGCCTGCCGCAGGAAAGCAGCTACAAGCAGTACACCTTCGCGAAGATGGCGGATTTTCCGAAGGACGTGCAGGTCATCATCATGCCGAACGTCGGCGACTCGGCCTCGGGCATGGGCGAGGTGGCGATGACGGCGCCTTCGGGCGCGATCGCGAATGCGTACGCGCGCGCCACCGGCATCAAGCCGCGCAACTTCCCGCTCAACGCGCAACCCGTCTACACGCCCACGCCGCCCGGGCAACTGCCCGCCGTGCCGGCCTTCAATTGAGGAGACAGCCATGCCCAACCAAAGCTTCACCGTCAACAACACCGCCGTCAACGTCGACGCGCCCGATGGCCTGGCCCTGCTCTGGGTGCTGCGCGACAAGCTCGGCATCACCGGCCCCAAGTACGGCTGCGGCCTGAACGTCTGCAAGGCCTGCACCTGCCTGGTCGACGGCAAGGCGGTGCAGACCTGCGTGACCAAGGTGTCGTCGGTGCGCGGCAAGAAGGTCACCACGATCGAAGGCCTGGCCAACGGCAACACGCTGCACCCGGTGCAACAGGCCTGGCTCGACCTCGACGTGCCCCAGTGCGGCTTCTGCCAGCCGGGGCAGATCATGGCCGCCGTCGATTTGCTGCGCCGCACGAAGAGCCCGACCGACGCCGACATCGATGCGATCGAGAACATGTGCCGCTGCGGCACCTATGGCCGCATCCGTCAGGCGATCAAGAACGCCGCGACGATGATGCCGTAGGCCCGGCGTGGCGATCCTGTACCAGGCGCCGGCCGGGCGCGCACGCCGGCACGCGGCGCTCGCTGCGGCGGCGTTGTCGGTCGGCGTCGCGCTCGCGTGGCTGCTTCGCGCGGGTCCGCCGACGCCTTCGGCAGCGCAGCCGGCCAGGGCATCGACCGCGGAGGTGGCGCGGCCTATCGCGGCGACCGGGACCACCGCTTGCGACGCGCGCTGCGCTGCGGCCAAGGTGATCGTGCCGGCGACCACAGCGTGCTCGGCTTCGGTCGAAGAGCTTGCGAGCTTCGGTGTGCGCTGGCTCGATGCGGATGCGGCGGCTCCGCGTTTCGATCGCTTCGCCTGGCTGCAGAGCGCGCGCGGCACCGTGACGCTGGCCGGCGCGCGCGCCGAGTTCCGCAACGCGGCCGGCGCCTACCTGCCGGTCGAATACGACTGCGACTTCGACCCCGCGACGCTGGCAGTGCTCGAGGCGCGCGCACGACCGCGCGGCGCGTCGCCACCCCCGCGCTGATCGGCCGCGAACCTTCTCAGACGGCCGGTGCGACGTTCGCGCCCTGGATGCCGTGGCGTTGCAGTGCCTGCGCGACGAAGCCGCTCGTCTTGGCCCGCTCGACGAAGGCCTTCAGCAGCGACTGCGCCGCATCGCCGCGATCGGCCGGCAGCCCCATCGCCTGCTTGCGCGTTGTCGGTCAGCGGCGAGTCGTTGCGCACGAGGTAGGCGCCTTCGATCAGCACATAGGGCGCGGTGAAGCGGATGCCTTCGCTGCGCAGCGGGTCGAGCGCGAAGAATCCGATGTCGGCAGCGCCGGAGCTGACCGCGTCGATCGACTTGCCGGCAGCGTCGAACACGACCAGGTCGATCTCGACGCCGAGCTGCGCGGCGAGCGCCCGCGCCATGTCGACCGACACGCCCGACAGTTCGCCGGTGAGCGGGTCGCGGTGCGCGAGGATCGGGTTGCCGAGGTTGATCGATGCGCGCAGTCGCCCGCTCGGTGCGAGCGTTGCCGCAGACGAAGCCTCGTTCGATGCGCAGCCCGTCGCAGCGAGCGCGGCCCAGGCGCTGGCCGACACGAGCAGCCGGCGGCGAATGCGAGAAGGGTCCATGCGGCGGATCGTAGCCGTCGGGCCACGGCTGTCGAACGACGAACTACAGCGTGGCCAGGCTCTCGCAATAGTCGATCAACGCATCGATCTCGCTCGATTTGTCGAACACGCGGCTCGCGCCGAGCGCCTCACATCGCCGCCGCATGTCGACCGTGGCGTAGTTGCTGAGCACGACTAGCTTCATCGAGCGCCCGAGCGCGCGGGCCGCACGCAGCACGCCCAAACCCGATCCGCCCTTCAGAAAAATGTCGATGATCACCAGATCGCAGGGTGGTGCCATCGAGGCCAGCCCATCGACCGCCGAGCGCTCGTCTTCCGCGGTACCGACGACCTCGACCGGCGCCAGCTCCTCGAGCGCGGCGATCAGGTTCTCCCGGATGATCGGGCTGTCTTCGACGAGGAAGGCTCTGAGTGCTGTCATGACAGTCGTACCGTAGCAGGGCACCCCAGGGGTCGGCGTAGGACTTTGCGCCGCAGCCGGGTATGACGATGCTGCTTCAGCCCGCCCTGGCCGCGCTCCGAGGCAATGCGTGCCTCGGTTCTGGTGCGCTTCGTGACAGCTTGTGTTGACCGTGCGCCGAATCGGTCGGCATGCGGCGGCGGTCCCACTCGAACCGGGTCTTCTTGCCGCAGCAGCGCTCTTTTCCTCGACCACCTCCCTGTCATCTTCCGGTCGGTGCAAGGTGCGGCCGTCTCACGTGCCCGCAAGTTCAATGCCGGCAACTCCCGCAACGCCGGCAACTTCGCGCGATCAACCCCTTGTGCTCTCGGCCTCGAATGCAGTGGCGGCGAGCGGCGAAGCGTTCGGCTTCGGTGGGGTCGCCCTCGGGCTCGGGCAACTGGCCGTCGATTGGGCCGCCGTATCGGACGCGGCCGCGGGAGCTTCAGTCACCAGCACTTGCGCGGCCGGCGGCACCCTGACGGTGGCGTTGATCGATCGTGACGGCAATCACCGCGTCAGCGCTGGTGACCAACTCGCGATCACGCTCGTCAACTGCTATGTGAAGCCGCTGGAAGACAGCTTCAACGGCACGCTGACGATCGAACTCGCAACACCCACCGGCGCACAGCAACAGGCCGGCACGATGAGCTTCGGCGCGCAGTTCGATGTCGTTTCAGGCGCGACGACCGTGCGATTGGGTGGTGGGCTTCGCTATGACTACACGGCCGACCGGCTGACACGCAACATTCATGTCGCCTCTGGCGCGCAGGCCCTCACCGTCGTCGGCACTTCGGGTAGCAAGGCGGCCACCGAGTCGCTGACGCAGCTCGACGCGACGCGCAGCGTGCGTCTCGCGATCAGCGGCGCCGACTCGCCGCTGGCGACGGTCTCCGCGCTCGCCGGAAGCGGCAACGGGCAGGCGGTGGTCGAGGTCGAGGTCCGCAACGGCGCCGGCGACATCGATCGCGCGCAGGTCAGTTTCCAGGTGCTGTCCGACATGTCTCAAGCGCTGGTGGTGGCCTACCGTGTCGGCAACGCGCCGCTGACGATCGAGTCGAGCGTGGCCGCGAACGGTTCGGTGCCTTACGTTCGGTACATCCCGGCCAACAACGTCGTCGACACGCTGATCAACTCGCGCTTGCTCGCGAGCCTGCCCTCCGGTCAGGCCTGGCAGACCGGCGTCGAGTTCAACTACGGCAACGGCGCGGCGCCCGGCACCGTGGTGGTCTGGAACACACCCGGCGTGGTCTGCGGCACGGCCCCGAGTGGCCATCTGAAGGTGCTCGACTACGCACTCGACGCCGTTGGCATCGTCACGCGCCTGGCGATCGACTTCGAGAACACCTGTGAGTCGAACACGACTTTCGGCTCGATTCGCTTCGGCAGCAACCTTTCGCTGCGGCCCTGAAAATCGAGCCCCTCGCCGCGTGAGTTCAGCCGTCGGCCAGGCCGGCGAGGCGGTTCACTTCCGCAGGGTCGCGCCCGAGCTTTTCCGCCGCGGCGAGCAACTCGAGCCAGGTCGTCGCGTCGACCGGAATCCCGTGCGCCATGCGGCGCGCGCGGCTCTCGCGCTCGGGCTCGCCGGCCACGCGCACGCGCTCGGTGCCGGCCTGCGGGGGCGAGGCCACGACCCAGTCGAGGAAGGCGCGCATCTCGCTCGAACAGAGCGGCGAATCGCCGAGCCGCGCCGGGTCGAACAGCACCGTGAGCATGCCGTTCAGCACGCGCTGCCTGCCGTCGGCCGGCCCGTGCGCGGCGAGGCCACCGGCGAGCGCGCCGCCGAGCAGCTCGCACACGAGCGCGAGGCCGAAGCCCTTGTGCTCGCCGAAGGTGCGCAAGGCGCCGAGTGGCTCGACCACGCCGAACTTCGGGTCGGTGGTGGGCTCGCCCTTGTCGTCGAGCAGTTGCCCCGGCGCGAGCCGCTCGCCCTTGTTGTGCGCGACGCGGGTCTTGCCCTGTGCGACCACGCTGGTGGCCAGGTCGAGGATCACCGGCTCGCGGCCCGCAACGGGGATGCCGACCGCGAACGGGTTGGTGCCGAAGCGCGCATCGCGCCCGCCCCAGGGGGCCACGATCGGGCGCGAGATCACGTTGACGAAATGCATCGAGACCAGGCCCTCGGCCACCGCCATTTCGGCCCAGGCGCCGATGCGGCACAGGTGATGCGAATTCGCGAGCGCGACGATGCAGCTGCCGTGCGCCTTCGCGCGCGCGATACCGAGTTCCATCGCCTCGTGGCCGATGACCTGGCCGAAACCGGCGTTGCCGTCGAGCGCGAGCAACGTGCCGCTGTCGAGCTTGGTGGTGACGTGCGCGTTGGCGGTCAGCCCGCCTTCGATGAACGCGTTCGCGTAGCGCGGCAGCATGCCGATGCCGTGCGAGTCGTGGCCGGTGAGGTTGGCCTGGATCAGGTTCTCGGTGACCAGCAGGGTCTCGCGCGGCGAGCTGCCGAAACCGCGCATCAACTCGTGCACCGCCGCGCGCAGCGGCTCGACCTGGATCGTGTGCATCAGGGCGGTCATGGCGTGTTCCCCTTGCCGGCGTTGTCGTCGTTGTCGGCCGCGGCCCAGGCGCGGTAGCGCGCGTTCGTCTCTTCGTTGGCGGGGTACAGGCCCGGCAGCGGCACGCCGCGTTCGACCTCGCGCATGATCCAGCCTTCGAGCCTTTCCTGTTCGACGCTCGCGGCGATCACGTCGTCGAGCAGCGCCGCGGGGATCAGCACAGCGCCGTCGGCGTCGACCACGATCACGTCGTTCGGAAACACCGCGACGCCGCCGCAGGCGATCGGCTCCTGCCAGCCGACGAAGGTGAGCCCCGCCACCGAGGCCGGAGCGGCCGTGCCCTGGCACCACACCGGCAGCCCGGTGCCGAGCACGCCGGCCAGATCGCGCACCACGCCGTCGCTCACCAGCGCCGCGACGCCTCGCTTCTTCATGCGGGCGCACAGGATGTCGCCGAAGATGCCCGCATCGAGCACGCCCATCGCGCCGACGACGGCGATGCAGCCGGCCGGCATCGCCTCGACCGCGGCGCGGGTCGAGATCGGTGCGGCCCACGAAGCGGGTGTCGCGAGGTCTTCGCGCGCCGGCACGAAGCGCAGCGTGAACGCGCGCCCGACCACGCGCTGCTGGTTCGGCGACGCGCCCGGGTCGAGCGGCCGTGTGCCGCGCAGCCACACGTTGCGCAGGCCCTTCTTCAGCAGCACGGTGGTGATCGTGGCGGTCGAGACGGCGGTGAGCGCCTGCACGACGGCGGGGTCGAGTGGGAGCGATTCGGGTGTCATCGGGGTCTCCTGTGGCGTTCGGCGATTGTCGGGTCAAGGCGAAGTTCTTTACGCGGCGGGCGCGTGGACCGGCGTCAACGCTGCTTCGGCAGGCCTCGTTGTGAAAAGGCGCAGGCAAGGCCCTTGCCCGCTGAACGAATCACCCACCGGAGACCGCCATGATGAACCGCACCCTGATCGCCACCGCCCTTTCGCTGGCTTGCGTCGGCGCCTTCGCGCAGACCAATGCCGCGAGCACCACGCAGCGCGACGTGAACCAGCAGACCCGCATCGAGGCCGGCCTGAAAGACGGCTCGCTGACGACGCGCGAAGCCGGCCAGCTCGAGAAGCAGCAGGCGCATGTCGACCGCCTGCAGGCGCGTGACCTCAAGAACGGCAAGCTCTCGCCGACCGAGCGCGCGCAACTCGATACCGCGCAGAACAAGGTCAGCGCCGACATCGCCGCCGACAGGCACAACGCCGCCACCGGCAACCCGAACTCCGCGTCGTCGAAGCGCATGCAGGCCGACGTGGCGCGCAACGTGAACCAGGAAAAGCGCGTGAAGAGCGGCATCCAGAACGGCTCGTTGACGAACCAAGAAGTCGGCAAGCTCGAAGCCGGCCAGGCGCGGGTCGACCGCAAGGAGGCGAGCGCGGCGCGCGACGGCCATCTCGGCAAGGCCGAGCAGCGCGGCGTGCAGCGGGCCGGGAACCGCCAGAGCAAGCGCATCCACCATGAGAAGACCGACGCGCAAGTGCGCGGCTGATCGAAATCTCGTCAGGGCTGGCTGCCGACCTCAGGGAGCGCCCAACCGCCCGGCGGCGTGATCGCTTCGGCCTCCTGCGGGCCCCAGCTGCCGGGCGCATACGCATGCACCGGTGTCGCCTCGCGCAGCACCGGGTCGACGATGCGCCAGGCTTCCTCGACGTAGTCTTCGCGTGCGAACAGCGTCGAGTCGCCGGCCATCGCATCGCCGAGCAGGCGCTCGTAGGCGTCGACGTTGTCGGCATCGGGCCGGTGCTCGTTCAGCAACTCGATGGCCCGGCCAGTGCCCTGCTCGGCCTTGTCCATCACCGTCATGCCGATCGCGATGGCTTCGTCGGGCCCGATGCGAAAGCGCACGTGGTTGCGACCCGCGGGGCAGGCCGGAAAGATCTGCGGCGGGCAGCGCAGCCGCACGACCACTTCGGCACACGTCACCGGCAGCGACTTGCCGGCGCGGATGTAGAACGGCACGCCCTGCCAGCGCCATGAATCGATCTCGAGCTTGAGCGCGGCGAAGGTCTCGACCTGCGAGTCGGCGGCCACGCCTTCTTCGCGGAGATAGCCGTCGAACTGGCCGCGCACCAGGCTCGCCGTGCTGATCGGCTTGATCGAGCGCAGCACCTTGACCTTCTCGTCGCGCAGCGAATCGCTGTCGCTGCGCGCGGGCGGCTCCATCGCGAGGTTCGCGAGCACCTGGAACAAGTGGTTCTGCACCACGTCGCGCACCGTGCCGGTCTGCTCGAAGAAGGCACCGCGGCCCTGCACGCCGAAGTTCTCGGCCATCGTGATCTGCACGCTCTCGACATGCTTGCGGTTCCACACCGGTTCGAGAAACGCGTTCGCGAAGCGGAAGAACACCATGTTGTGGACCGGCTGCTTGCCCAGGTAGTGGTCGATGCGGAAGATGCGCGCCTCGTCGAAGCTGCCGAGCAGGATCTTGTTCAAGGCCCGCGCCGAAGCCAGGTCGCGGCCGAACGGTTTCTCGACGATCACGCGCGCGCCTTCGGTGCAGCCCGAAGCCGCGAGCTGCTCGACCACCGGGCCGAACATCGCCGGCGGGATCGCGAGGTAGTGCGCCGGATGCCGGGCCGCGCCGAGTTCGGTGCGCAGCGCCTTGAAGGTGGCGGGGTCGTCGTAGTCGCCGCTCACGTAGTGCAGCAGGCCCGCGAGGTGGTCGAACGCGGCTTCGTCGAGGCCGCCATGTTTCTCGATGCTCTCGCGTGCATGGGCGCGAAAGTCGTCGATCGACCAGGGGCGGCGCGCCACGCCGATCACGGGCACATTCAGGTGGCCGCGCTTGGCCATCGCGTGCAGCGACGGAAAGATTTTCTTGAACGCAAGGTCGCCGCTGACGCCGAAGAAGACCAGCGCGTCGGAGGGCGTCGAATCGGACGCCTTGCTGTCCGGTGGTTGGATTTCGATCGGCATGGTCAGGCCTTCAATGTCTGTGCGTTGCGAAAGATGTCGACCCACGCTCGAAAGCGGTCGGCGATGCGTTGTGCGGCCTCGGCACGCGTGGCGCGGCCGGCTTCGAAATCGGCGACCGCATCCCAGAAGCTGGTGCGGCCGACCGCGAAGCCGACGAAGCCCGGCACCGAGGCGGCGGTGCGCAGCCACGCGACGACCTTGGCCTCGTCCGCGCCGCGGCCGAGCAGGATGCAGCCGATGCGGTCACGCCCACCGCGCCGCGCAGTCGCGACGACGCGTTCGGCGTCGATGCGGCGATCCAGGCCCTCGATCTTCCACACGTCGGGTTCGACGCCTGCGTCCTGCAGCGCCTCGATCGCGCGGATCATCAGCGCGGGCCGCTGCTGCAGATCGAACGCCGCGGCATCGCCGTTCGCCTGCGCGAGCTGCGCCTTCGTCGCCGAGACGAGCAGCTCGAACATCAGCTTCTGGTCGTGCGCGCGGCACCAGTTCGACAGGCCCACCAGCCGCTCGGTCTGACGTGCGTTGAGCGCCGCATCGCCGTCGACGTTGTGGTGCACCAGCACCTTCGCGAAGCTCGGCCGAAACGCCGCCAGGTGCGCCGCGAAATCGTCGCCGTACTCGAACGCGAACTCGTCCGACCCGCTGGTCTCGACCGACATCGC
>Ga0075023_100000179_pt1 | contig 14890 bp, 10 predicted proteins | sample Str014_FD_71388 | JGI IMG/M metagenome (GOLD analysis project Ga0075023, IMG submission 71388) | Freshwater sediment microbial communities in response to fracking from Pennsylvania, USA - Straight Creek_MetaG_SC_2014 | ecosystem: Environmental > Aquatic > Freshwater > Creek > Sediment | place... | reverse complement strand
CGCCTCGGAAAATCGGGCCTGCAGGTCAGCGAGTTTGCGCTGGGCTCTTGGGTGACGTTCAGCAAGCAGGTTCATGAGAGCGAGGCGTTGAAGCTGATGACCACGGCCTATGATGCCGGCATCAATTTCTTCGACAATGCCGAAGGCTATGAGGCCGGCAAATCAGAGGAGCTCATGGGCGATGCTTTGAAGAAACTGCACTGGGGCCGCGATACATTCATTGTGTCCAGCAAGGTTTTTTGGGGCGGTGCCAAGCCAACACAGCGCGGCCTTTCACGCAAGCATGTTTTTGATGCCTGCCATGCGGCCCTGCGGCGTTTACAGGTGGACTATCTCGATCTCTATTTCTGCCATCGGCCAGATGTGGATACACGAATTGAAGAAACCGTGCGCGCCATGCATGATCTCATTCAGCAGGGAAAGATTCTCTATTGGGGCACCTCGCAATGGACGGCGCAGCAAATCACTGAAGCCTGGAGTGTGGCGAAGGATCTGAGGATCACGCCACCCACGATGGAACAGCCGGAATATAATTTCTTCGAACGCCACAAGGTGGAAGGCGATTTTTTGCCGCTCTATGATCTCACAGGCCTTGGCACCACCATTTGGTCACCTCTCGCTTCAGGCGTGCTGACAGGAAAATATAACAAGGGCATTCCCGACGACTCACGCCTGAACCTGCCGGGCTACGAGTGGCTTAAGAAGGAATTGCAAAGCCCGCAGGGTGTGGCCAAGCTAGCCAAGGTTGAGAAGCTAGCCACTCTCGCCACCAAGGCGGGAATGCCCATTCATCACATGGCCCTGCTCTGGTGCCTTTCGAACAAACATGTTTCGACCGTTATTTTGGGCGCATCTCGCGTTAGCCAATTGGAAGACAATCTTGCAGCACTGAAAAGCCGCGAAAAATTGACGGCGGAAATCAAATCCGAAATTGAGGATATTTTGCAGAACAAGCCAGAAGGGCCGAGGCGCTATTAGAACAGATGCAAATGCTGCGGATCGGCGCCTATTGCCACCGTGTCACCAACCTTGACTGATGAGGCATCTGCCACTTGCACCACAAGGTCGCTAACCTGTGCGACCTCGCCCTTGTCCATCACCACGATCTTGTCAGCCAAAGTCATCGCTCCAACCTGATCATGAGTGACATAGATCTTGGTGGTGTGCACTTGATGATGCAGCTTGACCAGCTCCAAACATATTTGAACACGTAGCAGCGCGTCAAGATTGGACAGGGGCTCGTCAGATAGGAAAACTTTTGGTCCGCGCACCCGCCCACGAAAACTCTTACGCTATTGATTTCATTGCCGCGTCGTTCCCAGCCTTCTTTGTCGCTATAGCGAAAAGCTTCCCGCTCGCCGAAGCATATTTCGGCCAACGTATTCACGGAAATGGGGTTAAACTAAAGGCGTTCAAAAGCTCAATTGGAAAAAACGGGAGCCGAAAGGAACTTGTTGATATGTATAACGTTTACGCGGCAATTTTTTAGGTCTGTTTGAGTGTCTGCTTTTCGGTTGTTGTTTTTCGTCCGCGAATAATCGGCGTGATTAAACGCAAAAAATTGGAATTCACTTGCGCAAGTAAACTGTTTGGGATCGGTAGATGCGGGGGCTTCGAAACAACAAACTCACCCAACCTCGCGATAATAATCGCTTGCGTGTTGTCGATGTCTTCATGAAGTATGGCATGTCGATCAGATTTCACGATATGCAACTGCTTGTCCGTTGATCCAATTTGATCATAGATAATCCTGGCACTTTCCGGGTCAACGATTGGGTCGTTGGATCCGTGTATAATGGTGACAGCGCATGTGATTTCGGCAAGGTTCTGACGGAGCGCATCGGCAATTTTTTGCAACTCCACAAGGCCGCGCACCGGCATGTTGCGATATTCAAACTCAGGGTGCTCGGGATCTCCCACAAGAAATGGCTTTATGCCATCTTGAACGTAGCCCCATTCGGTGAATTTGTTGAGACGGTCAAGCAAGGGTGCAAAACGCAAACTGCGAACATGAAACTTGATGGGGGCAGAAACGGCTATCACCGCCGCGAGGCCTTGTGGCTTTTCGGCCGCAAGCAGCAGGGCCAGGGAAGCTCCTGTGGCAAAGCCGACCACGAATACCTCGCCGGAAATATGCGACATGATTTCATAGCCGCGTTGCACTGATGCCTGCCAGTCAGGCCATGAGCGTTTGTGCAAATCCCATGGCGTAGTACCATGGCCTTTGAGGCGCACACAGAGCACTGGGTGGCCCAAATCGGCCAGCCTGCGACCAAAATCCCTTAGTTCTGCAGGTGATGCCAGGAAGCCGTGCACCAAAAGTACGCCCGGCTTCGTCGCGTTCTTCGGCATGATAAGTGACGCGTTGCCGTATTTCTTTTCGGTTTCAAATAGCACTTCTGCCGATTTTCGTGGCTGTTTAAAAACCTGCTGATCCTGAGCAAAGCTGCGCAGCTGATCATCAAATAGATTTTGCGCAAGCGCAATTCCCACCAGCGGAACGGCCCGTGCAATCAAACGCCCGATATTCGTCAGTGATGCAATTTCGTTGGCATAAACGCGGATTATGTTGACCAGCCGTGGATCGTGATCGCCAAGCTCAGCGCGCAATGCAGGCAGCAGCGTGTAAGCACTATCACTTACTGCAATCAGGCCAGAGTCCAACGCATTTTTGAACAACTGGTCCAGCAAAGCCGACTGGCCTCGGTGAATTCCTTCATAGGCATCAGGGTCAGACAATGACCGATGCAGATGAAGCCCCGGCTCGCGCTGGATTTGCTTGATGACGGCATAGAGAACGGCATTGAAATGTGCTTTCGAAATTTGGGTTTCCTGGGCTTCAGCAAAACGCATGATCAATGAAGAAGCGAGATGGCTAATGTTCAATGTCACGTTGGCATACATCTCGACCATGCAGAGATCGCGCAGACGCCGCGTCGTACGGTTCATGGTCAGTGCCGCCAGACGGTCAACCCAATGATCAGCTTTGTCCTTGAGGCCAAAGAGGTCGTCCAGACTATCGATCTGCTCAAAAATTTGCGAAACAACCATGCGATCGGCTGTGGTCAACGCCATATCGGGGTTCAACGCCTTGCCGAAACGGATATCCATATCAGTGTTGCGCAACAACAAATTACCTTCGACCATCAGCTCTTCGCGGCCTTTTTGATTGAGCTTGAATTTCAGGAACTCAGCGGCGCGTAACAAGACATTCTCGCCTGTGTGCAGTGGGTGAAATGTGATGTTCGAAGGAACAATCAATGTCGGCTTGCGAGCGGCGACAATGAGCGCTTCTTGGTCTTTCAATCCAAGTGCTGAGACCCAGCGTTCCAGCCGCGCCATATCACCGGATTCATGCACCGAGAGAATGCGCTTCTTGAATACTTCCAAGACGACCGCAAGTGCAGCGGCACCTTGGCGATGGCTACCAGCCGAACTAAACCATTGCATGATATTTTTATGTCGCGGAGCTGACATACTGCGATCTTTCATCATTCCGCCTTCCGGAAAAATGATTACTTTTTGGCCGCGCAGAATTTCAGCCGCAAGAAAGGCCAGCAGTCCTGGATGATTGGAAGGTACGGCACCGACGCCCCAGAGCACATTTGCAAACCGTTCACTGCTCTCAAACAGTTCATGAGTGGCAACACAGCGGCAATATGCGCCTGTTGCCTGATAAATAAAATATTGCGGGATAATGGTTTCGAACCGAGCGAAATGATTAAATGGAAAAATCTGCCCATTTTCAATTGCGCCGGGCTCTGCATGGACTTCAATTTTCATGCCAATACGTTTTCGCAACAATGAAAACGCGCGCACGCTCCATTTGTAGAAAGGTTCGTTGATTGCGAATTTTGATCTCGCAGCCATCACTCCCACCTTGGTGCCGCATAGAGGCGGCAGAAAAACATTCTGGACCGCGATCGATAGACCCGAAGTGCTAATGATTCATTGCTTGATCAAAAAGCATCATCGTGAAGTGCCATAACTGACGCAGACCCCGCCATGATGCTTGACATCAGGCTCCCCGTTTCGGGCAAAATCTTGGCCATATAAAATTGTGCGGTCGCAATCTTCGCCCCATAAAACTCATCGGGGGTTGCCAAATTGAGTTTGAAAGCTTTTTCAGCCATGCGTGACCACATAAAACCAATGGCAACCAATCCAAACAGGCGCAAATACTCTGATGCAGCAGCACCAGCTTCATCGGGGTTGGATAGTCCGGCTTTGCCTAGCCAAAGTGTTGTTTGTTGCAAGCGCCCAAAAGCTTTTGCCAAAGGTGCGATGTGAGATGCTGTCAGGGGATTGGCCTCACGCTTGACAATGTATTCACTCACTTGATGAAAAAACCGCCGCGCCAAACGCCCCATTCCAGTGGGCAGTTTGCGCGCCACAAGGTCAAGCGCCTGAATGCCATTGGTGCCTTCATAAATCTGCGTGATGCGGGCATCGCGCGCCAGCTGTTCCATGCCCCATTCACGGATATAGCCATGGCCTCCGTGAATTTGCATGGCATCATTGGCGGCGGCAAAACCAAGATCGGTCAACATGGTCTTCACAATCGGTGTCATCAAAGCCACGAGGTCTTCTGCCGCTTGCCTGCGTTCGGCGTCGGGATGATGCAAGGAAATGTCAAGTTCTAGGCCGATCCACATGGCCAGAGCGCGGCAACCTTCCGTCATCGCCTTGGTTCGCATCAACATCCGCCGAATATCGGGATGAACGATGATGGGGTCAGCGGGCTTATCAGGATATTTAGCGCCTGTCGGTGCTCGCATCTGCCGCCGATTCTTGGCATAATCGACGGCACCTTGGTAGGCGGCTTCCGCAACTCCAAGCCCTTGAATGCCGACGGCCAGCCGCGCCGCATTCATCATAGTGAATATGGCGGAGAGACCTTTATGCGGAACACCAACCAGCCAAGCTTTTGCGCCATCATAATTCATCACGCATGTTGGCGATGCTTTGATGCCCATCTTTTTCTCAAGCGAACCACAGGCGACCGCATTTCTCTCGCCAGGCGATCCATCAGGTCTGGGCAGGAATTTTGGACACACGAAAAGTGAAATGCCGCGCACGCCTGCGGGTGCATCCGGCAATCTTGCCAAGACCAGGTGAACGATGTTCTCTGCCAGATCATGCTCACCGGCGGAGATGAAAATCTTGGTACCGTAGATCTTATAAGTTCCATCTGGTTGCGGTTCGGCGCGGGTTTTTATAAGGCCCAGATCGGTGCCGCAATGTGGCTCCGTCAAGTTCATCGTGCCAGTCCAAGTGCCTGCGACCAATTTGGGCAGATAAATGCCCTTCAACCCTTCTGTCGCATGGGCCGCCAAGGCATAATAAACGCCCTGCGTGAGCAGGGGAAATAATCCAAATGAGAGATTGGCTGAGGAAATCATTTCATCAAATGCGAAATTCACCGGTGACGCGAGCCCCTGCCCGCCATGGATGGGATCGCAGGCGAGGCCGGGCCAGCCGCCTTCGACAAATTTAGCATAGGCTTCTTTAAATCCCGGAGCTGCTTTCACAACACCATTGTCAAAGGTGCAACCAGCTTCATCGCCGCTGCGATTGATCGGTTGCAAAACATTGCTACAAAATTTTCCGGCTTCTTCCAGAATTGCCGAAACGACATCGGGTGTGGCTTCCGCATAGGCAGGGATGGCATTGCCTGTTTCTTGAATTTTCAAAATATCGAACATGAGGAACTTCATGTCTCGGACGGGCGCTATATAAGTGTGCATGTGTGACCTCAATTCCTCAAGGGCTTACCCGTCGCCAGCATCACTTCCATGCGCGACAGGGTGGGCTCGGTTTTGACCAGAGTCATAAAGGCTAGTTTTTCCAACTCCATCACACGGTCTTCGCTCACAGTTTCCGTGAGATCCGTGGGGCCACCGCACAAAACATGCGCCAAATGATTTGATACGGTCACATCATGCGGCAAGGCCAGTCCCTGCTGCGCATAGGACTGGATGGCCATATGCAATGCAGCTTCACCTGTCGGCCCCGGCAGCCGAAGTTCAACTGGCTGTGGCGGCCTGTAGTCTTGCGCAAGTTTCAAAGCCAATGCCTTGGCGTCAGGCAGAAGCCTGTCCCGATTCATCGTGATGCCGTCCGTTTTGCGCAAATAGCTTAACTCTTTCGCGTTGGCAGCGGATTTAGAAACTTTGGCCAAAGAAATTTGCTCGAAAGCAGCCAATACTGCGGGCATTAGCCCTTGTGGTCCGCCCGGCCCTGAACGAAATCGAATGAGCATTTCTTTACACCCGCCCCAACCCGGCACAATGCCGACACCGACTTCGACAAGCCCCATATACGTTTCAGCATGGGCTTGGACCGCAGATGAATGTAGCAGAAACTCTGTGCCCCCTCCGAGCGCCAAACCACTTGGTGCCGCAACGACGGGGAATGGCGCGAACTTCAACGCCTTCATCACCTTTTGGCCCTGCATGACAAGGTCTTCGAGCACAGGCCACACGCCGATATTGGCCGCGAACAAGGCGAGGCCGAGATTGGCACCCGCAGAAAAATTCTCAGAGTCACTATAGATGACCAGCGCCTTCATGCTCTTGGAAACAATATCGATCGCCTTTGTCGCCATAGCGATTGTGTCGGGATCAATAGTGTTCATTTTGCTGTGAAACTCAAGACAAGCCACGCCATCGCCGATATCCCAAACACTGGCCGAAGCATTCTTCGTTAATGGGTGGCCTTGCCGTTTGATGTCGGACAAAAGCATCGCGCCGTGTGGCCGCGCGATCGGTCTATAGCCGCCGGCCACGGTCAGTTGTTTTTGACCTTCTGACAAAACTTTATAAAATCCACCTTGCCTTGCTGCCTCTGCCAATAATTTTGGCACTGGCATTTTCTCCGCTGCGAGTTTCTCTGCGAACCAAACAGCGCCCAGCTGGTCAATCATTTCAAATGGCCCACGCTTCCAATTGAAGCCGGTGCGCATGGCGAGATCTACGTCAGCAATATCATCAGCGATTTGCGGAACGAGTTCGGCAGCATAACTCAGCAACTTGCTGAGAACGCTCCAAGCAAATCTACCGCCACGATCTTTATGCGACACAAGCGCGCGAATTCCAGACTTTGCGGCCTCGACTGACTCTAGAGTCGCCTTTTTTATGCTGCGATATTCACCAGTGTTGAGGTCCATCGCCTCTTTGGTCTTTTTGCCGTCGGCTTTGTTCAACCGATAGAAGCCGCCCTTGCCTTTGCGACCCGTAAGGCCTTCAGCTATCATTTTATTGAGCAATGGAAAATCTGCTGACAGCGCCTGATAGGCATCATCCTTTGGCAACGCCACACGCAATGATGCGTCTATATGTGGCATGAGATCAAGCCCGACGATATCCAGAAGATCAAAAATGCCTGACTTTGGTGCGCCGACGGGGCGGCCCATCACGGCATCGGCCTCTTCAACTGAAAGGCCCAGCTCTCGCGCAGCAGCAATTGCGCATTGGATCCAATAGACGCCGATTCGATTGGCGATAAAGCCCGGTGTGTCTTTTGCTTTGACAACGGCTTTGCCCAACTTCTCATCCGCAAAAGCCGTAACAGCGCTGATGACATCCGCGCGGGTTTCCTTGCCCGCAACAATTTCAAGAAGCCGCATGTAACGGGGCGGGTTAAAAAAATGCGCGATGCAAAAATCTTTTCTGATATTTTCCGGCATTCCCGCCATCAACACATTAAGCGGCAATGTCGAGGTGTTTGACGAAAGAATGGAGCCGGGTTTACGCGCTGCGTCAATTTTTTTGTAGAGTGCCTGCTTAACGTCAGCCTTTTCAGTGACGGCCTCGATAATCCAATCGCATTCGGCAAGGGCTTTTAAATCATCCTCAACATTGCCAATTTCGATCAGCTTTGCGGCCGCCTTCGACATGAGGGGCGCAGGCTCAGCGGTTATCAGTTTTGTCAGTGCCGTCTTGGCCAGCACGTTGCGATCTGCAGATCCCGCCGGAACAATATCGAGGAGAAGTGCTGGAAACCCGGCATTGGCCACTTGGGCTGCAATGCCACTGCCCATCACACCAGCACCGATCACACACACTTTGTTGATCATCACGAAACGGCCTCAAGAATAGTTGCGATGCCCTGCCCGCCGCCGATGCATTGTGTGGCCAGCGCATAGCGCTTGCCCTCGCGCTTCAAAAGTGCTGCGGCCTTGCCGGTGATGCGAGCCCCGGTGGCGCCCAGTGGGTGACCAAGCGCCAGGGCGCCGCCATCGATATTCACACGGGCTGGATCGGCATTGAGATCGCGCAAGCACGCGATGGCTTGCGATGCAAAGGCTTCGTTCAGTTCGATGATGTCGATATCATTGATCGAAAGATTGGCGCGTTCCAGCGCTTTCCTTGTGGCAACGACGGGACCAATGCCCATGAGTTCGGGGCTGCATCCCGCCACCGCGATGCTTTTGATGCGCGCCAGAATTGGCAACTTATATTTCCTGGCGTAGCTTTCTGAGACAACGAGACAGGCCGCTGCCCCATCCGTCAGCGGCGAAGATGTGCCTGCTGTCACGACGCCGTTTTGATCGAAAGCAGGCTTCAAACCAGCGAGAGCTTGCAAGTTGGTGTCTAGTCTGATGCAGCCATCTTCGCTCGCCGCTGGCAAAACAATGATTTCATCTTTGAACTTGCCATCCTGGCGGGCCTTTGCAGCTTTGGCGTGGCTGGCTACTGCAAATTCCTCCTGCTCCTGTCGGGTGATACCATATTTCCTTGCGACATTTTCCGCCGTCACGCCCATCGAAATATAAGCGGCGGGCATATGCTCGGCCAATTGCGGGTTCGGCATGGGATTGAAACCCATCATCGGAACCCGGCTCATGCTTTCAATGCCGGCGCACACAAAAACATCGCCTGCATCAAGCGCAATGGCACCAGCAGCCGAATGAATGGCCTGCATCGAAGAGCCACAGAAGCGATTGATCGTTACGGCACCCACCGATTGGGGCAGGCCTGCGATGAACGAGATCAGCCGCGCCACATTGAGGCCCTGTTCGCCTTCGGGGAAAGCACAGCCCAAAAGAAAATCTTCAATGTCTTCTGCATTCACACCCGTTGCGGTGATCAAACCCTTTACCACTGCTGCGGCCAAATCATCGGGCCGCGTTTTGGCCAGAGCACCCTTGTTGGCAAAGTGAAAGGGCGAGCGGACATATCCCGCTATCACGGCTTGAGTCATAAGGTTGTCTCCTTGTTCTTCAACTTGATCTCTTCGATCAGAATCTTCTTGTGAATCTTTCCGATCGCCGTTTTGGGCAATTCGGTTCGGAAATCATAAGAGCGTGGTTTTTCAATATGAGAGAGTTTACTTTCCAGAAATAAGTCAAGTTCCTCGGGCGAAAGTTTTACACCATCTTTCAAACTAATCGCAGCCCTGATCGCTTGGCCGCGATAGGTGTCGTCGATGCCAAAGACGGCGCATTCCTTCACTGCGGGGTGCTGATAAATTGCGTCCTCCACTTGCCGTGGATAAACTTTGTATCCGGACGTGCTTATCATGTCCTTAAGCCTATCAGTAATGAAAACATATCCATCATGATCCATGTAGCCCACATCGCCAGTATGCAGCCAGCCATCAATTAGGGCTTCGGCGGTGGCATCTGGACTTTGTCAATAACCCTGCATAATCTGGGGACCCGCAAAACAGATTTCGCCGCTTTCATTGACTTTCATCACTGTCGTGCGATCTTCGATTGAGATAATCCTGCAAAGTGTTGAGGGAATGGGAACGCCGACCGAGCCATGCTTGATGGGCAGGTGCACAGGATTGAGGCAACACACAGGTGAGGCTTCGCTCAACCCGTAACCTTCCCAAATGGCCACACCGGTTTTTTTCTTGAAGTCTTGTTGAACCTGCAACGGCAGAGATGCCCCGCCGGAAATACAATATTTCAACGATGATAAATCATAGGACGCAAAATCAGGTTGGTTCATGAGCGCTGAAAAAAGGGTTGGCACACCAACCAAGACAGTCGCTTTCTTTCGATGAATTAATGCCAATAATTTTGGTGCCTCAAAGCGTGGCAACAACAGCATTGAACCACCCACAGCCAGCGACCAATTCAATACACTTGTCATGGCTAAAGCATGAAATAGCGGCAAGATACCCACGGACTTGCTCTCGGGCGAGTCGGCCACGTAAAACCACATCTTGCATTGCATGGCATTGGCGTAAATATTGAAGTGAGTGAGCGCTGCGCCCTTGGGGATGCCAGTCGTTCCGCCGGTATATTGCAGTACGGCGATATCGGTTCTGGGTTTGACGGGCAGCGGCGAAAATACGCCATCATTGTCCAACAATTTGCGCGCCAGAATATAGCGGTCATCAGGTGGGACAATGCCAATCTCGCGCCGTTTCATGGCACGGAACAGCAAGCCCTTCATTGTCGGAAGCTGATCGGCCAATGAACATGCAATGACGTGTTTTAGGGAGGTTCGCTCAAACATATTAGAAAACTTTCCAAGCAGCGCCTGTAAATCCAGTGTCACCATGAAATCGGTGGTGGAGTCGATTATCTGCCGCGCCACCTCGTCTTCAGAATAAAGCGGACTAAAGTTGACAATGGTTCCGCCTGCCTTCAGCCCCGCGAAAAAGAAGGCCACGAAATAGGGACAGTTGGGCAAGAATAGTCCCAACTTCATGCCCGGTTTGAAGCCTGACGCCACCAAGCCCTTTGCTGCTTGCTCACTCAGGTTTTTCATTTCGGCATAACTCAAAGACCGACCGAGAAATTCGACGCAAGGGCGCGCATGATGTTTGGCAGCGGCGTCATCTAAAAGTGCATAGAGTGGCTTTTCTGGAAAATCGGGGGAAGCTTCAATATTGGGCGGATAACTTGTGAGCCACGGCATTGGTAACAATGCCTTCTGCCGAGGCTGACGGATGGTTCCGGCGGCGACAACTTTCCTGGTCAAAACGGTTGACTTCTTCTTCATTCGAGTGATTCCTGCCACAGTGAACCGCATCGTTGGTGATGAGATTAGCGCCGATCCGAAGCTGTGTCACGCATGGCGCGCGATAAAGTTACCTGACAGATGAACCGAAATTCTGTGTCGTCCCCTGATAATATCCGCAATGAGACGCGTTCCTTAAAACTATAGTATCTATCGACTTAGCCGACATGGCGGTGGCTTTTATCCTTGCTGTGATCCTAGGTCGGAAAGAATATTTCATCGCAGACTTGCGCACCAGCGCCCATGCAAAAACGTGGCCGTTTATGGTTGCCAGTCAACTGGGTTCTCAGGGCATCACGTGGCGGAGCTTTGCGGCAGTATCATCTGTAGCAATTTTGCCCCTGATGGTGACTGGCATTTTCTTGGGAGGATTTATTGTGAAGGGTCTCACAGCAGGAGCTGTGAAATGATCTGATAGTCAAATAGGTAGCTTTCGGCCTTTGCAATTCTATTTCTAAATCAGTGAACCAAATTTGAACTTGCCGAAATCAAATTTAACGCTGCTTGGTCCAAAGTTCTCGGTAAAGGCCCTTTCGGGAAAGCAGCGCGCGATGTTTTCCCTGTTCTTTAATCCGTCCACGATCGAGCACAACAATGTGATCAAAGTCTTGGACGCTCTCAAGGCGGTGCGTGATTGCAATCAAGGTTCTCTTGCCGGAAGCGCGTTTGATGGTGTCGCGGATCCTGCGCTCGGTTTGGGGATCCAGCGCGCTGCTTGCCTCGTCGAGAAGCAATATGTCGGGATTGCCCAAAAGTGCTCGTGCAATTGCGATGCGCTGGCGCTGGCCGCCTGATAGGCGTGCACCTCGTTCCCCAACAATCGTTTCGTAAGACTGAGGAAGGCTAAGGATGAAATCTTCAATCTCAGCCGATTTAGCAACATGGCTTATGTCGGCTTGGGTGACGCCTTCGCGGCCGAGCGTGATATTGGCGCGAAGCGTATCATGGAAAAGAAATGTTTCCTGAAAGACTGGCGCAATCAATCGTCGCATGGAGGATAGCGTGGCATCGTGGACGTCAAGACCGTCCATTGTGATTGTTCCAGTGCTTGGTGCCTCGGTGCGTAAAAGCAACTGGGCCAAGGTGGATTTTCCACTGCCGCTTCTGCCGACAATCGCCAGCCTTGTTCCCACCGGGATTTTGAGGTCGATCGGTCCCAGCACAAATTTGCTTCCGGGATATTTAAAGGTCACTCCCGCCAATACGATGTCTTTTTTTGGCGATGTCAGGTCGAACGCGCCAAGCACGTCCGGCGGGGCTGTATTCTCGGACAGGAAAATGTTAAGCTGCCTCATTCCACCGGACGCTTCGGCAAGCGTGGGTATGGCTTCCGTCACGTGCGAAATGGCATCCCCCATGGTCAGAAACATTGCTTCAAAGGCCACTAGGGTGCCGAGACTGATAACGCCTTCAAAGGTCCAATAGGCACCAAAGCCGAACACAAGCGCGTGGATCAGATAGACCCCCGCATAACTCGCACGTTCGACAAGGGCTGATTGCAGATCAAACTTATAGGTTGTCGTCTGCCATTGCTGGCCCAAAAGAGTGAACCTTTTTTGGAACTGCCTAAACATTCCAAAAGCCTTGATGACTGGCTGTGCCTCAATGATCTCCGCCAGGCTCGTCATCAGTCGCGCCTCACGGCGGCGCTTCTCAAAGCCAAGGGCAAAAGAGCGGGCGCTAAAATGGCGTGAGGCCAAAACATTTACTGGAAAAACCAAAATGCCGATCAATGCTAGACGCAAATTGAACGCAAACATCAGCACCGTCGTGTAGAGAACTTCCAAAGCAGGCAAGATGATCCATGGGACCGCTGCCGTCAGGCCATCCTCAACTGCCATTACGTCTGTGGAAAAACGCGAAAGGATTTCGCCCCCTTCTGTCTTATGGAAATAGGAAGGTGGTAGATTTCCTAGGTGTTGCAACAGCAGATCGCGCAGCCGGGTAATGATACCCGCGCAAATGCGGGCATTGAGCACATCCATCGCTAAGCCAAGAGCGGTGACCGCGACAGCCGCAGAAATAATGAAGACAATCACTTTCGTAACGACCGACCAATTGTGAGGCACAAGGCCTTGGTCAATCACCAGACGCTCAATGAACGGGAAGGAAATATTGAAAGCGGTATCCAACAGAACGGCCAGGGCCAACCAGATGAGCGACCGACGATAAGCACGCAGTAGCGGAAAGACTAGCCGCCACCCTGATGAAAGCGCTTGCACCTCAAGTTTCGGTTCTCCCTGTCTCTGTTCGGCGTCAATATCGCCTTCCTGCTCTATTTCATCAAAAAGATCCGACATCAGGATTTCTTTTTTCGGCGAACAGCACCCCTTTTTGCGCCCACTTTTGAGGGTGAGGCAGCGCGGTTCTTTGAATAGAAACAAAATCGCATCGCTTCAGCATCGGGATACCACGGCGATCCGCCCTCATTCGCCTCGACTTCAATTTTCCAGCAGCGGGCGACAATTTCCGGACTGCAAGTTGCGATATTAAAACCATGGCGGATGAATCGCTCCGACCAGTCCCACAAAGTTGTCAATGTCGCCACGCCTTCAAACAATTCATGTTCTTCGATAATCGCGGGGCGCATGTCGGACGTGATACTACCAAAGAAAATGCCGACCTTGCATACCCTGTAAAGTTCGCGGATGGCGGCGTCGAGATCCTCCCCCGTCAGGTAGCACAGGCAGGTTTCATAGATAAAATCGAAGCTGTTGTCTTTGAATGGCAGTTTCCTCACATCGCCAAGAATGTTTTTCTTCTTATAGGCTTTTGGCGTTTTGGCGTGGACATAAGCGCTATTTTCAACGCCCCAGGCATCAATGCCGATATCTTCAAATCGCGCTAGGGTGAGACCGTTGGCGCTGCCACAATCCAGAAGTTTGTAGGGGGGCTTTCGGCTCCAGACGGCCTTGATGAGATCGCGCACATAATACTCGTCAAAATATTCATCAAGCGACTCTTCGTAGCTGCGGGTGCCGTCATAAAGATCATGATAGATGGTCCCGAGTTGGCCATCATCGCCGATCAAATGGTTTGGTGTTTCATCGCCAACGTATTTCAGCCGTCGCAACCGGGTGAGCAGCAGATCACTGACATAGTCCGCTGAATCGAAAACGCCATTCAAAGTTGAATCAAACAGATAGTCTCCCACCAGATAGAGGTTTGGAAATGCAGCCGCATCCGGCTGGTGCCTTTCGCGAAGCGGCAAAACAGGGTTTCCGCCAGGAAGCGCATTGATGGCACCACTCCAGCGGTGAACTTTGACCTCCAAAGCCAGTGACTGCCCTTGCGCCAAAGCAGGCGGCAAGCTTTCCAATGCTAATTTCAGGAGTTGACTGTCCTCCAGATTGCTGAGCACCATCGCGTCATTGCCTGAGATCAACCAGCTGAGCACACCATAGTCACCGCTCGGGTGGCGCTGCCCCTCGTCATAGATACAGCAGCCGCCAAAGGCATCGCTCATGAAATACGCGCCCGAAATTTTCAGCCGCCAGAACGGCTTTTGAAACAGCACACAAACTCGCAAATAGTGCGCTGGGCGATCGTAAGCCGCGAGATGGCTCCCCATGGCGTTGCGCAGCTCGGCTGTTCTCCATTCGATACGTTCCAGATGATGGTTGGGCAAGGCTAGGACGACGATGTCAAATTCCTCTTCGCTTACAACAGCGTTGTTTTTGACGCCCAATTTGAAAGCCCCCGCGCCTGAGGGAGAAAGCGCCAAAACTTCCGTATCCAAGCGAATGTCTGCAGAGACGCGTTCTTCAAGTTCAACCACCAAGCGCTGATTTCCACCGTTGATGGACTTGCCACGGTTTGATTCCGGGTCCTTGATGAGAAACAGTAGCCATCAAGGAGAACGTTTATGGCAAAAGTACACAATGATGAGTTCAAGCGAGAGGCAGTGCGGA
>Ga0075023_100000178_pt1 | contig 14904 bp, 16 predicted proteins | sample Str014_FD_71388 | JGI IMG/M metagenome (GOLD analysis project Ga0075023, IMG submission 71388) | Freshwater sediment microbial communities in response to fracking from Pennsylvania, USA - Straight Creek_MetaG_SC_2014 | ecosystem: Environmental > Aquatic > Freshwater > Creek > Sediment | place... | reverse complement strand
TGATCACATCAAAGAGGGCAAATCACATATCAATTTCTCGGAATTCGATCGGCTCACGCCCAAACGCGCCGTCCGTAAACTCGAGCAATGCGCTGACGAAGTCACCGAAGGCGGCATGCCGCTCACGTCCTACAGATTTGTCCATACCGATGCTCGCCTAACGGAAGCCCAGCGCAAAACCCTGGCCGACTGGTTCGACGCTGTGCGCACGACCATCACATTCGCAGAGACAAACTAGCCGCCTTCCCGATGGGAGGGATGATTTGGCCGCTGCCGACAGGAACCGCACGTCGAGTCGAACGATCACGGCCGGCCAACGTTCGGTTAAGGCGGGTACGCTCGACGTGTCAGGGCAGTTCCTCGCCTTCTTCACCGCCATACTGCCTGAGGCTTTCGACGATCACGGCCCGGAGCGCGTCGATGTCGCAGGGTTTGGCAATATAGCGAAAAATATTCTGCCCCTCCACGGCGGCGACGAACGTTTCCAGATCGGTGCTACCGGTCAACAGCACTTGCACCGTCTTGGGTGACAGCACACCCACCGTCGCAAGGAGCTGGAGGCCGTTCATGCCGGGCATACCGATGTCGGCCACGATTACCGCGTAGGGTCCATGATCGTGCAGGAATTCGAGCGCTTCCTGCGCGGAACCCGCCGTATCGAACAAGAGCTGCTGCCGGAAAGTGCGTCGCAGTGACGCCAGAAAATTGGGGTCATCGTCGACAAACAGGATTTTACGCGCGCCTGGCATCCATAAAACCATCGGACCAAACCGGCTCATACTTAAGGTCAGCCTAACCCAAGTGCGTTGCGTCCCCGGGTTCTCCCGCTGCGTCTTGCGTAGCAGCGCTGCATGTTTATCCTAATGGCATGGTTGCACAATCTACTCCCGCGCTCGATCCAGCGGTGCGGATCGGCCATGTTCATTTGAAAGTCGCCGATATCGAGCGGTCGCTGGCCTTTTATTGCGGCGTGCTCGGCTTTACGCTCATGCAGCGGTTCGGCCCGAGCGCGGCGTTTATCTCCGCCGGAGGTTACCATCACCATATCGGGCTCAATACCTGGGAGAGCGCAGGGGGCCAGCCACCCGCTCCCGGCACGACCGGGCTCTATCACGTGGCGATCCTCTACCCCACCCGAGCGGCACTGGGCGATGCCTTGCGGCGTTTGCAAGCCGCAGGCACCCGGCTTGACGGCGCAGCGGACCATGGCGTCAGCGAGGCCCTCTACCTGCGCGACCCCGACAACAATGGCGTCGAACTTTACCGGGATCGTCCGCAAGGGGAATGGCCGCACGCACCCGACGGCAGCCTCGCGATGTTCACCCACCCGCTAGATCTTGCCGCTCTGCTGGCCGAGGCGCCCAAGGCCTGAAATAATCTTCCGGAGAATCTGAAACTCAAGAACTCTGGAAGTACCGCGTAGCGCGGAGGTCTCGTTCCGAAACTCCGTTCCTGTCGTTTCGGAGTTCCCCCTATTAAGATCGTCACCCCGCTTGGCCGGTCCGGTCGGCTTTGAGCGCGCGTTCCCCTTCGCATTCGGGGGAGCCGCGCTCAAGATCGCGGCAGATCTGCGGACGGCGGTCGTAAACGGTGCAAAAATAGGTCCGCTGGCCGTCGCGATGGGTTCTAGCTTCCAACGCCGCACAGTGGCCGTCTCGGATTTTCAAATACGCCCGGTTCCCGACAAAATGCGCGACGCGTTCGGCTTTGTCGCCCAACCGAGACCAGTCGTCACCGCTAACGCGCACATACTTTTCCAATCGCGAAAAGCAGCATACGCCGCAGGAAAGACAATTTAGTGCAGGTTCACCGTTCACGGTTCAGCATCCACAACAGGCCATCTCAAGACCCTGGCCTGTCAGAGTACAACATCGGTGGAGTACGTCGAGCATGGGGAGACCTTGGGTTTCCCCTTAACCCGGGAACCTACCTACTGGTTTTTCAGCATCATTTCGCCATTTTCCGCGTTGAACCTCGTCCATACGCAGCAAAAATACGCATCCTTTTGAAAATGAAATTGAAGGCCAAATCGACCCAGTTCGAGTTGCCTCCCGCCCTGTCTCACCGGCAACGCAAAAAACGGAGCGTCGCCTCATCCACTCAAACCCAGAATTAGCCGCCTAAGGTGAAGCCTCGGTAAAATCTACGCGCCGAGGTTTTTTTGCGTGCGCAGGAGCCGTCGGCTCTCCTTACTCAATTCATGGCGATAGGCGTACATTTTAGCGAGGGCTCTGGGGGAAAAGCGTCGGCGATCCCGGCGACCGACCGCAACGCGCGGGTTCCCGTCGACCAAAATCCGTTCTCTACCGACCGCGTGCTTCGTGTGCGTTATCGCTTGAGCACGGATGACTGGAAAAAATTGTTCGCAAACTTGGCGCACAACCATGGGCGAGGCGCTTTTGTCGGACCAAAAGGTTCGGGCAAGACCACCCTGCTCGAAGATCTGGCGATTAGGCTCCGTTACAAAGGCAAGGACGTTTCTTTGATCCGACTCAGCTCCGAATTCCCTCATCTGCCTGGGTCGTTCAATCCAGCGTTCTTTGGCAGCCTCACAGCGAGTGACGCGGTCCTGCTCGATGGTGCCGAGCAACTTTCATTCGTGCGTTGGCTCAAGTTCCGCTGGCAGGCGCGCCGGGCCGGCTTCGTCGTGGTCACCACGCCGCGCGCGGGGTGGCTGCGCACGCTGCATCGGTGTAGGACCTCGCCTGCATTATTAGGCGACCTTGCCTCTGCGCTGGGGCAAGCCCTCAAATCCGAAGAGGCCGAAGCCTTGCACCGGCGTCACCGCGGCGACATTCGCGGGGCATTGCTCGAGCTACGCGATCGATACGCAAAAAATACCGCCGACTCGCTTTTCTTTCCCGCCGAGCGCCCGTAGTAGTACCGAGCATGGATTGCTACCAACAAGCCCGCGCGTTGATCGATAACGCCCACGCCGCCGACCCTAAACGCACCACCAGCGGCCAACCGGCCGAACTGGTCTATGCCGACAACATGGAACGCTGGGTCGCTAGCGTGGCGCCCGAAGCAGCGCCCATCCTGCGACTCGCAGCCCGCTGCCAACACCTCGAACGTTGGTCGGTGCCGCGAGCCAGTTTCCCGCTGGACAAGCCTGGATACCACGCGTGGAGAAAATCGCTTTACGGCAAGCAAGCTGAGCGCGCGCGTCAACTTCTGCTACAGGCCGCCGTGCCGGCGTCAGAAGCCGACGACGTTGCCACCTGGGTCTCCAAAACGGGCTTGAAAACGAACCCCGGCACCCAAGCACTCGAAGATGCTGCCTGCCTCGTGTTTTTGGAGAACGAGATCCCCGGTTTCGCCACCCAGCACGCCGAGTATTCACCCGACAAATACATCGACATCATTCGCAAGACTTGGCGCAAGATGAGCCCACGCGCGCAAGAACTCGCCCGCAGTATCCCTTATCCGCCCGCCATCAGCGAACTCGTTCAGGCCGCCATCGCCCTGAGTTAGCCGGTTTCCGGCGGCGCGGTTTAGGACGCCCGGCCGACCCGGCCTATACCAGCCACCGCGTCATCGCTGAGAACGTAAGGCTTTACGCTCCTGGCCATTGCGTCGGCCTCGCTCGCCGACGGAAAGGGCTCCGGATGGGTCGCGGTCAATTTCACCCTTTTTGCCGGGAATGGAACAAGCCGCGGTGGCTTGGAGTCTTTTTCCGGGCCGGCATTTGGCCCGGACCCACCACACCTACTCCCGACGCGCTCCAAAATGCGCCGGGCAACCCCGCCGCTTGTGAGCGCGTTATCCGCTCCCGGCGGCGGTTTCAATTTGCGAGAAAGTTTCAGGCGCCGGCCTGCAGCTGTTGCTTGAAACTCAAGGGGCGCCGTGCCTTGTTTCCTCACGCCACCTGTGGCGCCCTCTTTATGGTTAAAATCACCGGCGAATATCAAGGCGACCTGCACTGCGTTTCGATTCACGAGCCGTCTTCCAATACGCTCGTGACCGATGCACCCAAGGATAATCAGGGACGCGGCGAAGCGTTTTCACCCACAGACCTCACCGCCACGTCGCTCGGCACGTGCATCGTCACCACAATGGCGATTGTTGCCCGCAAGCACAATTGCGAGTTGCGCGGCACCCGCTTCGAGGTGACCAAGGAAATGTCGACCGATGCGCCCCGTCGCATCACGCGACTCGCCGTGCAAGTCTGGCTGCCGCTCGCGAAAAATGCGATCCCCAAGCCACTCGTCAGCCTGCTCGAACACACCGGCGAGTCCTGCCCTGTCGGTCAAAGCCTGAACCCAGCGATCGAAAAACCTTTTACGATCCATTGGGCTGGTGAGTGATATCGCGAAGAATTTTTTGTTCTTCCCGGGTCCGACTCTCCGCCGCAAGCGTCACGTTAGGTGTATGAGGTGGTTTTGTTACGAAAGCTCCTCCGCCTGCATTGCCACGCAGCTGCCTGGACTGTCCGCTGCACTATCCTGGCCCTCGCTCACTCTTTCCAGCATCCGCGTGAGGTAAAGCTGCTCCGGGCCGACGTGGGCAAGGTTGAGCGCGCGGCGAAAGCTTTCCGCTGCCTTGCGATAATCCCGGAGTTGCAAGTGCAGTTCTCCCACCACCGCATGCAAAAGATAAATCGATTCCAGCCGGTCGCGGCGGGGGATTTTGGCGATCGCCTCTAGCCCCGCTTTGGGCCCATAAACGTGCGCGATGGCAACCGCTCGATTCAGCGCCACCACGGGCGACGGTTTGATTCGGTTGAGTTCGTCGTAATGGCAGAGGATATTGGGCCAGTCCGTTGCGGCAAAGTCCGGGGCGGTGCAATGGATCGCCGCAATACCCGCTTGCAAATGGTACTCGCTCAGCTCGTCGCCTTGCGCCGCTTCTGCCAGGTGCATCAAGCCACGCGCGATCAGAGGCTGATCCCATTTCGCACGGTCTTGATCGTGCAACCGCAGCAAGTCGCCCTGCGCGTCCAGGCGCGAGGGAAAGCGAGCCGCCGTCAGCAGCATCAGGGCGAGCAACGCGTGACTGCGTGGGGTACGGCCGACGGGATGCGCCACGAGGAGTGAGGCCAGGCGCACGGCTTCCTGGCACAGATCTTCGCGCAAGAGCTGGTCGCCCGAAGAAGCCTTGTAGCCTTCGTTGAAAAGTAGATAGAGCGCCGCCAGCACACCGTCGAGGCGCGGCGCGAGGTTTTCCCCCTCGGGCAAATCGAAACCGACGCCGGCCTCACGGATCTTGTGTTTGGTGCGGGTCAGTTGTTTTTCAATCGCCGCCTCGCTGCTAAGAAATGCCTGTGCGATCTCGGCCGTGCCAAAACCACACAGCACTTTCAACGCAAGAATGACTTGGGCGTCCGCGGCAATCGCCGGGTGACAGCACACGAACATCAGCCGCAGCGCGTCGTCCCGGATTTCGTGCGTGATATCCCACGCCACCGCGGGCGTCGCCCACATCTGGTCGACATGCGTCATGACCGCCGGTTCTTTGGCGGTAGACATGCGTTGATGGCGTAACGCGTCGCGGCCGAGATTCATCGCCACCTGGGTAATCCAGGCCGATGGGTTCGCTGGAACGCCCCCCATCGACCACGTCCGTAAAGCGCGCAGCATGGCCTCCTGCGTGAGATCTTCCGCCAGGGCAAACTGGTGAATCCCGAGCAATCGGATGAGCGCTCCGTGCAAGCGACCGGTTTCGTGACGGAAAAAATGTTCAACCAGCCCCGCTGGTTGGAGATTAGCCGTAGTTGTGGAGGTGGTGGTGACGGCCATGCAGATTACACCGTTGCCAGGGCGCCGGCCGTGGTTGGCAGCGTGTTCACGCCGAGGTGACAGTCCGGCGTCATCTGGCGCACCTCGATCGCCATGCCGTAGGCGAGACCTGGATGGCGACGCGCGATAGCCGTGGCCTCGTCCAAATCGCTGACCAAGAGTTTCACGTAGCCGCCAATCGCTTCCTTGGTTTCAGGAAACGGTCCGTCGGTCACGCGCGTGCCGCCCGGGCCGGCAACAATCCGGGTTTCGATTTCCAGCGGTTGCCCTTCGACCGCCTTGCCGCTTTGGACCAATCCGCCGAACCACGCATTCCAACGCGCAACGAGTTGTTGGCGTTGTTCTGGCGAAAGATGGGAGTAGTTTTCCGGGCCGGTGTTACGAAAGAGCAACAGATACGGTGAGGTCTGGACGGAGGCCATAGCGGGATTGGATCGAGGTGGTTGAGACGGTTCCTGCAAAAACGACGTACGAACATATCCAGAAACGGACAAAATGGGGCGAATTCCTGCAATTTCTCGCCCGCCCCAGACCAGCCATCAGTGGGCCGCGACGTGTCACCCGCCCCGGCTTGTCCGAAAAGGCGCGTTTCGTTCGTTGAGGTAGGGCAACCCAACGCCCTCAACCCGATCGTTCACTTGCCATGGAGACCAAAAACGCCCTCGCGCCCACACCCGCATCGTCGCGGGAACTCAGCATCACCCGTATCATCGATGCGCCACCGGACCGTGTATTCAAAATCTGGACCACGCAGCTCCCGCTCTGGTGGGGCCCCCACGGCATGACCACGCAAGTGTGCGAAATGGATCTGCGACCCGGCGGCGTTTTTCGGACCGTGATGCGCGCGCCGGATGGCACCGAATACCCAACGCAGGGGGTCTTTCTTGAGGTGGTCGAGGCGGAGCGAATCGTCTTTACCGACGCTTACGAAGGCGGCTGGCAACCATCGCCTGATATTTTCTTCACTGCCATCTCGACGTTCGAACCGTTCCCCGGGCGGAAGACCAAATACACCGCCCGCGCGCTGCATTGGACGGAAGCCAACCGCGAAAAGCACGAAGCCATGGGGTTTTATCATGGCTGGGGCGAAAGCATCGACCGGCTCGCGAGTTTGGCGACGAGCGATTGATTAAATCCCACGATGAACACATTCCCACCGCCAGAAACAGCCGTCCGCCCCAACACCCGGTCAGCCAAACGCTACCTGCCCGTCATCGCCCGCCTCCTGATGGGGCTTCCCCTCCTCGTTTTCGGGCTCAACGGATTTTTGAATTTCATCCCGCAACCTTCCACGCCATTGCCCGAAGGCGCTCTAGCCTTTGCCAATGCACTGATGAAGTCCGCTTACATGCTACCGCTGATCGGCATCACCCATTTGACGGTTGGTGTATGTCTGTTGACGAATCGCTTCGTGCCGCTGGCGCTTACGCTGTTCGCTCCCTTCATGGTGAACAGTATCGCTTTCCACCTATTTCTTGAGCCGTCGGGCCTTTTCATGGCCGGCGTTTTTGCTGCTCTAGAACTGTATCTCGCGTGGTCATACCGACATGCCTTCCGCCCGATGCTCGCCGCTCGAGTTCTTCCCTCCCAACCTTCCAAGCAGCCCTAAACTTTAGTCACATGCTCTTCAAAATTTTCATTGTCGTCGCAATCGTCGTCGCGGTTCTTCTCCTTATCGTGAGCCTGCAACCGTCGGCCTACCGGGTCGAACGGTCTGCCACGATCGCCTCTCCCGCTACCGCAATTTCCCCCCACATTAACGACCTCCGCCAAGCTGCCGTTTGGTCCCCCTGGTTGAAGATGGACCCGAACGTCAAGACTGCCTACGAAGGGCCTGTGGCCGGCATCGGCGCGTCGTCAACTTGGTCGGGCAACAACCAGATCGGCGAAGGTCGGCAAACGATCACTGAAGCACGCGCGAACGAACTCGTTCGCATCAAGCTGGAGTTCCTCAAACCCATGCAAGGGGTCTCCACCGCGGATTTCACGCTCAAACCCAGCAGAGGAGGTACCGTCGTTTCTTGGAGCCTCTACGGCGAAAGCGGATTCATGGGGAAGATATTCTGCCTCTTCATGAACCAGGACAAAATGATTGGCACCCAGTTTGAAAAAGGCCTCGCCGACCTCAAAGCACTGGTCGAGCGCGAAACTCCGACAACTTAAGGCAGTCTGGACGAAGCTATCGCCATTTTCCCAAAGAGGTTTTAATGGGGAACTCTGGAACACGGGACCGAACCGGTTTAGATCGATTTTATCCACGTAGTTCGCCGTTCTCAGCGGTTTTCTTGGTTGGGGATTGAGAGGTGTTTTTGTTTCACGGCGTCTCTTACGCGGCTAGCGGGGTGACTAAAATGCTCCAGCTAGAACAACCAGGATTTAGTGCTAATCGTGAGGGCGCAGAGGGGAGTTCACTAGACCCGAACTCGCATTGCATTGCTCTCTACACAAAAAAACCGCCAGGCCGGTTAACGCCTGACGGAATCTGGAAAGAGCGGGTGCCGCACAAGGCGTCCGCTCTGGAGCTCGCTCACTTTTTCTTGTTTGCGGCGGCCTTCGCCTTCGTCGCCTGCTGCGAGGTAATCAACTGCTGCTTCTTCTTGCTCACGTCGTCGTTCTTCGACTGCTTTTGCGTGGCTTTTTTCTGCACTGATTTCGGAGATCTATCGCCCATGGTGGGTTTCCTTTCGTTGGATTGACTCGCCTTCGGAATGTTCGTTTCCCCGACGGCGTGCTTGTTCATCCAGGAGAATCACCCCGATGTAAACAAGCGTTGTCGATTCGGCAGCGGTCGCGGTGCGAAATAGGGTGAATTGGCAACGGTGATTCTACTTCTCGCGAACACCAGAAGGCATCGTCTCAGCCCTTCAACGCGCCCGCCGTTATGCCCTTCACGAGATGTTTTTGCAGGAGCAGGTACACGAGCAGGATGGGCAGTGTAACCATTACGATCCCGGCAAAAAGCATGCCGTAATCGGTATGATATTGCGCCGCGACGGAGAGGTTGCCCAGGCCGAGCGGGAGCGTACGGGCCTCCTCGCTACGCGCACCGGAGGTGAACATGAACGCAAAAAAATACTCCTTCCAAATCCCGATAAACTGAAAAATCGCCACGGTAATCAGCCCCGGCCGCGCCAGCGGCAGCATCACGCGCCAGAAAGCCGCGGCTTCGCTGCAGCCGTCGACCACCGCCGCTTCGTAGAGCGAACGCGGGAGTGCGCGGAAAAACCCGGCCAGGATAAAAATCGCAAACGGTAGCCCGTTGGCCGTGTAGACCAGGATAAGACCAACCCTTGAGTTGAGCAGGCCAAGGGTGCGCAATTCGAAAAACAGCGGCACGATACTCAGTTGCACCGGAACCATCAGACCGGCGAGAAAAAGTCCGTACAGGGCGTGGCCGAGCGGATGGTAGAAGCGGCTGAGCGCGTAGGCGGTCGTCGAACCGAGCAAGAGAATCGCTGCGACCGAGGTACCGGTCACCAGCATGCTGTTAAGAAAATAACTGCCAAAATGGGCTTCGCGCCAAGCTTCACGGTAGTTGCCCCAGCGCAACGCGTCGAGCGACGGCAGGGCAAAAGCGTCGCGGAAAATCGCGTCGTCGGGTTTGAGTGACGAATATGCCACCCACGCCATCGGGTAGACGACCCAGAGCAGATAGCCCGCCAGCACGAGAAAGATCAGGCTGTTGGAAATCGTAAAACGCGGTTTGCGCACGCATGAACCGAAGGGGGTGCAACCCATCGACGCAATCCTACGTATACGTTAACTCTGGGTCCCAATCGGTGCCGGGCCATTGCGGGCTGCTTCCGGAAGCTAATTTATTGCTAAAGAAGGGCCCCCCCGCGCCAGCCCAACCGGATCTATAGCTGACACTTGCGAGCGTAAAACGGCGGGGCTTGAGCAATGGCACTTGGCGACCACACGGAACACCCCGGACCCCAGCCTGTCGTGGTTGTATCCACTTATCGGATCATGAAGACCACCGCAGTGTATCTTGGCACCCAACCTGGTTTCGAAAATCTGCCACCGGTGGATCTTTATAACCTGGTCACCAAGGTTGGTCGGCATCCCGTTGGTTCGACGGTCTCGAGGAAAACCTTGGAAGACCACGGCGTCATCCCGCCTGGTGCTGCGGATCCGCTGGCGGCTCAAAGTCCGGGCAAACCGAAGCGCGGTCCGGCCATTTCCTAAACTTTACTTCCCGCCAAAATCCAGTCGCAACCACCGCCGGTGGCGCTGGCGGATCTGCTCCGCGTAAATCGAATAGGCCGGATCAATGCTCGCGAGGTGCCGTTCCTCGGTTCTCGCACGCAGCCAGTAGACAAAACAGAGGCCGGCCAGCATGAAAAGATTACGCAGGCCTTGATCGGCGCCGCGTCCGTCGATCCAAGGCAGAGCGATGAGAAAAAATGCGCAGATTTTCGAAATGTAGGCCGGGTGCTTCGTGAAATAGTAAGGCCCCTTGGTCACAATCCCGCGGTGTGTAAGATTTGAAAAGCGCAGGCCAAACGAAATTGTCGCCCAAACAAAGATCGTCTCGAAAATCAAAATGCACGCACCGCAGGCGATGAGGAGTATCGGGCCAAGGTGCGACAATTTGGTCTGCCAATCTCCGTCAGACCAGTAACCGAGGTAGAGATCGCCAATCGTCTTCCAAAACGGCTGGTAACATACCAACGCCGCCGTCCAACCCAACATGGTCGGTTCAGCCGAGCGTACGTGCGATTGGACCAGCCGCAAGGTCAGCACATAGCCACAGGCCACGAACGCGAGGTCGATGCTGAAGATAAAATTATTGAGGTAGTTATACAATGACTGCAGCAGAGTTAGGTTAGCACCCGCTCCCTTGAAAAGCTGTTGGAGTCCCGCGGCCTGCTCGGTGCGCCAGTGCAACCCAGGTAGGTTGTTGCAAAGAAAAGTGAACATGAGCGGCATGAAAAAGCCCTTCACCGCCCACGTGCGCAGCAGATTGCGGATCTTCGGCCAGTCGGCACCATCGAACTTCAGCAGCAATATCCGGCCAAAATGCCAGTAGCCGTCGTGCGGGTCGTCGAGCCGGGCATCGACAAAAAAGAAATAGATGGCGCAGACGCCGAGCGCCCACGGCCCGGCCAGTCGGCACAGGGAGAAAAAATTACTGTAGAAACCGGCATCCGGCTTCAGGCTGGGGTTGTATTCGGGGAAAACCCAATAAAGCAGGCCGAGCAGGGCGACGGCCCCGAGCAGCCCGACAAGTTTCACTCCGGTCCGGCCAAATGAGTAGTCGCGCTGGCGGGTGATGCCGTCGACCGCACCGGCTCTGCCTCCGTGCCACAAGCACAAAACATCATAGGCAAGCATCGGCACTGCCGTGAACCCCATCAGGATGAGCGCCTCCCAGTATCGAGAAAACAGATACAACGGACCGGAGATGTTGAGCCAGAGGACGCCCAGCACGAAACCAGCCAGCCCGAGCCAACCGGTCAGCGCAGAGGGGATGAAATCCGGCTTTTTTTCGGCCGGCGTTACCGGACCGTGAGCCTCGGTGAGGGGAGATGGCATGGGATCGGGGCGAGTTGAGTTGCAACCAGGACCAACTGCAATCGTTCAATCGTGTGCGCGGTCGCGCTGCTGCATCACCCGCAGGACCACCGCCGATCCGGTCAGCACCAGCACAAACATAATTACCGCAATCGCCGTAGCACGTCCAATTTCAAATTCTCTGAACATGGTCGAGACCATCAACGTACTGAGCACGTGCGAATGGCTGATCGGATCCTGCGAGGTCAATAGCCAGATCATTTCGAACGTGTTGAGGCCGGCCACGACGATGAAAACCGCGGAAATTGCCAAAACATCCCAGATCAGCGGCAGCGTGATCGTGAAAAATTGTCGGCCAGCCGATGCTCCGTCGATCTCGGCAGCCTCGTACAGCTCGGGGTCAATGCCCTGCATCGCGGCAAGATAGAGCACGAGGTTGAAGCCGCAGGCCATCCAGATGTAGATCGGGATCAGCGCCCGATAAAGATTGTCCTGCGACAACCAAGGGTAAGCGGCAAACGAACTGAGCCAGCCGTTGTGCAAGAGCCCGCCGACCTTGACCAACGCCGCGTTGACCAGTCCGCCGTGCGGATCGTAGGCGTTCATCCAGAGGAGCGTGGCGGCAATCCCGCCCAGCAAATTGGGAAACAGAAAAACGGTCCGGAAGAAATTCCCGCCCCAGACTCCACGGTGGATCAGCGTCGCCAGCAGCAACGAAAGCGGCACGACCACCAGCGTGGGCACGATCATAATGTAAAGATTGTTCCGCAGCGCGTACCAGAACGTATCGCTCTCCAGCAGCAACCATTTGAAATTGAATATGCCGACCGCCGTGCGCGCGCCAATCCCATCCCAACGAGTGAAAGCCCACACAAGCGCCCGCAAACCGGGCAGGAGCACCAACAGCCCGAACAGAACGAGCGCTGGACCAACAAAACCTACTGCCATCGGCAAGTGCAATCGTCCGAGATGCCCTTCGACCCGGGAGGCGCGGGCGCCGTCCCTGCGGCGCGCCGCCTCCAGGCCGAGCCAGCCGACCGAAACGGACAGCGCAAGTAGGAGGAGCGCCGTTTCCCAGCCGTGTTTTGTTTCAACCGTATTCGGCTGCAGACTGCGGACGCGTTCGGCCTGCGCCGCAGCTTCGAGACGCTCGGCAAATTCCTGCGGGGTGATACGGCCCAGCATGAGCTGCTGGCGCAGATCGTTCATCGATTGCTCCATCAGGGCGTTCAACGCGGCCGACGTTGGTCGTCCGGCGTCGTAGGAGGACGGCGCCTTGACGACCAACTCGGCGACATCGCGCATCGCGGCGGTGAAATCGCCCGGTTGCGCGCCATAGACCGCGCAGGCCGCGTCCTGACGGCGCGCAAAAGCCCGGACCCGTTCGCGTGAGGTGAGAAAGCGAAAGAAATCCACCGTCGCTTGCTCGCGCGCAGGATCCGCCTGGGCAAAGAAGAAATAATAGGCGCTTTGCACCTGGAGGGTATCCGGTTGGGTGATACCGTCGGGGAACACGGGGAAATTCATCGCCCCGATGGCAAAGCCCGGAGGTACTTTACCCTGAACCTCGCTGCCCAACCAGGAACCGGCCACGGTCATGGCGCACTTTCCGTCGAGAAACGCCTGTTCGACGCCGGTGTGCGTCATGCCTTCCCAACCGTTCAGCAGGTAGTTCGTCGATACCCGTTGCAGCACCGCGGCGGCACGCACGAAGCGCGGATCGCTGCGGGAGCCGGGCGCAAGTTCGTTGTAAGCACGATAACCCTGCGGACCAACCAAGTTGAAAAAAGCGGCGCGCAAAAACGCGTCGCCGTACCGCATGTAGACACCAGGGAGCGTGAGGGGCGCGATGCCCGCCGCACGGATTTTTTCGCACAGATCAAAAAATTCATCCCACGTCCGCGGAGTCTCCCAGCCGTGTTGAGCGAACAGCGCTTTGTTATAGAAAATCGCCCAAACTGCATGCGCAAAAGGTACGCCGTACACGCGGCCACCGCGGTCCCAACGGCTGAGCACACCTGGCAAAAAGCGATCGCGCCAACGTCCCTCGCCGTCCCAGTCCGGCCCTTCGAGAAAAGGGCCCAGGTCGCGCATACGTCCCGCGTCGATCAATCGGTCGTAGAGTAGATCTGCGTCGGTGGCGTCAGGCAGGTCGTTTGCCATGACCCGAATCCGCATTTTCTCGTGAAGACGGGCACTACCGGTGAGGTTGACATGTACATCAGGCCTCAACCGTTCGAACTCCCGTGCTGTCTCCTCGAAAAACGCGGTGCCATAAGCCTGACTCTGTATTGGGATGTCGATTGCCACGGCCGGCTTGGCGACCTCTTTCGCCGCCTCGGCTGACACTGCTGCAACCGGATTCACCGCCAGGCCGACGAGCAGGCAAAGCGCTTTTCTCAGCCAGCGAAATCGATCTATTGCCGATGGGTTGCGCACAGAAAAGGGGACGCTGACGCGCTTGTTTCAAGAATGTAAGATGAGCGTTTCATAACTGCCACAATTCCGGCGGAGGTTGTCGCGGCCAATCGGCCACACAAACCACAACCGGAAATGTCAGTTCCATGAAAACATCCTCATCAAAAAGACAATGCAAGCCGTTCAGCGGCGCAACGGCCTATCCTCTGCTGATAATCCTCCTGGCTTTCGCTTCGCCTTTCGTGCGCGCGGATTTGCCCAAACATAATCTCGACCGCCAGCTGCGCGAAAAAATCGAGCACATCGTCGTCATTTATCAGGAAAATTGGAGCTTCGATTCGCTTTATGGCCAGTATCCCGGAGCTAATGGACTGGCCGACGCCTTCGACACCCTGCCCCAGCGCGACAAAGGCACCGGCTACACCACGTACATCTATCAAACGCCGCAGCCGCTCAACGGCGCAATCGACACTCGTTTCCCGCCGGCAAACGGTCAGCCCGCGCTTCCGCTCATCCCGTATGACCTAACCCAATACGTGACCAACGACGAAATCACCGGCGATATCATCCATCGGTTCTATCACGAACAACTTCAAATCGATAACGGCGCCCTCGAGCCCAAAAACGGTTCGCTGGACAAGTTCGTGACCTGGAGTGACAACCCCGGCTTGGTCCTGAGCTACATCGACGCCACGAATCTACCCGAGGGCAAACTCGCCCAAGAATACACGTTGTGCGACAATTTCTTTCACTCGGCGTACGGAGGCTCGTTCCTCAATCACCAGTTTCTCGCCGCAGCAGCCGCACCCCGCTGGAATCAGCCGATCCCGGCGGGTTTTCAGTCCAGCTGGGATCCCATCACTCGCACCCTGTCCGACGGAAACCTGACGCTCGACGGCGCTTTCGTGGTCAACACGACCTACGGCGCCCAGACCCCGCACCCAGCCACCCCAGCGAACAAACTGCTTCTCCCGATCAACAACACAGACCCAACAAAAGCGGACTACATGCCGACCATCGGCAACCGGCTGGACGACGCTAAAGTGGGCTGGAAATGGTATTCCGGCGGGTGGAATGACGCTATCAACAACAACGCAGATCCCCTTTTCCAATACCACCACCAGCCCTTCGCTTATTACGCGAAATATGCTCCGTTCAAAGCCGACGGCACGCTCAACCCGGCGACGACTGGCCCTGCCGCTCACCTGCAGGACGAGCAGGTATTCTTCAC
>Ga0075023_100000177_pt1 | contig 14905 bp, 12 predicted proteins | sample Str014_FD_71388 | JGI IMG/M metagenome (GOLD analysis project Ga0075023, IMG submission 71388) | Freshwater sediment microbial communities in response to fracking from Pennsylvania, USA - Straight Creek_MetaG_SC_2014 | ecosystem: Environmental > Aquatic > Freshwater > Creek > Sediment | place... | reverse complement strand
GGACTCGCGGCGGACCATGTCGCGGCTTCCTCCCTTGGGGCTTATCCAACATCCGCCCTCAGCCGTGGCGCCTCGCTGCCATGGAGCAGTGCACGGGCGAATATCGGATAAACCTAAACAAGACCAGTCGGTTGCGGCCGTCGCCTTCTATGCTGGCAGCAGTCGCACTTTTCGCGAACTTCGGTCGCGTCGAGTCATGGGCGACATCGCTCATGCGCCGAGGTTGTCATCCGACATAGTTTGTCCTATTGCCAGGACAATAGAACCAATGCAAACTTCCGCGCGCATGACCCAACTGATGCCACTGCCCAAGTACCATCAGATTTACCTCGTGCTGCGCGAGCGGCTCGAGGACGGGCGGTTCGCGGCCAAGGTCCCGGCGGAGATGGATCTGGTGAAGGAATTCGGTGTGGCGCGCGTGACGGTGCGCCGGGCGCTCGGGCAACTGGTCGCCGACGGGCTGATCGAGCGTTTGCCGGGTCGCGGGACGGTGGCCCTCGCTCGACCCACGAACCACGCGATGGGCGGGCCGCCGACGCGGCAACGCGCCGAGCTCACCGGTCTGCTGGAAAACATCGTCAACATGGGTTTGCGTACCGCCGTCAAGGTGGTGCAGTTCGAACTGCTACCCGCGTCCGAGCAGGTCGCCCGGCAGCTCGATGTGGCGCGCGACACCATGGTCCAGAAAGCGGTGCGCGTTCGATCCACCCGCGATGGCCCGCTGTCCCACATCACGACGCATGTGCCGCAAAAGATCGCGAGCGGCTTTGGCCGACGCGAGTTGGGCAAGAAGCCGATCCTGATGCTGCTCGAAGAGTCGGGCGTGCAGATCGGGCGGGCCCGCCAGAGCATCTCTGCCAAGCTGGCCGACGTGGCCGTCGCGCGGCTGCTGGGTGTGGACGTCGGCTCTGCCCTACTCGCCGTACAGCGCCTGGTGTTCGACGTGAATGAGCGGCCGGTGCAGTGGCTTCAGGGCCTGTACCGCCCCGATCGCTACCAGTATGAAATGCAGTTGTCGCGTGTGGGCGGCATCGACGCGAAGGTGTGGGTCAGCGAAGAGCTGGCCGCACAGTTTCATTGACCCAACATCTATCCGAACACGGGAGTTTCTCCATGAAGAATCGTCGCGCGTTTATTCAGAACGCTGCCGCCGCAGCTTCCGCGTTGGCCTTTCCGCTCGTTGGCGGCGCACAGCCAAAGGCAGTCAAGGTGGGCATCCTCCACCCGGTGACCGGCGCGCTCGCGTACTCGGGGCAGCAATGCCGTGAAGGCGCGCTGATGGCGATCGAGGACATCAATAGGACGGGCATCAGGTCGCTCGGTGGGGCAAAGATCGAAACACTGCTCGGTGACGCGCAAAGCACGCCGCAGGCGGGCGCGGCCGAGATCGAGAAGATGAACGAGAGCGGCTGCTCGGCCGTTGTCGGTGCGTATGCTTCGGCGATCTGTCTGGCCACCACGCAAGCGGCGGCCAAATACAACTTGCCGCATGTCGTGGACGTCGGCGTGGCTGACCAGATCGTCGAGCGCGGGTTGAAGAACACCTTCCGTTTCGGGCCGGGCTATCGCACCTGTGCGCAGGTGGCCGTCGGTAACCTGCACGTGCTGAATACGCTGGCCGGCAAGCCCGCCAAGACGGTCATGATCATCCATGAGGAAAGTCTGTTCGGCGCCGGCACCGCCGCATTGCTGGCGCGCGAATTGCCGGGCTTCGGTTTCGAGGTCAAGGAGATCATCAAGCATGCCAACCCGACGCGCGACTTCAACAACATCGTGCTGCGCATGAAGGCCGTCAACCCGGACATCGTGATCCCGGCCAACTACTACAACGAATACGCGCTGCTCGTGCGCACGATGCAGCAACAGAAGGTGACCCCCAAGGCCATCTACTCGGTGCTTGGCGGTGCTGCGTCGAGCTACAAGTTCCTGAAGGAATTTCCGGATGCTGCCAATGGCATCATCGACTGCAATCACTGGTTCAACCCCAAGGACAAGCGCGCCGCAGAGTTGCGCAAGCGCGTGGAGGCCAAGGGCCTCTTCTTCACCTACGAGATTTTCAATACCTACACGGCTGTGCGGTTGTTGGCCGATGCGATCGAGCGCGCCAAGAGCACCGATCGGGCCGCGATCACCGAGGCGTTGGCCAGCAGCACGTTCAGCGACCACTTCATGCCCTACGGTGCGACGAAGTTCCAGAACGGCCAGAACGTGGGGGCACAACCACTGATGACTCAGGTGGTCAAGGGCGACATACGCGTGATCGTGCCACGCGAATACCGCGAGGCTGATCCCGTCTTCCCGATGAATGCCTGAGTGCGCAGCGGACCGCCTTGTACGACTTCGGCATTCTCTTCTCGTCGCTCCTCAACGGCGTGACGACCGGTGCGGTTTACGCGCTGATCGCGCTGGGTCTGACGCTGATCTACGGCGTGCTGCACATCATCAACTTCGCGCACGGCGCTGCGCTGATGGTGGCGCTGTACGCCGTTTACCTGTTGAAGACCAATCTCGGTATCGACCCCTACCTCGCGCTGCCGATCGTGGTACCAGGGATGTTCTGCCTGGGCTATGCGCTGCAGCGCGGCATCATCAATCGGGCCGGCCACGGCAAGGATGAAAACATCCTGCTTGTCACCCTGGGGATCTCCATCGTGCTCGAGAACCTGGCGCTGCTGGTGTTCAAGAGTGACACGCGCACGATCGAGACGGCGTACACGCTGACGACGGTGGCGATCGGCCCCGCGATGATCGCGCTGCCCAAGCTGGTCGCGTTTGCCGGCGCGCTGGTGGCGTCGATGTTGCTGCTGGCGATCTTGACCCGAACCGACCTCGGCCGCGCGATCCGTGCCGTGGCGAAGGAAAAGCACGGCGCCAAGCTGATGGGCATCGATGTCGACCATGTGTATGCGATGTGCTTCGGCGTCGGACTGGCGTGCCTCGGTGCGGCGGCGTGCTTCCTGCTTCCCGCGTACTACGTGAACCCGCAGGTCGGCGCGGGCTTCGTGCCCGTGGCGTTTACGATCGTCGTGTTGGGCGGCATGGGCAGCTTCGGTGGGGCACTGGTAGGCGGGCTGCTGATTGGCGTGGTCGAGTCGATGGGCGGGCTGTTCCTGGGTGAATCGTTGGGCCAGATCGGCATCTTCGCGGTCTTCATCGCGGTGCTCCTGTTCCGACCACAGGGTCTGTTCGGTGTCAAGGCATGAGAGACCTGGCCGCCATCGCTGCGTTCGCCGCCGTGGTCGGTGGGTTGACGCTGGGCCTCGACTCGGGCGTGTGGCTCACTTTCATCATGATGGCGCTCTACGCCTCGCTGCTCGCGCAGTCGTGGAACATGTTGGGCGGCTACGGTGGCCAGTTCTCGTTCGGGCATGCGCTGTTCTTCGGCACCGGTGCGTACGCGCAGGCCATGGTCCAGTTGAGCCTGGGCTGGAATGCCTGGCTCGCGCTGGCGGCGGCGGTGGCGGCCGCGGTCTGCGTGGCGGCGTTCGTCGGGGCACTGACTTTTCGATACGGGCTCAAGGGTTCGTACTTTGCGCTGGCGACGCTGGCGTTCGCGGAGGTGTTCCGCATCCTCGCGGTGTCGGTCGACTTCACCGGCGGTGGCGTGGGGCTGATGCTGCCGTTGCGCGAGTCGTTCGCAAACATGCAGTTCGCTTCGCGCCGCGGCTACATCGCTCTGGTGCTGGGCTTCGTGGTGGCGGCGATGGGGGTGACCTCGTGGTTGCGGCACTCGCGTTTCGGGGCGCGGTTACAGGCCGTGCGCGACAACGAAGACGCGGCGCGCGCGGTCGGCATCGATCCGTGGTCGGTAAAGCTTGGCGCAATCGTGCTGTCGGCCGCGTTCATGGGCGCAGGCGGTGCGTTTTATGTCCAGGTGTTCCAGTACATCGACCCGGGCCTCGCCTTCGGCCCGGTGAGTTCGGTCGAGGCACTGGTGGCCGCGATCGTCGGCGGCATGGGCACGCTGTGGGGGCCGGTGCTGGGCGCGGCTGTGCTGCACCTGCTCGCCGAACTGACACGCAACTTGTTCGGCCAGTTGCCAGGGCTGAACATGATCGTTTACGGCTCGGTGCTGGTGCTGATCGTGATGTTCGTGCCGCGCGGGCTGTCGGGTGTGGGTCGCAGCGTGCGCGACGTGATTCGGGGGCGCCGTGGCTGAGCCCTTGCTTTCGGTCAGCGGTGTGTCGATCGCCTTCGGCGGGCTGCGCGCCGTTCAGGACGTGAGCCTGCAGGTGAAGCCGGGGACGCTGACCGCGCTGATCGGCCCGAACGGCGCGGGCAAGACGACGCTGTTCGCGTTGATGTCTGGCTTTCTGAAGCCGGACTCCGGCATGGTGCGCTTCGAAGGTCACGACATCACCGGCAAGCCGCCGCACTTGAATGCGCGTGCCGGCATGACACGCACCTTCCAGATCGTGCAGCCCTTTGCCGCGCAGACCGTGCGCGAAAACATCGCCGTCGGTGCCCACCTGCGCGAGCCGCGCCGCGCCGCGGCGCTGTACGCAGCCGAACACATCGCTCAGCGCGTCGGCCTGGCGGCGCTACTGGACAAACCTGCCGGCGACTTGACGGTCGCGGGCCGCAAGCGCCTGGAGCTGGCGCGCGCGCTGGCCACGCAGCCGAAGCTCCTGCTGCTGGACGAAGTGCTGGCCGGGCTGAACCCGCAGGAGATCGCGGAGATGATTCCAGTCGTGCGCGCTATCGTGCACGGCGACGCCGCCAGCGGCCTGCCCGGCGGCGTGACGGTGTTGATGATCGAGCACGTGATGCAGGCCGTGATGAACCTGGCCGAACACGTGTGGGTGCTCGCGCAGGGGCAGCTCATCGCCGGCGGCACACCCGCCGAGGTGACGAACGAGAATCGTGTCATCGAGGCCTACCTGGGCCACGGGACTGCTGCGCGCCTGCGCGGGGCGGCTCGATGACGCCGTTGCTCGACATCCGCCAGCTGCGCGGTGGCTACGGCCGCGTGGAGGTGCTGCGCGGCGTGGATCTGTGTGTGAACCGCGGCGAGATCGTCGCGCTGCTGGGCAGCAACGGCGCGGGCAAGTCGACACTGAACAACACGCTTTGCGGCATCTTCCCGGCCTGGGGCGGAACGGTGCAGTTCGACGGCGTCGACCTGACCGGGGCGCACTACCGCGAGGTCGTCAAGGCTGGGTTGATCCAGGTGCCCGAGGGGCGAAGGGTGTTTCCGAACCTGACGGTGCGCGAGAACCTGGAACTCGGCTCGTTCACCCGCGCGCGTGCGCGGCGCGCGCAGAACATCGAGCGCGTGTTCACGATCTTTCCGCGCCTCGGGGAGCGCATCGCCCAACGTGCCGGGCTGATGAGTGGTGGCGAACAGCAGATGCTGGCCATCGGCCGCGGGCTGATGGCCGAGCCGGAGTTGCTGATCCTCGACGAACCTTCGCTGGGTCTGTCGCCGCGGCTGGTGGAGGAACTCTTCACACTGATCCGCCGCCTTCACGACGACGGCCTTGCCGTGCTGTTGGTGGAGCAAAACGTTGGCCAGTCGCTGGAGATCGCCGACCGCGCCTACGTGCTCGAGAATGGCAGTGTGCGCTTCGCCGGCCTGCCAGCCGATTTGATGGCCAGCGATGAACTTCGTCGGGCCTACCTAGGGCTGTGAGCCATGAGTCGTCTGCCCACGCCGACCTATAGCGTTCAGACCAGGGCCCAGACGCCATGAGCTCTGCGGCGACCCTCGCGCAAAAGCTCGTCGCCCGTGCGGCGGGCCGCGACCACGTCGTGTCCGGCGAGATCGTCACCTGCCGGGTCGACCTCGCGATGTTCCACGACTCCAGCGGCCCGCGCCGGCTGCAACCGATGTTGGCCGAGCTCGGTGCGCAGCTCTGGGACAAGAACAAGGTCGTGCTCGTCATCGACCACTACGTGCCCGAGGCAGACGACGAGTCGCGCCGCATCGTGCACATCGCGCGTGACTGGGCGGCCGAGCAGCGTTTGCCGCATGTCTACGATTCGCAGGGCATCTGCCATGTGGTCGTACCGCAGCACGGCCACCTGCGCCCCGGCATGTTCTGCGTCGGCGGCGATTCGCACTCGCCTACCGGCGGCGCGTTCGGCGCCTACATGTTCGGCATCGGCGCGACCGAGATGCTGGGCGTCGTGACCAGCGGTGAGATCTGGCTTCAGGTGCCAGAGACGATCTTCATGCAATGGAACGGCCGGCTCGCCGATGGCGTGAGTGCCAAGGACATGATGCTGGCGATGCTTGGCCGGCACGGCATGAACGGCGGCGCCTACCAGGCCGTGGAGTACTGCGGCGACGCCGTGCGTGCGCTCGGCATGCAGGAGCGTATGACGCTGGCCAACATGAGCGCCGAGCTCGGCGCGCAGGCCGGCCTGGTGGCGCCGGACGAAACCACGCGGGCCTGGCTGGCCGCGCACGGCGCGCCGCAGATCGACACGGCGCCCTGGCACAGCGACGAACACGCGCCCGGCGTGCGCTACACGTTCGACGCCGGCACGCTTGCCCCGCAGGTCGCGCTGCCGCACAGCCCCGCCAACGTGTGCGGTGTGGACGAACTCGCGGCCACACGCATCGACATCGCCTACATCGGCGCCTGCACCGGCGCCAAGCTGAGCGATTTGCGCGCAGCAGCCCGTGTGCTCGAAGGCCGCCGCATTGCATCCCACGTGCAGCTGATGGTTGCCCCCGCCAGCGTGCGCGACGCGGCGCAGGCCGAGGCCGAAGGCGTGATGCGCACGCTGCTCGACGCCGGCGCCACCTTGCTGCCCAGCGCCTGCGGCGCCTGCGCCGGCTACGGCAGCAGCATTCCCGAGGGCAGCACCGTCGTCTCGTCGACCGCGCGCAACTTCAAGGGACGCATGGGCGCAGCGACGGCGCAGGTGTACCTCGGTTCACCCTTCACGGTGGCTGCATCGGCGGTACGCGGCGCGATCAGCGACGCGCGCGAGATGCTGGCCGGCCGCGCGCAGACCGGCACCGGCGAGGGTCTGTCATGAGGGCCTGGAAACTCCCCGCCGATGTCGACACTGACCAGCTCGCCCCCGGCGCGACGATGAAACATAGCATCGAGGTCACCGCGCGCCACTGCCTCGAAAGCGTGCGCCCCGAGTTCGCCCGTGCGGTGCGACCCGGCGACGTGCTCGTCGCCGGGCCGCACTTCGGAATCGGCTCGTCGCGCGAGCAGGCGGCCAGCGTGCTGGTGCACATGGGGCTGGCGGCGGTGATCGCGCCGTCGTACTCGGGCCTGTACTTTCGCAACGCGTTCAACGTCGGTCTGCTGTTGTTGACCTGCCCCGAGGCGGGCCGCATCGACGATGGCGAAGCCCTCGCCGTCGACGCCCGCGCCGGCCTGATCACCCGCGCCGATGGAGGCACGCTTCACTGCGACCCCATCCCGGGCTTTCTGCTCGACATGGTCGATGAGGGGGGCTTGATGGCCCAGCTGAAACAACGATCGACCCAACCAACGGAGAGACCATGAGCCGACCTGAATTCGACCTGCTGATCAAGGGCGTGCGCGTCGTGCGACCGCAGGGCAACGCGGTGCACGAGGCCGACATCGCCATCAGCGGCGGAAAAATCGCCAAGGTGGCGCCGGCCATCGACCCGGCACGCGCTGCCGAAGTCTTCGATGGCAATGGCCGGCTCGCCTTCCCCGGCGTGGTCGACGCGCACATGCACAGCGGCATCTACTCGCCGCTCGAAGAAGACGCAGTCAGCGAGAGCAAGGCCGCGGCGATGGGCGGGGTCACGTCGAGCCTGAACTACTTTCGCACCGGCCAGTACTACCTGAACAAGGGCGGGCGCTACGCCAAGTTCTTCCCGGAAGTGCTTAGAACCAGCAAGAACCGCTTTCACGTGGACTACGGCTACCACCTGGCGCCGATGGACAAGACGCACATCGACGAGATCCCGATGCTGATCGAGAAACACGGCGTTTCGAGCTTCAAGATCTTCATGTTCTACGGCTCGCACGGCTTGCACGGCGCGAGCGATTCGCAGCGCGAGTTCCTGATGATCGGCAAGGACGAGCGCTACGACGTCGCGCACTTCGAGTTCGTGATGCGCGGCATCCAGGCCGCGCGCGAGAAGATGCCCGAGCGCGCGAAGCAGATCTCGCTGTCGCTGCATTGCGAGACCGCCGAGATCATGACGGCCTACACGAAGATCGTCGAGAAGGACCAATCGCTCAAGGGCCTGGCGGCCTACAGCGCGTCGCGCCCGCAGCACTCCGAGGGCCTGGCCGTGTTCATCGCCAGCTACCTGGCCAATGAAACGGCGCTGACTAACATCAACCTACTGCACCTGAGCTCGCGCAAGGCGGTGCAGGCGGCGCTGATGATGGCCGACGTCTTCCCGCACATCGACTTCCGGCGCGAAGTGACGATCGGCCACCTGATGCTGGATACGAAGTCGAAGGCTGCCGAACTGGCCAAGGTGAACCCGCCGATCCGCCCGCGTGAGGACGTCGAGTTCCTGTGGGACGCGCTGCTCGCCGGCGAGCTCGACTGGGTGGTCAGCGACCATGCCTGCTGCCGCCACGAGATGAAGATCCCGAAGCACTACTTCGGCAACATCTGGATGGCCAAGAGCGGCTTCGGGGGCACCGAGTACCTGCTGCCCGCGTTGGTGAGCGAGGGCACGCGCCGCTGCATGAGCTACAACCACATGGCCCGCGTGACGAGTTGGAACCCGGCGCAGCGCTTCGGCCTGAATCGCAAGGGCGACATCGCCGAAGGCTTCGACGCCGACATCGCGCTCGTCGATCCGGCACGCACCTGGACCATCGCCGCAAAGGACTCGCCGTCGACACAGGGCTACACACCGTTCGAAGGGCTGGAGATGTCGGCGCGGGTCGATGCCACGTTCCTGCGAGGCATGAAGATCTTCGAAGACGGCCAGGTGATCGGCAAGCCGCGCGGGCAGTACCTGCACCGGCCGACCGCGTGAAGCGCGAGCCGTGACGCCGACCATCGTCAGCGCCCAGGCCATGCCCCACGGCACGCCCGACGTGCCGGTGGCCATCGTCGGCGCCGGCGCGTGCGGGCTGACGGCCGCGCTGATGCTGCGCGATGCCGGCATCGATTGCGTGCTGCTGGAGCGCGACGCGCTCGCGCAAGGCTCTACCGCGTTGTCGTCGGGCTTCATTCCGGCGGCGGGCACGCGCGTGCAGCGCGAATCGGGCGTGACCGACGACACGGCCGAGCTCTTCGCGCAGGACATCCAGGCGAAGGCCCACGACACCGCCGCGCCGCATCTGGTAGCGGCCTACACCGCAGCGATCGCGCCGGCGCTCGACACGCTGCAGTCGCGCCACGGCCTGGCGTTCGAGCTACTGGAAGGCTTTCTGTACCCCGGCCACCGCAGGCTGCGCATGCACACACTCCCACAACGCACCGGCGTGGCGCTGGTGGCGGCGCTCGATGCGGCCGCCGTGCGCGCCGGCGCGATACTGGTGAGCGAGGCACTCGTGCGCGAGTTGTGGTGCGACGACGCGGGCCGGGTTATCGGCGTCGGCTACCAGCGGCCCGACAGCACGCTGGAGCATCTGGCCTGTCGTGCGTTGCTGCTCGCCTGCAACGGCTTCGGCGGCGATGCGGCGATGGTGCGCGAGCTGCTCCCGGAGATGCGCGACGCGCTGTTCGCCGGCCACGCCGGCAACAACGGCAGCGCCATCGCCTGGGGCCGTCAACTCGGCGCGCGGCTCGCCGATCTGGGCGGCTACCAGGGCCATGGCTCTTGGGCCGTGCCGCAGGGCGCACTGATCTCGTGGGCCCTGATGATGGAAGGCGGCGTGCAGGTCAATACCGCGGGCCGGCGCTTTCACGACGAGACGGCCGGCTACTCGGAGGCCTCGGTGCACGTGCTGGCGCAGCCGGGCGGTGTGGCGTGGAACGTGGTCGACACACGGTTGCTCGCACTCGGCTGCAGCTTCCCCGACTTCGTGGCAGCGGAAGCAGCGGGTGCGGTGCGGCACGCGACCGACCCGCAAGCGCTGGCCGCGCTGATCGGCTGCGACGCCGGGACACTCGCCGCCGCACTCGCCGGCACGCGCCTGACCGCACCCTATGGCGCGATCAAGGTCACAGGGGCGCTGTTCCACACCCAAGGCGGCCTGGACATCGACGCACGGTGCCGCGTGCTTCGTAAAGACGGCACGCCTTTCCCGAATCTGCTCGCCGCAGGTGGCGCAGCGCGTGGCGTCTCGGGCAACGCAGTATGGGGCTACCTGTCCGGCAACGGGCTCCTTAGCGCAGTGGCCGGTGGCTACATCGCAGCGCGCACCGCGGCTGCACGAATCGGAGGCGAAAGCACATGACGTTCAAGCAAAGACTGTCGGAGCCACGCGTGCTGCTCGCGCCTGGCATCTATGACGCGCTGTCGGCGTTGATCGCCGAACAGTCGGGGTTCGAGGCGGTCTACCTGTCGGGGGCGTCGATCGCCTACACCCGGCTGGGTCGCGCCGACGTCGGCTTGACGACTTGCAGTGAGGTGGCCGACACACTCGCCCGCATCACTGAGCGCGTGCGAGTGCCGGTGATCGCGGATGCCGACACCGGATTTGGAAACGCCTTGAATGTCCAACGTACCGTGCGCGGATTCGAGCGCGCGGGCGCGGCGATGATCCAGCTCGAAGACCAGACGTTCCCCAAGCGCTGCGGCCACCTCGAAGGCAAGGCGCTGGTGCCCGTGGCCGAGATGAAGGGCAAGCTGCGCGCTGCGCTCGATGCACGCCACGGTACCGACACGCTGATCCTCGCGCGCACCGATGCAATCGCCATGGAAGGGCTGGACCGCGCGCTCGACCGTGCTGAGGCCTACCTCGATTGCGGCGTCGACGCGCTGTTCGTCGAGGCCCTGCGCACCTCGGAGCAGATGGAGGCTGCCACCAAGCGCTTCGCGACGCGAGTGCCACTGCTGGCCAACATGGTCGAAGGTGGCAAGACGCCTGCGCACAGCGCCGATGAGCTTGGCGCACGGGGCTTTCGAATCGTGATCTTCCCGGGCGGTACCGCACGCGCCGTGGCGCACACGCTGGCGGGCTATTACGCCAGCCTGCACACGCACGGCAGCACGCTGCCATGGCAAGACCACATGCTCGACTTCGACGGACTCAATTCCGTGATCGGGACCCCGGAATTGCTCTCACTTGGCGAGCGATACGCAGAAGGCACATGACCGTCTGCCTTCGGCCGCCGTACTGTTGACCGAGCTTGCTTCCCGCTCCGTGGCTGCTTTGCGGCACCGAAATTCGGGACATCAGCACCGGCTCAGGGTCGGCTTGCGCCGGTCGAGCGCGCGATCTCACCGCAGGAAAGATGACCCCAAGCTGAGCGACCGGATACCCGTCCGCGGTCGGCAGTTGTTAAGGGTTGTCGGACACCTGACCGCGCATGCGGCAAGGGCGCGAACCGAATCGACCTGAGGGCAGGTGTCGGACAAGCCTCGAGGGAGGAAACCGCGGCGTGCGCCGCAGTGGTTGTCGAACGCTGCGTCGCTATGGCGATTGATGCCGTTCGCACGCGTCGACCCTGGAATCGCAAGAGCAGCTACAACCTGACCTCTGTGAATTCAGAATCGATTGGAGGAACGAGCACTCGAAGACAGTTTGATCTGGACCAAAACGCCACTGGTCGCCGCGTTTTAGAAGCTCAGATTTGCGCCGACTTGATAGGTTTGCCGATAGAACTCCCGTTGAATCACTCGGTCATTTTTGCCCTCGGCGAAGGTGAGTGGCGTGTTGGTGAGGTTCTTGGCGCTGAGGTACACCGAGACCTGCTTGCTGACGGCATAGGACGCGCCCAAGTCGACCGACGTCCGCGGCTCCGAGAACACGTCGGTGTCAGCACTGCCGCCAACAGCCCACAGATTGCGCGAGAGATAGTAGACGCCAAGGCGCACGTTGACGCCGTGGCTTTCGTAGAACACCGAAGCGTTTAGCGTGTGTTTGGATGTCGAGGGCAGCGTCGACTTCTCGCCCGGGCGGATCGCGAAGTTCGAATCCACATAGGTGTAGTTCAAGCCGAAGCCGAGACCCTCGATGATCTCGGGCAGGCCCGGCAACTTTTGCTCGTAGTTGAACTCCAGGCCACGCGCGTGGGCCTTGTCGGTGTTGCTGAAGGACACGACGTGCGCGACCCCTACGAAGCCCGCGAACAGGCCGTTGTTGGGAAAGGTCTGATCGGTCTGGCTGTTCACGATGTAGTTCTTGAACTCCTTGTCGAACAAGCCCACCGACAAGATGCCCGCCTGCGGGAGGTACTTCTCGATCGACAGATCGAAGGAGTTCGCCGTGATCGGCTTGAGATCGGGGTTGCCCTGCGTCACGAAGTTCGCTGATGGGTTGATGACCAACGACGGCGTGACCTGATTGAAACCTGGGCGCGCGATCGTCGACGAATATGCGGCACGCGCGATCAACGACGACTCCAGCTCGTAGCGCAGCTGTGCGCTCGGAAAGAAGTTGGTGTAGCTGCGGCTCGCCTGGGTCGGACTGATGAAGGCGCTGCCGGCCGCGTCGACGCCCTTGGCATTCGCCGTGTAAGCAGCGCGCGTTGACTCGACCCGTGCGCCGGCGGTGATGCCGACTGGCCCTCGGTCCAGGTGGTATTGGCCATAGGCCGCGAGCACATCTTCCTTGCCGGTCTGCGTCTGCAGGGCGGCGTTGGTGACATCGTTCGGGCTGATTGCCTGGAAACCGGCCAAGGTGTTCTGCAGCAAGCCGGGGGTGATCTGCGGCCCGTTGTCGTACGCGCCGTTGTAGAAATTCACGTTGCCGCCCGACGATGCGGCTGTCAGCGGCGTCGCCGGCAGGCCCGGGTACGAATACGGCTGCCCCGCGGCCGAGCGCTTGCGCCAGCGCCCGCTAAACCCGACCTTGAGCGACTCGACATCGAAGTTGCCCCAGGCCACGGGAAGCTTCAGGTTGGCTGCAGCCGATCCTTCTCGGTCCTTGATGTTCTGCGTGGAATTTTGGAAGCGAGCGAGCGTGTAGTTCGCCGGGTTCAGGAAATCGGCACCCGTCACGGAGTAGCGCGGCGTATGACCCTCTCCGCCGTCGTTGTAGACGATGGTGCCGCTCGCCGGCGTGTAGTTGAAGTCCGAGTTGTAGTCGTAGAGCTTGTCGTAAGAGCCCTGCGTGTAGCCGAGCCGGTAGTCGAGCAACTTGCCGTCGATCAGGTTCTTGCCGCCGATCACCGCCACCTTGTTGTTGATCCGCTCCTTCTCGTCGCGCAGTGTCTTGTCAAAGCCGTTGGCGGTCAGGCCGTCGGTGAACACACCACCGCTCAGCGTCGGGTTGCCGTCAGGGGTGATCGTGAGCCGGTTGCGCAGCACGGTTTCGGTGTACCCGGCATCGAAAAATCGCACGTAGTAGTTGCTGTCACGGTCGGCGTCGTAGCCCAGGTCGATGCCGAGGCCATGGCGCTTGCGGTGGTACTGGTAATAGCGTTGGTCCCAACCGGCCAGCGCCTTCGACGGCGCGCCGTAGGGCGCCGAGTCGATGAACGAGGGCTCGACGTCGTCGACGCCGCGCTTGTCCTCGTAGTACGACGCAGTCACGACCAGCGAAAACGGCCTGTCGGAGATGCTCTCTGCCTGACCGGCAATTGCGTGGCCAGGCCCGAAGCGTCCCCCAGCCGTGGCCGTCAGGTCGATGATGCCGGTACCGCGCAAGCGCTCATAGCCCGTGCCGATGCGCGCATCGAGGAAGCTCTGCCCTCCACGCGGCGCTGTCTTGGGCGTGATTTCGATTGTCCCGCCCAGAGCCTCGGCGTCTTGTTCCGGCAGGTTGGTCTTGGTCACGGTGATGGCACCAACCAGCCCGGTCGGAATCGCGTCGAGCGCGACCGCGCGACCGCCGCCGAACGGCGACGCGTTGTTGGACGGCGGCAAGCGAAGCCCACCGAAGGTCGTGCTGTTCAGATCGGCATCGATGCCACGGATATTGATGAATCGACCCTCGCCGGTATCGATCTCCAGTGAGATACCGGGCACGCGCCGCACGGCCTCGGCGATGTTGACGTCGGGCAGCTTGCGCATCTCCTCGACCGTCATCAGGTTGACCAGATTGGGAGCTTCTTGCTGAGCCAACCTCGCCTGCGAGGAGAGCGTGCGCTGGGCCGTGATGACCACCCGCTCCATCGCCGTCGGCGCTGGCTGGGTTGCGTTGGACACCGCCGAAGCGGCCGCGGCAGGCGGTTGGGGGAGGTTCTCTTGAGCCCAGGCCGCTCCCGCGATCAGATTGACGGCGGCGGCAGACAGCGCGGTGCGCTTGAAACGACTTGACATCGAAAACCCCTTGTTGGAAATGGCGCGTGAGCCCTGGGTTCTACGAACTGAGCGTGACAGTGCCGTGACCCTGACGATGCAGGTCGAGACCGTGTCGTTCACGCGACGTCCGCCGCTGTTCGGGCTCGCTCGCAGAACCCGACTGAGCACGATCCACACCGCAAACAGCACCCGTTGGCTTGCGGCGCAAGGTGCATATCTGTCGGCGCCTGTTGTCCGACCGCCAGGGAGGCCGTTTGCACCGTCCGACTGCCAGGGAGACCGTTTGCACCGTCCGACTGCCAAGCTGCCCGAGGAAACGCGGGACAGCAATCCCTGAGGGGTCAGCCGGGCAGAGATCGATCATGCTGCGCGACCAAGTTCGCTCGAACAAATGCCTGCAAGCGATGGCTCACCTCCGCCGGCGCCCGGTGAGCAACGCTGACGCTTGCCGGCTTCGATCTTCAATCCATTTGCAGTGACGTTCGCGTCCCTCGCCTCGAAGGCGACAGGCTGACGCCCCGTCGACAAGGCGTTTCGACCGAATAAGTTCATCAGTCGGATAAGCCAACTCGGCGGCTTCCGCCGATTCCCGGTTCGTTCACAGAATGCCCGCTCATCGTCATCGTGGGGTTTCTGGCA
>Ga0075023_100000172_pt1 | contig 15106 bp, 12 predicted proteins | sample Str014_FD_71388 | JGI IMG/M metagenome (GOLD analysis project Ga0075023, IMG submission 71388) | Freshwater sediment microbial communities in response to fracking from Pennsylvania, USA - Straight Creek_MetaG_SC_2014 | ecosystem: Environmental > Aquatic > Freshwater > Creek > Sediment | place... | reverse complement strand
GGAGCTGGCCAGCTCCGGTCACGAGCTGGTGGATATCCTGCCGGTCGCCGGTGTCGACGACGGCACGCTGCACGATCGATTGAACAGCGAAACGGACCGCGGCTGCGTGGTGGGCAAGACCGGCACCTTCGGCGACTACGGCGCCAGCGCACTGATCGGCGCACTACGCAGCCGAGATCGCGGCACGGTATATTTTGCGATCCTGAATCACGATGTACCGGTCAGCGCGGCTCGCCGCCGACAGGATGCCTTCGTCCATGACCTGCTGGCCAGCCTGCACTGTCAACCGTGGAATTATGTGCGCGATGCGCGCCCGGCGGTGGCGCGTGCGCAGGTGCTGCCGGCCGCCACAGCCGAGTCGCGATAAGCCATTGGAGCTGCTCATGAGCGCAAAGATCATCGAATCGAACGTGCCGATCGCGCAGGGCAGCCGCTATCCACCGCCCTTCGACCTGCCCTGCCGGCAGCGTCATCGCGCGCGCCTGGCCGATGCCGCGGGCCTCACGCAGTTTGGCGTCAATCGCCTGCGCCTGCCTCCCGGCTGCTGGTCGAGCCAGCGGCACTGGCACAGCGCCGAAGACGAATTCATCTATGTGCTCGCCGGCGAAGTGACGCTGGTCACCAGCCAGGGTGAGGAGTTGCTGCAGGCCGGCGACTGTGCCGGCTTCAGGGCTGGCGTTGCTGACGGCCACCAGCTGCAGAATCGCAGCGCGCAGGATGCACTGTTACTCGAGATCGGCTCGCGTCGTCCGGGCGAAGATGCGGTGGACTATCCGGATATCGACCTGGAGATCCGCAAGGGTGAGGGCCGCTATACGCATCGCGACGGGACACCTTACGACAACGCCGTACTGCGCCGATGAATTCGAGCTTCGCGCCGGTGACATTGCGTCCGTTCGCGGCGCGCAGCGCCGCGCCGCTCTCCAGCCTCGTCGCCTCGGGCTCATTGGATGCCGCAGGAAGGCTGGAGCTGGATTACCAACTGCGCGGTGGCCGCGAGCGGCTGCGGCTGCCGGCGGGCAACGGTACCCGGGCGTGCGCCGGCGCGCGGCGCGACGAGCTCTGGCTGCATACCTGCCTGGAACTGTTCGCGCGCGCCGGCGATTCACCAGGCTACCTGGAATTCAATTTTGCTCCCGACGGCGACTGGGCGGCATACGGCTTTGACGACTATCGCGCCGGGCAGCAGTCGATCGACGTCAGCGATTGCCTCATACGCCTGCGCCCGCACGACGACGATCTGCAGATGCATGTCAGCCTGCTGGTACCGCTGATGGCGGCGACGCCACGCATCAGCACCTGGCACCTGGGCGTCGCGGCCGTGATCGAAGCCGACGACGGCAGCTTCAGCTACTGGGCCCTGAACCATCCGCAGCAGCAGCCCGATTTCCACGATCCTGCGGGTTTTACCTGCGCACTGCGCGCGCCCGCACTCTAGAATTCAACCGCATGACCGAGGCATTTGAGTGAACTTGAAATTCGGCATCGACCGGCTACTGGAAGACGCAGCGCTGCGCCGCCCGCTGGCCGGCAAGCGCCTGGGGCTGCTCGCCCATCCGGCTTCGGTCACCGCGGACCTCAGGCATTCACTCGATGCGCTGGCCGCGCTGCCGGATCTACGCCTCTGCGCCGCGCTGGGTCCGCAGCACGGACTGCGCGGCGACAAGCAGGACAACATGATCGAGAGCGACGACTATCTCGATCCGCAGCACGGCATCCCGGTGTACAGCCTGTACGGCAGCGTGCGGCGGCCGACCAGCGCGATGCTGGAGAGCTTTGATATCCTGCTGGTCGATCTGCAGGACGTGGGTTGCCGTGTCTACACTTTCATCACGACGCTGCGCTACCTGCTCGAGGCCTGCGCGGCGCATCGCAAGTCGGTTTGGGTACTCGATCGCCCGAACCCCGCCGGCCGCCCGGTCGAAGGCCTGCTGCTGGAGCCTGGCTGGGAGAGCTTCGTCGGCGCCGCGGCACTGCCGATGCGCCACGGTCTGACGCTGGGCGAACTGGCGCGCTGGTTCGTAAACACGCTGCGGCTTGATCTCGAACTCCGGGTGATCGAAATGCAGGGCTGGCAGCCGCAGGCGCCGCCCGGTTACGGTTGGCCGCTGGGCCTGCGCGCCTGGGTAAACCCGAGTCCCAATGCGCCGAACCTGTCAATGGCCCGCTGCTACCCCGGCACCGTGATGGTGGAAGGCACGGTGCTGTCTGAAGGCCGTGGCACGACGCGGCCGCTTGAGCTGCTGGGTGCGCCGAATCTCGACGCGCGCGCGCTGGTTGCGCAAGTTCGGCGGTCCGCCCCGCAATGGCTGACCGGCTGCACGCTGCGCGATTGCTGGTTCGAACCCACTTTTCACAAGCATGCGGGTAAGCTGTGCCAGGGCGTGCAGATTCACGTCGCCGACAGCGGCTATGTGCACGAGGCGTTCCGGCCCTGGCGGCTGGTCGCAGCACTATTGAAGGCTGCGGCCATGCAGCAGCCGCAGACACCATTATGGCGTGATTTCCCCTACGAATATGCACACGGGCGGCTCGCCTTCGACGTGATCAATGGCGGACCGCGTCTGCGCCAGTGGATTGAGGATCCGCGCGCCAACGCCGGCGATCTCGACGCGCTGGCAGCGCGTGACGAGCACAGCTGGCACGAGCAGCGCCGCCCGGCGCTGCTCTATCCGGCCTGAGTCGCTCAGCCTGGCTCGAGTCCTCAGTCCTGCGTGCCCGCGCCCACGGCGACCCAGGCCAGGTCGGCGTTCGACACCGATTCGACCTTGAAATTCTTCGCGGCAGCCGTCATGCGTGTCAGTGCCTGGCCGATCGGCATCAGCGGCCCCTTGGCGCCCTTAGCGGGTTTCATGAAACGCACCGGATTAATGCGCGCCACCACGTAGTTGCGCAGGTACGGAGATTTGAAGCCCCTGGCGCTCAGCGCCGCGACGATTTTCTTCACCTGGGCATCGATCTCCCTGAGGCGCGCAGCATGGCCCTCGCGCTCACGCAGGCTTAACGTCAGCGTGCGGTCGGCAAAGCGGTCGATTTTGCGCAGGAAGGAGCTGTAGGCGCCGCCGGCAAAACGCGGATTATCCGCATAGAGTACGCCCAGCGTCAGCAGCTCCGGCGCCTCGAACTGCTGCGCATATTGCAGCTCACGTGCCGCAGGTTCGCGGCGCGCGAGATTGCGCGCCATGCGTATCACTTCCAGGCTCCGGTCCTTCAGCGTGTGCGCCTTCTCGGTGTTCAGTGCCAGGATGCGGTAGGCGAGCGCATCGTCGGGACAGATCAGCGCGGTGATCTGCCGCAGGCCCAGCACTTTTGCCGCGGCGAGACGGTGCCGGCCATTCGGTGTCCAGAACAGCCCGTCCTGGCCCTGCACCACGATCAGTGGATCGAGAAACGCCCCAGCCTGATCGATTTTCTCCGCCAGGCGCTTGGTATGCGTGGGCGAGAGGTCACGCTGAAAGGGTGTCGGTTGCACGGCACGCAGCGGCAGCGTGGCGAGCAGCAGCGCCCGGCCGCCCAGCGGATCGCGATAGGCGCCGATCACCGCGCCGCCAGCCTTGGTGACCAGCGCCACCAGGGCGCTTAAGTCCGGATGTTCGCGCGGCAGCGCGATCTCCGCGCCCGCGAGGCCGCGCTCGGTCGCGGCCTGCTTCAGGCGCTTGCGGCTGCTGGTCGCCGCACGCGGCTTAGGTTTGCTAGCTGTGCGTACTGCCATGATCACCCCCCTGACGGCACAGCGCCCACAGGCGCAGATACTTGCGGCGTACATAGCCGGCCTCGACGATGTGGAACATCAGTCCACGCCAGCCATCGAGCACGCCGCCCTTGATCAGCAGGCCACGCACCAGGCGCCAGGCCGGGTTGCAGACTACCGGCAGAATTCCACAGCGCCTGCCGGCGCGATACATCTCCGCCGCCATCAGCGCCGCGTAGCGATCCATCTTCGCCAGGTGATCATCAAAACTCCGGTAAGCGAAGTGCTCCAACACTCCGGACAGCGTGCCCACCGGGCCGCTCACCGCGATCTTCTCGTGCACTTCATAGCCCACCCAGCGCGCGGCACGCCGATCGTAGAGGCGGATCTGCCGGTCCGGCCAGGCGTTGCCGTGGCGCAGAAAGCGCCCTAAATATTCCGTGACCCGGGGGATGCTCCAGCCGCGCTCAGTCGCAAAGCCCCTCGCCCGCAGCGCCTCGATCTCAGTGCGCAGCGGCGGCGTCACGCGTTCATCCGCATCGACGCATAGTACCCAGTCGTGGCTTGCGGCATCGGTGGCGAACTGCTTTTGCGAGCGGTAGCCCGGCCAGTCGCGCTCGATGACCCGCGCGCCGAGATGCAGCGCAATGTCACGCGTCTCGTCGGTGGAGTGCGCATCGATCACCACGATCTCGTCGCAGAAACGCAGCGCCTCGATGCAGGGGCCGATGCGATCCGCCTCATTGCGGGTAATGATGCAGGCGGACAGTCCACTGGTGGTCATAGGCAGCAAGCGGTTACGGCAGTGCGCTGCGCCCCATCAGGTAGCGGTCGCACTCGCGCGCCGCGCCGCGTCCCTCGTTGATGGCCCAGACCACCAGGCTCTGGCCGCGCCGGCAATCGCCGGCCGCGAAGATGCCCTTAATACTGGTGGTGTAGCACCCGTGCTCGGCCTGCATGTTGCCGCGCGCATCAAGGGTCACGCCCAGCTCCTTCGGGAGCGACTGCTCAGGACCCGTGAAGCCCATCGCCAGCAGCACCAGCTGCGCCGGCAGCGTGCGCTCGGAGCCCGGCTGCTCCACGGCGGAAAACTGCCCGGCAGCGTTCTGCTCCCACTTGATCTGCACTGTCACCAGCTGCGCCAGCGCGCCGTCGGCGCCGGCGATGAATTTCTTCACCGTGGTCACGTAGGCGCGTGGATCGGCGCCGAACTGCGCCGCCGCCTCCTCCTGGCCATAGTCGAGCTTGTAGACCTTGGGCCATTCGGGCCAGGGATTATCGGCCGCGCGTTCGTCGGGCGGCCGCGGCAGGATTTCAATCTGGATCAGGCTGCGGCAACCCTGGCGCATCGCTGTGCCGACACAGTCGGTGCCGGTATCACCGCCGCCGATCACCACCACATCCTTGCCGCCGGCATGTATAGGTGCGTGTTCGGCGCCGCCGTTGAGCAGTGCCTGCGTGCTCGCAGTCAGATAGTCCATCGCCAGGTGCACGCCCGGTAGCGAGCGGCCATCGACCGGCAGCTCGCGCGCCTGCGTGGCGCCGGTGCAGCACACCACGGCGTTGAAATCACGCAGCAGCAGCAGCGCCTCGACGTTCTCGCCGACGTTGGCATTGCAGAGGAACTTCACACCCTCGCGCTCGAGCAGCTCAATACGCCGCAGCACCACTTCGCGCTTGTCCAGCTTCATGTTCGGGATGCCGTACATCAGCAGGCCGCCCGGACGATCGGCGCGCTCGAGCACGGTCACCTGGTGGCCGGCGCGATTGAGCTGCGCCGCGGCGGCGAGGCCAGCCGGGCCGGAGCCGATCACGGCCACTTTCTTGTCCGTGCGGCGCGGTGGCACATGCGGCAGCACCCAGCCTGACTCGAAGCCCTTGTCGATGATGGCGTTTTCCAGCGTCTTGATGGTCACCGGCGTACTGTTCATACCCAGCACGCACGAGCCTTCGCAGGGTGCCGGGCACACGCGGCCGGTAAACTCGGGGAAATTGTTGGTCAGGTGCAGCCGATCGAGGGCTTCGTGCCACAGGCCGCGATACACCAGATCGTTCCACTCCGGAATGAGATTGTTGACCGGGCAACCTGAGGCCATGCCGCTGATCAGCTTGCCGGTCTGGCAGAAGGGCACGCCGCAATCCATGCAGCGCGCGCCCTGCTGGCGCAGGTGCCGTTCTTCCATGTGGTGATGGAACTCGTTCCAGTCGCGCAGCCGCTCCTTGGGCGTACGATCGACCGGCAGCTCGCGCAGGTACTCGATGAATCCTGTCGGTTTACCCATGGTTGCTCAATTTCCGCCGACGCGCGCCAGATCGCGTGCATTTTCTTCAAACGCCGCCATGATGGCCTCGTCACCTGACAGGCCCTGCTCGTGCGCGCGGCGTACGCAGGCCAGCACCCGCTTGTAATCCCTGGGCATCACCTTGACGAAATCCGGGACCACGGTTTCCCAGCGGCCCAGTAGCGCGCGCGCGCGCTGGCTGCCGGTGAGTTCCAGATGCTTCTGCACCAGCGCGCGCACGGCAGCGATTTCCGCCACGTCTTCCAAGCGCTCGACGCCGACCATCTGCGTGTTGACGCGATTGGGGAAATCGCCGGCTTCGTCGAGCACATAGGCCACGCCGCCGGACATGCCGGCACCGAAGTTGCGCCCCGCGCGGCCGAGCACCACGACGCGGCCGCCGGTCATGTACTCGCAGCCGTGGTCGCCGACCGATTCCACCACCGCATCGACGCCGCTGTTGCGCACCGCGAAGCGCTCGCCCGCCATGCCGCGGATGTAGGCTTCGCCGCTGGTGGCCCCGTACAGCGCAACATTGCCGATGATGATGTTGTCTTCGGCGGCAAATGCCGAGCCGGCCGGCGGGTGAATGATCAGCCGGCCACCCGACAGGCCCTTGCCGACGTAGTCGTTGGCGTCACCTTCGAGGTGCAGCGTCATGCCCGGCGGCAGGAAGGCGCCAAAACTCTGGCCCGCCGAGCCGTTGAACTTCAGGCGGATGGTGTCGTCCGGCAGGCCCGCGGCGCCGTAACGACGCGTGAGTTCGCTGCCGGTGATCGTGCCGACCACGCGGTTGACATTGCGGATCGGAAGTGTAGCCCGCACGCTCGCGCCGTGTTCAAGCGCCGGCCGGCACAGCTCGAGCAGCTTGGTCACATCGAGCGACTTGTCCAGACCATGATCCTGCGCGTCGCTGTGATAGCGGCCGACTTCCTCACCGACATCGGGCTGGTAAAGGATATTGCTGAAGTCGAAGCCGCGCGCCTTCCAGTGATCGATCGCCTTGCGCGGCTCGAGCCGGTCGACCCGGCCGACCATCTCCTCGACGCTGCGGAAGCCCAGTTGCGCCATCAGCTCGCGCATGTCCTGGGCGATGAAGCGCATGAAATTCACGACGTGCTCGGGTTTGCCGCTGAAGCGTTCGCGCAGGCGCGGATCCTGGGTCGCCACGCCCACCGGGCAGGTGTTGAGGTGGCAGACGCGCATCAGGATGCAGCCGACCGCTACCAGTGGTGCGGTGGCAAAGCCGAATTCCTCCGCGCCCAGCAGTGCCGCGATGATCACATCGCGCCCCGTTTTCAGCTGCCCGTCGGTCTCGACGACGATGCGGCTGCGCAGGTTATTGAGCACCAGTGTCTGGTGCGCCTCGGCGAGCCCCAGCTCCCAGGGCAGCCCGGCGTGCGCAATGGACGTCTGCGGCGCGGCACCGGTGCCGCCGTCATAGCCGCTGATCAGCACTACATCGGCATGCGCCTTGGAGACGCCGGCAGCGATGGTGCCCACGCCGACCTCGGCCACCAGCTTGACGCTGATGCGCGCCTCGCGATTGCCGTTCTTCAGGTCGTGGATCAGCTCCGCCAGGTCTTCGATCGAATAGATATCGTGATGGGGCGGCGGCGAGATCAGGCCCACGCCCGCGGTGGTATGGCGCGTCTTGGCGATCCACGGATAAACTTTGGTGCCGGGCAGCTGGCCGCCCTCGCCGGGCTTGGCGCCCTGCGCCATCTTGATCTGCAGCTCCTTCGCGCTCACCAGGTACTCACTGGTCACGCCAAAGCGCCCGGAAGCCACCTGCTTGATGGCCGAGTTCTTCGAATCACCATTGGCCATGGGCTTGAAGCGCTCGGGATCCTCGCCGCCCTCGCCGGTGTTGCTCTTGCCGCCAATGCGGTTCATCGCGATCGCCAGCGTTTCGTGCGCTTCCTTGCTGATCGAGCCGTAGGACATCGCGCCGGTCTTGAAGCGCTTCATCAGCGACTCGACCGACTCCACCGCTTCGATGGGCACCGCATCTCCGGCCTTCAGATCCAGCAGGCCGCGCAAAGTGCACAGCTGCTTCGACTGGTCGTTGATCAGTTCGGCGTAGGATTTGTAGGTTGCATAGCTGCCGGTGCGCACCGCCTTCTGCAGGCGGTGGATCGACTCCGGGTTGAACAGGTGATACTCGCCGCCGGAGCGCCACTGGTACTGGCCGCCGGCCGCCAGCGGCACCGATTCTCCGGATTTCTCGGCGAACGCGGCGCTGTGCCGCATCAGCACTTCCTTGGCGACGATGTCGATGCCGATGCCGCCAATGCGCGAAGCCGTCCAGGTGAAGTACTCGTCGATGACGTCCTGGCGCAGGCCCACCGCTTCGAACACCTGAGCGCCGTGATAGCTCTGGATCGCCGAGATGCCCATCTTGGACATCACCTTGATCACGCCCTTGGTGGCCGCCTTGACGAAGTTCTTGCAGGCTAGCTTGTGATCGACATTGGCGAGCATGCCCTCGGCAATCATGCCGTCCATGGTCTCAAAGGCGAGATAGGGATTGATGGCGCTGCAGCCGTAGCCAATCAGCAGTGCAAAGTGGTGCACTTCGCGCGCCTCGCCAGTCTCGAGCACGAGACTCACGCGGGTGCGCAGGCCCTCGCGGATCAGGTAGTGATGGAGTCCGGCGACCGCCAGCAGGGCCGGCACCGCGGCAAAATCGCGATTGATGCCGCGATCGGTGAGGATCAGCACACTGACGCCATCCTCCTCGATCATGCGCCGCGCCATGATGCGCAGCTCCTCCATCGACTTGACCAGCCCGAGCTCGCCGCGCGTCACACGGAACAGGATCGGCAGCACGCCGATCTTGAGTCCGGGCAGGTCCATGCGCCGCAGCCGCGCGAAATCCTCGTTGGTGAGCACGGGGCCCGCGAGTTCCAGCTGCCGGCAATCGGCCGGTCGCGGCTGCAGCAGATTCCCTTCCGAGCCGATCAGCATCTCACTCGAGATGATCAGCTCCTCGCGGATGCAGTCGATCGGCGGGTTGGTGACCTGCGCGAACAGCTGCTTGAAATAGTCGTACAACAGGCGCGGCTTAGCCGAGAGCGCGGCCAGCGGCGTGTCATTGCCCATGGAGCCCACGGCTTCGACACCGCTCTGCCCCATCGGCTCGATCAGCAGCCGCTGATCCTCGTAGGTATAGCCAAAGGCGATCTGCCGCTGCAGCAGCGTGTCGTGATTGGGCTGCGGCAGCTCGCCGGCCGGCGGCAGGCTCGCCAGCGTAACCAGGTGCTCGTCGAGCCACTGGCGGTAAGGCCGTTCGGCCGCCACGGCGCGCTTGATCTCCTCGTCTTCAATGATGCGCCCCTGCTCGGTGTCGACCAGGAACATGCGTCCCGGCTGCAAGCGTCCCTTGCGCACGATCTGCTCCGGCGGAAACTCCAGCACCCCGGCCTCGGAGGCCATCACCACCAGGTCATCTTTGGTGATGTAGTAGCGCGAGGGCCGCAGGCCGTTGCGATCGAGCACCGCGCCGATCTGTTTGCCGTCGGTGAACACAATCGAGGCCGGCCCATCCCAGGGCTCCATCAGGCAGGAGTGGTACTGGTAGAAGGCGCGCAGCGAGTCGTCCATGCTTTCATGCGCCGACCAGGGTTCGGGAATCATCATCATCACGGCATGCGGGAGCGAGCGGCCGGCCAGCACCAGCAGCTCGAGCGTGTTGTCGAACATCGCCGAATCGCTGCCGTTAGGGTTGACGACCGGCAGCAGCTCCTTCATGTGCTCGCCGAACAGCTCGGATTCGAACAGTGCCTCGCGCGCTTTGATCCAGTTGATATTGCCGCGCAGCGTGTTGATCTCGCCGTTATGGGCTATGTAGCGATAGGGATGGGCGCGATCCCAGCTCGGAAAGGTGTTGGTGCTGAAGCGTGAGTGCACCACCGCCAGCGCGGTCTCCATCGCCGGATCCTGCAGATCCGGGTAGTACTGCGCCAGCTGCTCGGTCATCAGCATGCCCTTGTAGACCAGGGTCTTGTAGGACAGGCTCGGCACGTACCAGTACTCGGCGCCGTCGATAGTCGAGGTGCGGATCTCGCTGTAGCCGCGCTTGCGCACCACGTAGAGCGCGCGCTCGAAATCCATGTCGCTCTGGATCTGCGGGCCACGGCCGATGAACACCTGGCGCATGAACGGTTCGCTGGCGCGCGCGGTCTCGCCGAGCGTGGCGCTGTTGGTCGGCACGGTGCGCCAGCCCAGCAGCGTCAGGCCGGCCGACTGCACGATGTGACCGAGCTGCATCTCGAGCTTGCGCCGCTTGGTCGGATCGCGCGGCAGGAACACCAGTCCGCAGCCATACTGGCCCGGTTCAGGCAGTGCGATGCGTGCTTTCCTGCAGGCCTCGAGCAGGAAGCCGTGCGGCATCTGCAGCAGCACGCCGGCGCCGTCGCCGGTATTGACCTCGCAGCCGCAGGCGCCCCGATGGTCGAGGTTGCGCAGCACTTCGATGGCTTGCTGCAGGATGCGGTGCGACTTGCGGCCCTTGATATCGACCACGAAACCCACGCCGCAGGCGTCGTGCTCGAACTGCGGGTCGTACAGACCCTGCTTCGGCGGCGGACCGAGTCGCTCTTTCTTATACGCCATGAAACCCTCCACCTCGCGGGGGACCTAAAGCATCGCCATAGGCGACACCGGTCCCTCGCCACCCTAAGCCGGTGACAACCGTTTTAAAATCAAAGACTTACGGTGTGGAGCCCCGGGTCGACCCCCCCAGGACAAAGCTCAAGTCCGGGCCCCTTAAAGTTCAAGAGCCCTCGCACCAGACACCCATTTGCACCAATCAGCCCTACGGCTGAATATTACCGACCCCAGTTTCCCGGTCAATGCATTCCATGACATCTATTCTGAACGCCGCGGCACCACTGGCTGCCTTCACCTTCGTCATGTCGATTACGCCGGGACCCAACAACCTGATGCTGCTCACCTCGGGCGCGCGCTTCGGCCTGCGCCGCACCGCCGCGCACCTCGCTGGGATCACACTCGGTTTCCTCGGCGTGGTGCTGATCGCCTATGCCGGAGTCGGCACTGTGATCGCAGCCTACCCGGCGCTGACCCGCGTGCTGACCGTGGCCTGCGTGGCCTACCTGCTGTGGCTCGGCTACCAGTTGCTGCGCGAGAGCTGGACCGGCGAGGAGGCCGCGCCGGCCAGTGCCGCCAGTGCCAACGCCAGCCGCCCGCAGACCTGCCTGCAGGGCGCGCTGTTCCAGCTGGTGAATCCCAAGGGCTGGGGAATGGCGGTCACGGCTGCGGGCATCGTCGCGCGCGACGCGCTAGCGCCGGGCGCCGGGGCGCTGTTGCTGCTCGGTGTTACTGCGGTGGTGAGCCCGCCCTGCACCGTGGTCTGGGCGCTGTTCGGTGCGAGCCTGCGCCCGCTGCTGCACCGGCGCGCGGTGCGCATCGCCTTCAGCGTCTCGATGGCGCTGCTGATACTGATCACCGCGTGGTGGATGGCGCAGCCGCTGCTCAGTTGACGTCGGCCCTTGCATCGACGGGCGATGTGCCGTACCTTTCGCGCCGCGTCGTATCCAAGCAGAGGTGTGGCAACAGAGATGAAGAACCGCAAAGCGTCCGCATTCAGCGAACCTGGGCCCCGTCTTCACCGTGTCAACGAGTATCTCGCCAGAAATTTTCCGGATTTCTTCGCCGAAGCACGCTTCCAGGTCGGCGATGATGACTACTTCCTTTACTGCCGCTTCGGCCAGTATCTTGCCCGCTCCATCGAGGCGAATCGCTTTCCCAGAGACAAGATCTACCGCGGTTTTACCGTACTGAACAAGATGGCGCGCGTGTCGGCCAACGACCCCGCGGTGCGGCGCATGCTGGTCTCGGGACCGCTCGAACAGCTGGTCGACGTGCCCAAGGCCCACGCCCTGGCGCGCAAGCGACTGTCGCCGGCGGCACAGGGTTATCTCGAGAGTCTCTGCGAGTAGCGGGCCGCGGCGCGCGCATGAGCACCCGGCGCCGCGCCCACGATGTCCTGGAGTTCTGGTTCGGCACGCGGCCCTACGGTCCGGCCGCGGTCGCGCAACGCATGCACTTCTGGTTTGGCGATGCCGACGCGCCCGAGATCCAGCCACAGACCGACGAGCGCATACGCCTGCGCTTCGCGGAGCTGACCCGGCAGGCCGCCGAGGGCGAAATCGCCAGCTGGGAGTCGAGCCCGCGTCGCCGTCTGGCGCTGATCCTGCTGCTCGATCAGTTTCCGCGCAATCTGTACCGTGGCCGCGCCGCCGCCTATGCGCACGACCGGCGGGCGCTGGAGCTGGCGCTTGGCGGCATGCAGCTGGGTGCCGACGCCGCGCTCGACCCGGTGGAGCGCATATTCTTCTATATGCCGCTGCAGCATGCCGAATCGCGCGACGTGCAGGAGGAATCGCTGGCGGCATTTCGTCGCCTGGCCGCGGAGGCCCCGGCCGAGCTGAATGCCGTGTTCGCCGGCGTCAGCCAGTTTGCACAGCTGCACCACGACATTGTCGAGCGCTTCGGTCGGTTTCCACACCGCAATCAGCTGCTCGGACGCGACTCGACGGCGGAGGAGCGTAGCTGGCTCGACCATGGCGGCGTATCCTTCGGGCAGTGAGATTCTCTCGGCCGAGGAACCCATGAATGCAATCGCCAGGACTCCTGCAGCGGCCACCGCGTTCGCATGGCTGCTGATCGCCACAGGCGCTGCGGGCGCTGTGGGCGCGGCGGGCGCCGCACAGCCGGAATCCGCGCCGGCTGATATGCAGACGCTGGCGCGGATTCGCGATAGCGCTATGACCAGCACCTGGGCCTGGCAGCATCTGGCAGAATTGACCGACACCATCGGGCCACGCCTGTCCGGCTCGCCGCAGCTGACCGCCGCCATAGCCCAGGTCGCCTCGGCCATGCGCGCACTCGGTGCCAGGGTAACTTTGCAGCCTGCGAAGATTCCCCATTGGGTTCGCGGCGCCGAACAGGCGGACCTGATTGAGTATCCGGGCAGACCGACCGGCATCAGCCAGCGCCTGCAGCTTACGGCGCTGGGCTCTTCAGGGGCGACGCCGGCCGAGGGTCTGCGCGCGCGCGTGATCGTGGTGCATGACTTCGGGGCACTCACGGCCCGCTCGAGCGAAGTCCCGGGCAGCATCGTGCTGTTCGATGAGCACTTCGATCAGCGCCTCGCGGACAACGGCGATGCCTTCGACGCCTATGGCCAGGCCGTGCTGTACCGCGGCTCCGGTCCGTCACGCGCCGCGGAGCTGGGTGCGGTCGCGGCGCTGGTTCGTTCCGTGGGCGGCGCGAACTATCGCCTGCCGCATACTGGCGTCACCATCTGGAAGGACGGACAGCGGGCCATCCCCGCGGCGGCACTGGCGCAGGAAGATGCCGACCTGGTGGCGCGCCTGGCTGCCTCCGGACCCGTGACGATGAATCTGCTGCTCACGCCGGTGACACTGCCGGATGCGGACAGCGCCAACGTGATCGCCGACTGGCCGGGGCGCGAAAAGCCCGATGAATACGTGATTGTCTCGGGCCACCTGGATTCCTGGGACCTGGGGACCGGGGCGACCGACGATGGCGTCGGCGCGATGGCTGCGGCCGCGGTCATTGCCGTGCTCAAGCAGCTCGATCTGCACCCACGCCGCACGATCCGCTTCATAGCCTGGACCAATGAGGAGAACGGCGGGCGCGGCAACCTGGCCTACTTCGAGTCGGTGCGCCAGAACCTTACGATGCAGGTGGCCGCAATCGAAAGCGATTCCGGCGCCGGTCGCGCGCTGGGTGTGAACGCCACGGTGTCCAGCGGATCGCTGAGCGCCCTGCAACCGGTGATAGACGCCCTCACTCCGATCGGTGCCACGGTGCTGGAGCGTCATGACGATGAGCTCGGTTCCGACATTGGGCCGCTCCAGGGCGCCGGCGTGCCGGGATTTTCACCGCAGGTCGACCGGCGGCACTATTTTGACTACCACCATACGGCGGCCGACACGCTCGACAAGATCGACCCGCAGAATCTGAACAGCCAGGCGGCGACCATGGCGGTGCTGGCCTACTTCCTCGCGGACATGCCCGAAGTGCTGCCGCGCTTCAAGGCTGCGCAGTAAGCGCGTCGCCAGCGTCCGCCTGCTTGCCCGCGGGCGCTCTCCTGAGCAATAGTGCGAGCCCGCCACACACTCTGCCCTGGGACTGTATGACCAGATCATTCGCCAAGATTCGCAATCCCGACACCGGCAAGCCCTGGCGCAAGCAGGCCCCGAGCGACAAGCTCAGTGCCACCGTAGCGGCAGTCGCGCCCAGGCGGGCGACTTGCAGGACCTGAGTGACACGACGGCGCAGTACTCGCGCCGCACGATGATCGAAACCGCCATCTCAATGCTGGGCATCGTGGCGCTGGGCGGCATGCCGGAGGCGCGGGCCACGGCGGCCGCGGCCCGCTTTGGCACGACGCTGCGGTTCTTCAATGACGCCGAAGCCGCCGCGGTCGATGCGCTGGTGGCCCAGATCATTCCGACCGATGACACGCCCGGCGCACGCGAGATGGGCGTGGCACAGTTCATCGATCATGCGCTGGCCGGGTTCCTGGCCCCGCTCGCCGCGAGCCTGCGCAGCGGCCTCACCGATTTCGAGGCCAGCTGCCGCGCCCAGCACGCGGGCTGCGACGGTTTTGCCACGCTGAGCGCCGAGCAGCAGCTGCAGTGGCTGCGGCAGGTCGAGCACACGCCGTTCTTCACGTCACTCCAGCAATTGACCGTGCTCGGCGCGCTAAGCATGCCGGCGTACGGCGGCAATCGCAACGGCCTGGGCTGGCAGCTGATCGGCTTTGAGGATCTGCACGCCTTTACGCCACCGTTCGGGTACTACGACCGTGACTACCCGGGCTTCAGCACGCCCGGGTCAGCTCCATGAGCACGGTGCGCTATCGCGATTCCACGCTCGTGGACTTCGTGATCGTCGGCTCGGGCGCGGCCGGCGGTGTGATGGCGCGCGAACTCGCCACCGCGGGCTTCAGCACCGTGGTGCTCGAACAGGGACCGCGCCTGACGCCGGCCGATTTCGAGCACGACGAACTCAAGTACTGGTTCCTCAGCGGCATCACCAGCAACCCCGCGCGCAGTCCGCAGACCTTCCGCTCCGA
>Ga0075023_100000164_pt1 | contig 15389 bp, 14 predicted proteins | sample Str014_FD_71388 | JGI IMG/M metagenome (GOLD analysis project Ga0075023, IMG submission 71388) | Freshwater sediment microbial communities in response to fracking from Pennsylvania, USA - Straight Creek_MetaG_SC_2014 | ecosystem: Environmental > Aquatic > Freshwater > Creek > Sediment | place... | reverse complement strand
ACCTCACTTGCGCGCATCCCCAGCGCGTCCGCGATCAGATTGAAACGCCGTCCGCCATCGCGCTGAAACGGCGTCCGCCTTCAGACTGAAACAGGCGTCCGCGATCGCTGAAATACGCACTTCTGCGATTTGCGGGCTGAGGCTGGTCGCCAGCGCGTCGAAATCAATCGTCGAATAGTCGTTGGCTCCGGAGCGGCCGAAGGAGTACTGAAGAAGGCGTTGAAGCCCTCCGAAATGGATACCAGTCCGAATCTGGGGAAGGTGCATTGTCAGACTCGTCTTGAATGCTTCTAGGTCTCGTGCGGTTGCCGCCTTCCGCAGCTTCTCTTCTGCCTGCCAATGTCGATTCTGAGCCGCGCCTTGCCGCCATCGCTCGTACTCAGCTCCGACAAGAATGCCTCGCTTCGAAGTCTTGCCTTGCACTCCAAGTGCTCGGAGAGCGTCTGCGCGCGACCTCTGTCGCTTGTTCTTGAATGCAACATCCACCGCAACGGAAAACCAGACCTCCTGCTCTGCGGTGGGCAGAGTCGAGTCATTGGCGCGCCGTGTTAGCTCGGGTGTGTCATCTACATCAAAGCTCACGATGCACGAGGCACCCCAGGTCAACCGACTTGTGGAGTGCCGGATCTCGTCGGACTCTGCGATGGCGAGTGCCACGCTCCAGCGAAGACCTGGGTGCTGGGCGATCGCCTTGTGGAGCCGACCGAACTCATCACGGTCTGTGAAACCGGAGTCACGCTGCGCTTCGAGTCGCTCTGCCGCGTCTAAGCAGACCTCCGGGTACGCGGCAGATGTAGGTTGAAGCAATGCAAGGACGCGCTCATAGCAATGGGGCAAGGCGTCCAGCAGCCACGCACGTTCAGGCTGGTCGGAATCCGGGAAGCGCGCGAACCGCTTGCCTGGAATCGGACGTGGCAGAGAGGCCATGACCGCGCTGAGCAATAGTGTTGCGTCCGGCAGGTCGGACGAAGGCAGCAGGTCGCTCCTAAGGGCCTCTACCATTGGCCCACCACCATACCCGGCCTCACTTCGGGTCGAGTCAAAGATGGAAGACAACTGAGCTACGGTGAGTGAACGCCAGTCGACAACCGACAGTGCACGAGCAATGAGTTCGTTGGAGCCGAGAGTTGACGTCTGCAGGTCGACCAAGACGGCCGAGCGGTGTGCGGGAGTTGCAACCACCTCGAGGACTTCCAGTGCATATCGGCGCTCCCACTCTTGCGCTGTGGTGCCTCGGTAAATGCCGAAAGCGCTGGAGGCGCAATCCGCCAGCTTGGCGTGTCGGGCAATGTGGAAGCACAAACTCCGAACCTGTGGCGGGCTTGACGAGTCCGCAAGGGCAGCAGCAACCTTGCCGGCGCTGAGAGACCTACCGACGCGCATGTATTCGCTGGCGCTCTTAAACCAGTTTGCCTGGAGGCCGAGATTGGAACTGCCGACGAAGTTGTCGAAGGCCTTGTCTGCCGACAGCCCATCCCAGGTCTGAGGGTCGCCCTCGTAGAAGAGGACTTCAGGGAAGTCTCGTACCACCCATTCCCTCGCCTCCACGCTAATGGTCGCTAACCAGCTGAGCGCCGCACGACGGGATGGGATGAGCACAGGCGTGCCGTAGGGGCTGGCGGCGAAGAGACCCTGCAAGCGGAGCAAGGGAACGCCAAGCTCCAATTGCCGCATCACCCAATGTGCTGCAAGGTACTCTCGGATGGAGCGGTGATGAAACTTGACGCGGCCAAAACTTGCTTCGTCAAAGACCGCGGTCGCCAGGAGCCGGCGAACCTCGGTTGGGTCCCAGTCAGTCAAGATGGTCTGCGGAGCGAGCTCACCCGCGGCCGGAACAACGTCAGGTTCTAGGACGAAGAACGCTGACCTTCCGAACTCTGCGGCCGCGGCGAGAGCTACAGCTCCTGTCCGGAGCTGGTCAACCGACAGGACCTCGCCTGCAGCTTCGTAGCTGTCATTGAATTCCCGAAGGCGGTTTGTAACGTTGGTCTCGATGAGGTCGCGGTAGGAGCCAAGCGTCTTTCGCAGATTCCAAAGGCCAACCATCCACTGGAGGTCCAGTGGACGGGTCGCCATGAACTCGTAGTCTCCATCTTCGACCGCCGACCAGAACAGATCCACGTCCTTGAGCGCGAAGGCCTCGGCGCAACGCCGTGCCTCGGTGTTCGACAGGGCGTCTAGCGCGACCACAAGGGCTTCGACTTTTTCGGCGTCGCCATCCGTCGGAACCGAAACTGGTGAAGCCTCGTCTAACGAGAGTGGCCTTTCGGAAGCCGCCTTGGCGCCGAGTGCACGTTGTATGGGCATTGCCAGCCGGGTATCGACCGCAGCTCGGACGCCAGCTGTTGACCAATCCGTAATCCGAGAGGATATGGCGACGCGGACCCGCCAAAGGTGAGGGCCAAGAGCTCGTTGAACCACCGTCAGCGCGCGCTCGAAGTCTGCATGCGACTTCAGTCGGGCTTCGTCAACGGCGTCAAGGAAGAAATAGCCTAGAGCTGTGGACGCCACCCAGGCTGCATAGGCGTCGTCGAACCCGGTCAGGGCAAGTGTCCAAGAGGCGGAATCCTGCAGCTGATTCAGAGGGAGGAAGAACGCTGCCTTTCCCTCCGCTGTGAGACGTGCGACTTCGTGCTTGAACTCGATGGTCTTGCCGATGCCGGCCTCGCCGACAACGACAACGAGCGGTTTCTCGTGCAGGTCGCTCCACGCGTGCCCACCTTTGCGCAGGCCAAGGAAGGCTCCCCAGTCTTCATCTTGGGCGTCGGCTGACGCGCTTGTGTACTCTGAGAAGGAGCGATGTAGGTCGATAAGCATGTGGCTAGCCTACCGGATGGCCGGGGCGAGAGAGTCTGACCTCGCCCCCGTTGGTGCTACAAACGGCTGCATGGCCCCCGCTTATCGCGCACTTCTTCCTGCATGGCTCGCTGCCATGGTTGACGAGGCGGAGGCTGCTATGGCGCTCCAGATCGAGGTGACCGTCGACCCCGCGCAGGCGAAGGGGCGACCAGATGAGCCGGACCCGCTCGCATGCCAGATGAGTGCCTCCTTTGCCCGAATTCTGGTACCCGCGGAGGGCTACTTCCCGGCCGGCTCTGTCCTACATGAATTGCTCCACCTCCGACGAATCTTGGTGGAGGGTGTTCCTCGGCTAGTAGTGGCTGACACGTTGTCGGACGAGCTTTGGTCCCTACGTCTCGTAGACAGCCTTGTGGCTCAGGACAACGCACTCGAGCACCTTGTTATCGTGCCGCGAGAGGTGGAAGTTTTTCCCGAAAGGCGTGCCTATTGGGAGGCAAAGATGGTTCGAATCTGGAGTGACTTGGCTGCCGGGCTGGGAAGCCCGGCCGACCAGCGCGAAGCAGCCTTGGCGAACTGGTTCTTCTTGCGACATGTTCTTCCTGGCAGCCCGTCCACCGCGAAGGCGGAAGCAGTTCTTGCCAATCTTGGCCTCATAGAAGCCGCCGAGGCTGCTGTGGCGCAAATGTCGCCGGCGCTGTCCGACAAGGTCGCGTTGACGAGCGCTTGGTTTGGTGTCGCAGGTATCGATCGAAAGCTGGCCGACTTCGAGTACATCGATTCTCGTGCAGGGACCACCCGACAGATTCCGATGGCCACTCCTGCCGGTTGAGGTACGAGGTCCCGAACTCGAATGAGGATGCCGTTGGCCCGGCACATCTGCGGTCGGCGCAAGAACCTCGCCGCGAAAGCCTTGCAGTGGGCATTCTATTGGTGGAAGCTGTCTGGGGGGAGGGCTCTAGTCCGGCGGCGTCGACTGCTTTTCGCCGATCAATTTGGGGAGCAAAGGTCGCCGATGGGTCGTGAAGAGCCCTCGATTTGCCACCCGCCAGCCGACACTCGGTCTCTCTGCCAACCACCAGGCCTTGGGCTATTCGTTCGATAAGTACAGAACAGAGCGGCGCATCACACCAGCCTGTTCGGTAGACACGGCCGCGCCCAACTTAGGAAAGCAAGCCTTCGGCAGTCATGCGTTTACCGCGCGCGCTCCGTCAAAGCGACTTCAGGATCAAAAGCTGGATTTGATGACGCGGCGTCGCCTCGCCGCATGATCACAGCACCGCGTCTCCACAGAGATGGAGTCGACTTCTAGTCAGACACTGGAACGACAACTATTCAGACGGTCCAGGAACGCGATAGCACGCCAACGCCCGGCCGACCCGGCCCACCAACTCGCGGACGTGATGTCCTCGCCCCGCTCGTGCCACAACGCCGGCGAACGCGGAGTCCGAGGCGCAGACCGCGGATGCGCACGGCTTGCGCTGAAGAACGGCAACTCGGGTGAGCTGCGCCTTCGGCGGGCCCGCAACAGCCCCGAACCTAGCGTGCGACAAGAATCATTTATCCTTTTGATCGATTTTTTATTCTCTTTACAAGCATAAACGCGATAACTTCGCACTCAATGCTCAAGAAAAGCAATATATTCGCCGAAGACCCAATCACGCGAGTCGGTTCGGTCGTCCAGCGGATCAGGGGTGCACAAACGGGGACAAGGTTGTGGCCCGGCCGCTGCAGGCGGCGGGGTGGCGCACATTCGCCCTGCCAATCGGCTAGCACTTCAGGAGCAACTGTGAACAAGACAATTCTGGTCGTTGACGATTGCGAAAATTACCGCCTCGTGGTCGGACGCACCTTGGCGATGGCGGGGTACGAGGTCGTCGAAGCGATCGACGGTCAGGACGCCGCCGAAAAACTGGACCGCGCCATGCCGAGCCTGATCGTGTGCGACCTCAACATGCCGCGCATGGACGGGCTGGGCTTCGCGCGGCACGTCAAGGCGAGTCTGCTGCACCACGTCACGCCGATGATCATGCTGACGACAGAGACCAAGGAGAGCAAAAAGACCGAAGGAAGGGCGGCCGGCGTGCGCGAGTGGATCGCCAAACCGTTTCAACGGGCGCAGTTGCTCGCCGCCGTGGGGAGGCACTGCGCCTGAGCTGCTGCGGACATCAGCGGAGTGCGTGTCGATATTTATGAGTGCCGCGCGAACATTTGATGATGATTCGATGGATCGACGATTTATGATCACCACCGCCTGCACCTGTGGATTGAACCGAATTCATGGCAGCGCCGTTCGCCATGTCGACCTGCACCGGAGACGCAATGACACTGCCCCCTCGCCCGCATCACAGCTTCGAACTATCCCCCTTCGATCAAGGACGTCCGTGATGGCTACGCGGGCGCTCGTCGTCGACGATTTGCCAACGAACATCGACCTCGCTCGCACTGTTCTGGAAGCGGATGGCTTTGTCGTTGAAGGCGCTTGTGATGGCGCCGAGGCGATGAACAAGGTGTTCAGGTTCGTACCTGATGTCATCCTGATGGACATCCGCATGCCGGGCCTGGACGGCCTGGAGTTGAAGACGATCCTGAAGTCGACCCGCGCAACGTCGAACATTGTCGTGATCGCGTTCACCGCCTACTACACGCCGATGGATGCCGGGCTTTTGCGCCGGATGGGCTGGGAAGGCCTGCTCGCCAAACCGATCCAGGTTGCAACGTTTGCAGCGCAAGTGCGCTCCGAAATGGAAACGGCTTCGCGCCAGCGGCCCACAACCGGGGTACGCGAATCGACGTTGCGAATCTGACAAGCGGTACGGTTTCGACGGCACTTCGAACGAAAGGGCAGGATCGCCTCGGCGCCGGCCTCTCCCAGGGAATGGAAGCTGAACATGTGGCAAGTGGTATGCGTGGGTGGGAGAACTGCCGGTGACGGACGACTAGCCGTCGACCGCGGGCCACTGCACCCGGATCGGGCGCATGCCGACTCGATCGCGCTTTTCCTGCTCAGCACCGGGTTGTACAGACGGGTGAGCGTCGAAGGATCGAATGCCGACGTCGCCGCAATCAAGGTGGGCGGACGCCCCTCGAGTTGATTCGGCCAGGAACCCGGTGTGAAGCGGGCCTGCGTCAAAACCTACGGCCTGCTGGCGCGGCGACGCCGCTCGACCGCAAGCGCTCGGTACGACGGCAGGTGTCGCCTTCAGCTCGGTGACTGATTCAGCCAAACCCTGAACGTGACACCCGCGGCCTCGTTGCGCACCACTTCCGTCCTGCCCTGGTGCAATTCGATGACTCGACGCACGATGTACAACCCCAGGCCGTGGCCCTGTGCCGACCCCGCATGACTGCCCCGCACACCGCGATCGAACAGGTTCGGTAGAACTTCGGTCGGGATTGCGTTGCCCGCGTCGGCAACATCGATGACCAGCGCGAGGGGTTCGTCCGAGTCCGAGACTCTGACGACGACCTCGGTGCCCGGCGGGCTGTATTTGAGGGCGTTCGACAGCAGGTTGCGCATCGCCAACCGCATCAGGTTCATGTCCATCGACGCGGTGCGCGTGGGTGTCAGCCGCTCGATCCTGACGCGCAGCCGATCGCCTGCGGGCAGGTCGGTGATGGCGACCGTGATCATCGTGTCGATGTCGGTATCGATCTGATCGATCGGGCCGGCACGGGCGAGCAGCGAGGCGACGGCAAGGATGTTGTCGATGCTGGACAGCACCTGTGCCAGCACGGACTGCGCACGACTGACCCGCTCCAGTGCCCTCGCTTCACCCGCCTCGCGCAGCGTCGGTTCTGCGCTCTGCAGAGCCGCCGATGCGTTGTTGAGCGGTTGGCGAATCTCGTGGGCCAACACGTCAAGCATTTCGTCGCGCTCGGCAAGCAGGCGGTCGAGATCGCGCGCGTGCTCTTCGCTGTTGAGGCGCAGTGCCCGTTCGCGCTCGAACTCCTTCTGGCGCTTGCGGTTCTCGCTGATGTCCTGGAATGCGCCCACCAAGCGAACCGGGCTGCCGTCGACATACTCGGCCTCGCCGAATGCGCGAACCCACAATTCGCGGCCCTTGGCGCTCACGAAAGGCAATTCCAGATCCCAGGCCTTGCCCGACCGGAGTGCGTCCTGCATCGCGGCCCGGATCACGTCCTGGGCTTCGGGCTTGTAGAAGGCTATGGCGTCGTCGACAGTGGGCGAATAGTCGGCACCGACCTCGTGGATGGCGCAAGTCGTCTCCGACCATTTGACGCTGCCCGACAGCAGGTCGACCTGCCATCCGCCGACACCGGCGAGCCGCCCCGTGCGATCGAGAAAAGCCTCGCTAGATCGCAGGCGTTCGACGTTTTCGCGGCGCTCGGTTATGTCTTCGAGCGCGCCCACGAACCCGCCGGCGGCAGAGCCTTCGATGACGGGGCGTGCACGCGACCTGACGAATCGGACCGCGCCGTCGCGCCGGACGATCCTGAATTCCATGTCGAAGCCTCGCGCCGCCGCGACCGCAGCCTGCCAGACGTGCGTCACCTCTGCCCGGTCTTCCGGATGAACCGCGCTCAGCCAGGCGTGACCAAGTGCCCGTTCCCTCGGCAGATCAAAGATCTGCTGCCAACTCGCATTGGTGTACGTGCGCCCGCCAGTCTCATCGCAGTGATACACGCCGATCGGGTAGGAATCCGACAGGGCGATCAACTTCTGTTCGCTGGCCCGGAGCGCGCGTCGCAATGCTTCGTTGTCGGCGGCCAGGTTCATCTCATTTCTGCCCTGCGACCGGAAAAATCGGCAGAGACCGCCCGGGGCGGCGAACAGGGCCGAGTAAGCGTGCGCACAGTTGCCTTCTAGAGAGGCTGAATCGGCGCCCGGAACACGTATCCGACGCGCGACTTCGATTGCAGGGGCACTGCAATGGGGGTCGCCTTCTCGATTCGTCGGCGAAGGCGGTAGATCGTGGCGTTGAGGCTGTCGGCAGCGTTCAAATCCGCACCGTGGCCCAGTTGCAGGCGAAGCTGTTCGCGGCTGACCGTCTCGCCATTGGCATTGACGAAGCATTCGAGGACGGCCAGGTCCAGATCGCTCAGGTCGACACGCGCGCCGTCAGGCGCCAGCAGTTGCTGCCCACCTCGGTCGAGTCGCCACGACGGGTTTCCCACGCTGGCGGCGCCTGCCCTGCGCTGCACCGCCTTGATCGCCATCGCAACCTGCTCGAACTGCACTGGCTTGGCCAGGTACATGTCGGCACCTGCCCCCATGACAGAAGTGAACACGTCGGGGCCGAGTTGCCCGGAAACCACCAGGATGCCCACCGCACTGCGCAGCCGTATCACCCGGATGAGGTTCACGCCGTCGACGCCCGGCAGGCTCAGGTCGACCACATAAAAATCGTATCGGTACGGCTCGGTGTGCGCCAGCAAGTCGTTGCTGTCGGAAAACAGGTCGACCTTCACACCCTGTTCGGTCAAAAACTGGGAGAGGAACTCCGCGTATTCGCGGTCATCGTCGATCAGTGCAAGGGTCTTCGGGAGCATCGTCACGTCGGTCAGAGATCGCTGGCAGCGCCAATTTGAACATCGTTCGTTCGCCGCCGGTAGATGAAATGAACTTGAATGCGCCCCGATTTCTGCGGAAAAGCATAAATGCGCTCATCGACGGCGGATTGGTGGGAGACACCCATCAACGCCCAGCGACTATCGCAACGGGCAACGCGGACCAGGCTGTTGCCGACATTTATCGCCAGCTCAAATCGAAAATGTCATTTCTTCTTTTTTTCGCTCATTTATGTCTCAACTTGTTCGCATCGGCGGCCGATAGCCTCATGGCGCCACTTGGGCGAACTTCCTACAACGACGTAACCGGAGAAAAGAATGCGAAGTCTTCCTGTGAAGAAGCAACTGATGATCGCCTTTGGTGCGCTTGCGTTCCTCGTCGCGCTGGTAAGCGCTCTTGCGCTGCACGGGCTGGGCACCGCAAACAACAGGCTTTCGAGCTATCTGGACGGGGCGGCCATGCGAGAGAGCCTGACGATCGACCTGCGTGCGCTCGCGTATCGCCGGGCTCTGGGCGTGCGCGATCTGGTGTTGGCCAAGGTCGACAGCGACCGGGTTTCGGCCAAAGCCAGTGCTGTCAAGGCGAACGATGACATCCAGTCCAAACTCGAATTGCTGAAGGCGATGGTGGCGAAGGACTTGGCCACCACCGAACCCGATCACCAGATGCTCGAGGCGATCGACAAGGTCGAGTCGCAGTACCGCCCGGTGGCGGTCGCGATCGTGGGTCTGGCGGCATCGGGCAAGCAAGAAGAAGCCATCGACAAGATGAACTTCGAATGCCGCCCGTTGCTTGCCGCGTTGATCGAGGCGGCCAATACGTATGTGTCGTACAGCAGGAAGATCGCCAAGCAGGAAGTGGAAGCCGCATCCACGTCGTTCGCCGCACAACGGGCGATCTTCCTGGCGATAGGCGCGGTCGCCGCTCTCGGTGCGGGCGTCCTGGGGTGGGTCATCACACGGCGGCTGGTCAACGCACTCGGCGCGGAGCCTGGCGAACTGACTCGAGCGGTGCAACGTGTCGCGGCCGGAGATCTCGGGCAGATCGAGGACGCGGCGAACGCGCCTGCGGGCAGCGTCTTGTTCTCCCTGGGTGCCATGCAGCATCAACTGGTCACGTTGATCGGCGAGGTGCGCGGCTGCGCCAACAGCATTTCGACCGCAAGCGCAGAGATCTCTCACGGCAACAGCGACCTGTCGACCCGCACGGAACAACAGGCCGCCGCACTGGAAGAAACGGCCGCCTCGATGGAACAGCTGAATGCGACGGTCAAGCAGAACGCCGACAACGCGCGTCAGGCCGATCAACTGGCGAAAGGTGCGAGCGCCGTAGCGATCCGGGGCGGCAGTGTCGTCGACCAAGTCGTCGAAACGATGAAGGGCATCAACGAGAGCAGCCGCAAGATCTCCGACATCATCAGCGTCATCGACAGCATCGCCTTCCAGACCAACATCCTGGCGCTCAACGCCGCGGTCGAAGCGGCGCGGGCAGGCGAGCAGGGCCGCGGTTTCGCGGTGGTCGCCTCGGAGGTGCGCAGCCTCGCCGGGCGCTCGGCGGACGCGGCCAAAGAGATCAAGACGCTCATCAACGCAAGCGTCGACTGCGTCGAACAAGGCACCACGCTGGTGGATCAGGCAGGCTCGACGATGGCCGAAGTCGTCAGTTCCATCCAGCGCGTCACCGACATCATGGGCGAGATCAGCCAGGCCAGCGTCGAGCAGAGCGCTGGCGTGGCGCAAGTCGGCGAGGCGGTAACGCAGATGGATCAGACAACGCAGCAGAACGCCGCCCTCGTCGAGCAGAGCGCCGCTGCTTCGGAGAGCATGAACTCGCAAGCCAAACAACTGATGCGGGCGATCGAGCTCTTCAAGGTGCCGCAATCGGAACCCTCAAAAGGGGCGAAGACCAACTTCGCGCCGGTCACCCCGGCCCGGTCGGGTCGTCCGGCGGCCCTCTCCATCCCGAAGGCAGCAACGTCGACGGTTGCCCCAACCGTGGGTTCGAGCCCGGCAGCGCCGGCAAAGTCTGCGAGCGAGGAATGGACGTCGTTCTAGCCGCAGTCGAACGCGCTCGAACACCACGCAGCGCGCATTCCCCGAATGGCGAGACAACCTGGAGAACTTGCCATGCAAGTCGAATTGACCTTGGATCATCCCAAACATGTGGAGATGTTCGAATCGTTTTCCGAGTTGGCACGCGGATTCGCGCGCGTCACCACGCTTGCCCATCCCGATTCGATCAACGCGATCGATCGGCAGATGAAGCAGGGCATGGTCGTGAAGATGACCGTGGCATTCGCCTATGCAGGACCGCTCGGCCTGCTCTTTCAAGGAGCCCTGCCCGATGGCTCGGTCGTCGATCTCGTCACCATCGACGCGCCAACGAGCGATTCGCCGTTCAAGTTCGGGCAGTAGGCGTCTGGCTGCCAACGTCGAACTGACCAGCCTCGCGCCGCGGTACGCATTGCAACGCGTCAAGGCCCAAGACTAGGAACTTCAGGTCGATCGCCGCGACATGGGTGACGAGATCCGCTCGACGTCATCGCTTTCCGGCGGCGAGTCTTTCCTCGTGTCGCTCTGCCTGGCGCTAGGCTTGTCCTCTCTTGCCTCGGAAAGGTCCAGATCGAATCGCTTTTCATTGACGAGGGATTCGGTTCGCTGGACCCGAAGACACTCGAGACCGCGCTAGTGAGCGGCAAGCCGGCGGTCTTCGCTCGACCGAATGACCACGAACCCATTGAACGCGAGCTGGATGAAATGCCTCTTCCGAGAAAGTCGATCGGCCGTGCGTTCGTTCACTCGATTCACACACGGAAATCGACCTGCCCCCCCGTTCACGGGAGTCATGGTTGAGTCGGCAAAACCTAAATTCTCAACACGCGATCTGTCAAAGGAAAGCGGACTAGAAAAAGGTGGGTCGACGCGAGAAATATTCAAATCGCGTCCGATCGATTCAACAAACACGGACGTCCAAAAGATCATGTTCAAATTTTCAAAATCGATCCTCGTGGCATTGCTTGTCGCTGCCTCTGGTGTCTCATCGTTCGCTCAGACTACGCAGTCGACGAGTCCGGTCAACTACGACTCGTACGGCTGGAACAACGACCTTTTGTCTTCGATCACTTTCGCCAGCGGCACCAATGCGATCACTTCGATCGTCGGATCGACTTCCATTGCAGACCAGGGCTGGGGCGGTGAATACGAGCCGGGCAATCAGCTCTACCTGACGCTGGTCGTCGACGGCTACTCGCTATGGGGCGATCATTTCGCCGGCGGTACCCATGAATGGCGTTCGGTCTCCTACGACGTCTCGAACGACCCGTCGCAATTCGCCGCACTGAACGTTGCCGTGGGCGGGATCGATTGGTCCACGGCGCAAGACGTCGAGCTCCAGTTGCGCTCGTCGACCATAGGCTACCCGGGTTGGGCACTGCATGCCCAGGACGCGCAATTCAGCGCGACATCGATAGTCGCGGTCCCTGAACCGGAGACCTACGCGTTGATGGTGGCTGGCCTCGGAGTCCTCGGGTTCGTCGCGCGCCGTCGCAAGTCGGCCTGAGCGTTCCTCACAAAGCGATCCTGAAGGCGCCCTCGGCGCCTTTTTCTTGTGCGCCCAGCATGGGCACACTCTTGGCGGTGCAAGTCCTCCCGTGAGTTGACCACAGCGAACGAAGTGAAGCGCAACTGCATGCGGGTGACCGAGTGTGGAGAGGAAGCGTGGAGTAAAGCTGCGTGTGAGTCCCCGCGGCGGTGCGGCGCGATGGCGCGCCGTCGCGCCGCCAGGCGCGCAGGATGTGCAGCACCCCGTCGACCCAGGCGTGCGACATGCCGTCGGCCGCGTTCGTCAGCACCGAGACCGTCAGCCGATGCGACCGCACGCACACCGTGCGCGTGATCGTGCCCTGAAAGCCGCCGGTGTGGCCGTTCCAGGCCCAGTCGTCGAGGTCGCCGCTGATGGTGCCGAGGCCGTACCAGCGCGGCACTGCGGCGTAGGCATCGCGCCATTGGCGGCGCCACATCTCGCGCCGGCTCTCGGTCGACAGCACGCTGCGCTTGCTGTCGGGCGCGAGGCTCGCATAGAAGCGCGCCAGGTCGCCCGCGGTGCTGACGAAGCCGGTCGCCGCGGCCAGCGCGTTCGTCGGGTTGTCGCCGGGGATCACCACACACCGGCCGAGCGGCAGCTTCGCGCTGTGGCCCCGCGCGAACGGCGTGCCGGTGGCGACCGGCGCATCGGGAGAGGTTTCGGTGAGGCCGGACGCCGCGACGATCTCGCGCGCGATCCAGTCGTTGTACGTTTCGCCGGTGATCGCCTGGATCTGTCCGCGCCGATCTCAATTTGACCCAGTTGGCCAAGGGTCGCGGCGGCAATCTTCGGGTGCAGGTTCGGCACGTAATCGCCTACGCGGTCGTCGAGCTTCACGCGGCGCTGCTCGCGCAGCTTCAGCACGCCAGCCGCGATGAAGCTCTTCGAATGCGAGGCCACCCAGAAGCGGTGGCGCGGCGTCAATGCGCTGCCCGCCACCAGATCGGCATGGCCGAACGCCTGCTCGAGCACGAGCTTGCCCTTGTACGCGACCGCGATCGCACAGCCGGGCTGTTCGCTCAGCCGCACCTGGTGTTCGATGTAGCGCGGGAGGTAGTCGAGCGCCGCGGCCAGCCATTTGTCCATGTGCGAGGTTCCTGTTTCGAATTCGATGGAGCCGTAAGGATGGTGGGACAACGAGCCCACCGGCCGCGGCAAATCCGGCAGATCGGCCGGCCTCCGCGGACTTGAATTCAGATTCACTTCCATGTGAATGACATGAATCCTAGAATTCTTTGAACCCTTAGGAAGCCGCCATGTTCTCCAGCGTCATCGCCTCCCTGCGCGCCTCACCGATTCAAGTGATGGCCGAACGCACCCGCCAAGCCGTGATGGCGGGGCAACACGTCATCGACATGACCTTGGGGGAGCCCGACTTCCCGACGCCCGATCACATCGGCGAGGCCGCCACCCGCGCGATTGCAGAAGGCCAGACGCGCTACACGCCGATCAACGGCTCCGTCGCTTTGCGTCAGGCCATCGTCGAAAAGTTCGCCAGGGACAACGGGATCGTCTGCACCGCCGCCGACATCTCCGTGGGCTGCGGCGGCAAGCAGGTGATCTACCAGGCATTTCTGGCCACGCTCAATCCCGGTGACGAGGTCGTCATTCCGACCCCTTACTGGGCCTCGTACAGCGACATCGTGGGAATGAACGGCGGCACGCTCAAGCCCATCGTGACCAAGCCGGAAGAGGGGTACGCACTCGCGCCCGAAGCGCTGGCCGCAGCGATCACCGAGAAGACGAAGTGGTTCGTTCTCAACTCGCCCAGCAACCCCAGCGGCACGGCCTATTCGAAGGAAACCCTGCTGGCGTTCGCAGAGGTCGCTCGCCGGAGCACGAACCAAGACTTCCTGATCATGGTCGACGACATCTACGAGCACATCGTCTATGACGGCCGTCGGTTCGTGACGCTGGCCCAGGTGGCGCCCGATCTCGCCGATCGGATCCTGACCATCAACGGCGTGTCGAAGGCCTATTCGATGACGGGCTGGCGCGTCGGCTATGCCTGCGGCCCGCGGCCGTTGATCGAGGCGATGACCAAGCTGCAGATGCAGATCAACTCGCACACCTCGTCCATCTCGCAGGCCGCTGCCGTTGCCGCGCTCACCGGCCCGCAAGACGAGGTCTACCGCCGATGCGCCATTTTCGAGGCGCGCCGCGACTATCTGCTGAGCGAGTTTTCGACCATCGCCGGGTTGAAGACGCCCAAGCCTGAAGGCGCGTTCTATCTCTTCCCCGACGTGCGCAGCTTTATGGGCCGCCGCACCGCCGACGGGATGGTCATCGCGGACGACGTGGCATTGGCGTCGTACCTCCTCGAGAACGGCGTCGCGCTCGTTCCCGGCTCCGGTTTCGGCATGCCCGGCTTCGTTCGCCTTTCCTACGCCACCTCCGACAGCCATCTCGCGATTGCAAGTGAACGGATGAAGTCCGCACTCGAGCGTCTCGTTTGAGCCCCGGGTCGATGACATGACCGCCACGTTCGTCGCCGCGCTGATCCCGATCGCGCTGCTCATCGCCGTCGGGGTGGCGCTCAAGCGCATCCGCCTTCTGGCGGAAACATTCTGGGGGCAGGCAGAGCGACTGAGTTACTACGTTTTGCTGCCCTGCCTCTTCTTCCATGGGCTGGCCACTGCCCGATTCGACGGCGTACCCGTCTGGAGCATGGGCTGCGTGCTGTTCTTCTCCACCCTGGGTGTCGCCGCCTCTTTGCTGTCGATCCGGCCCTGGTTGAAAGGCAGTGACGCCGCGTTCACGTCGATATTCCAGGGCAGCATCCGCTTCAACAACTACGTCGGCGTTTCGGCGGCCGTTGCGATACTCGGCGCCGACGGCGTCGGGTTGGCGGCATTGGCGAACGCGATCATCGTGCCCACGGTGAACGTGTTGTGCGTTCTGGTGTTCGCGAAATACGGTTCTCTCGGCGCGGTCTCCGTCAAGAACATCACCAGGCAGTTGCTGCTGAATCCGCTGGTGGTGGCTTGTGTCCTCGGCATCCTGTTTCACCTGACAGGGCTGAGCTTGCCTTCCGTGGTCGAGCCGGTCATCAAGTCGCTCGGCCAGGCGTCGCTTCCGCTGGGCCTCGTGTGCGTCGGCGCGGCCCTCGGCTTTTCGAGCGCAGGCACCTGGATTCGTCCGCTGTGCATTTCTTCGGTCATCAAGTTCGGCCTCATGCCGATGGCAACGACGCTCGCGTGCCTGGCTTTCGGGCTCAGCGGGCCGGCGGCCATGGCGGCGTTGATCTTTCAAGCCCTGCCTACCGCCTCTTCCTCCTACATCATGGCCCGTCAATTGGGCGGTGATGCACCACTGATGGCCGGCATCACGGCGACCCAAACCCTCGTGGCCGGCCTGGCGCTGCCACTGGCCGTCATCGGGCTTTCGCACTTCCTGTAGGGTCGGTCAACCGCGCGGATGGCTTGACAACCAGCCCATCGGTTGCGAGGAATAGACCACATCAGTTGTGTAGTAC